>Ga0180007_10006062_pt1 | contig 11955 bp, 14 predicted proteins | sample MM_PC_MetaG_FD_121122 | JGI IMG/M metagenome (GOLD analysis project Ga0180007, IMG submission 121122) | Groundwater microbial communities from the Aspo Hard Rock Laboratory (HRL) deep subsurface site, Sweden - MM_PC_MetaG | ecosystem: Environmental > Aquatic > Deep subsurface > Groundwater...
GCTGAAAGGTGGCTCTGCAAAACTTTTTTTCGAATATCATAAAAGAGCGAAACTCAGATATCCTCGAGGGCATTTATGGAGCAGAGGCAAATTTGCATCCAGCGTTGGTTTCGTGCAACTTGACGTCGTAAAAAATTATGTCAAAACCCAGGACTCACATCACGGAAACCGCGCCCTTTAGGGTGCGGAGGATGTCATAGTTAATTGAGAATCTTAGCCGATGCCTTTCACGACCTTTAGGTTATTAGGTAATCCCTTGGGATTGGACTAATGGACCTTTAATAAAAACTATCTTCTCAAACTTTTAATTACATCCATATCAATTATTAAAAATGTTTCTATCATCAATTTTTTAAACTCATTTTACTATTTGAACAAAAGGTGACAATATGTATTATATTCCATTTCTAGGAGCATTAGCATTAGGAGCAGGAACAATCCTCGAAAAAATTGTTCTAAGAAAAAGAAAAATCGACATCAAACTTTACCAAACAGCAAGTTTTCTAGCAATAACACTGACAATATTACCTTTTATCTATTTTTTCTGGAGGCTAGATTCACTTGCTTGGGAAATGAAAAACATTTTTATTTTCGCTCTTGTAATTTTGTTTTCTCTCGCTGCAAATATGTTCACTTTCTATTCGATGAAATGGGAAAAAATATCAAATATCGAACCAGCAAAAATACTCGAACCATTATTTGTAATTCTTCTCGCAATAATATTTAGTTATATTTTCGGCCAAACCCTTTTTGAAAAAAATCCAAAAATTATAATCTCAGCGTTAATCGCAGGATTAGCCTTAGTTCTTTCTCACATAAGAAAGCATCATTTAAAATTCAACAAATATTTCCTAGCAGCAATAGCAGGAAGTTTCTTCTTTGCACTAGAACTTGTGGTTTCAAGATTAATTCTCAACTTCTATTCTCCAATAGCATTTTACTTTCTAAGATGTTTGGCTATATTCTTAATTAGTTTAATAATTTTCAGATCAAAATTTTCAAACCTTAATTCAAGGGTAAAATGGGAGATTTTAATCACAGGAGCAATATGGTCTTTGTATAGAATTATTGTTTATTATGGTTATATTAACATAGGAGTTATTTTCACGACGCTAATGGTTATGTTAGGTCCAGTATTTATCTATTTATTTGCTTGGAAATTCTTAAAAGAAAAACTTGATTGGAGAAACATTACAGCAGCAATAATAATTGTCGGATCTGTTTTATATGCTGTTTTGGGTTAATCTCTTGTTCTAAAGCATTTATTATGGGTAACTACTCCAAAATCGATACGGTCAGATTTTTTCGTTAATAAAATAATTAAAACGAAAATCTTAACAAAGTTTGATTTGAGTCTCTCTCAAGAAGAAATTATAAAAACTAGTCATTCCAAATCTCCTTGATATATGCAAGTAAAGAATCCGAGATGGGCAGAATAAATTAAGGAATAATCTCAGGTCCAAAATATTTTTCATACTCAAAATCCTTTTCTGAAATTTTTCCTTTTTTAATCAAATTTTTCACCGATGGTAAACCCCTACTTAATTCATCAATCAAATGCTTCACGCTTTTACAAATAAGTTCTTCTCCTTCATGTGGCCAGAGTTTTGCTTGATTAGAATACAAACATCTGCCTCCACAAATTTTCAAATAATCACAAGAAACACAAGGCTCACCGACGAAAATTTGCTTTAATTTTTCAGACTCTAAATTCCCACAATAAAAATTCTTAACACAACCCATAATCGGACACGCAACTAAATTCCCATTTGTCGTAATTGTATAATTCGTATGTCCAGAACCACAACGAAGTTTTGAATCCTCATTTTTCAATAAAGAATCCATAATTGCCACAAAAGGATACAATCTCAAAACCTCGCCGTTTTCCATTTGCGCAATCCAATATTCAATCAACTTTAAAATTGAATTATTATACCTTTCAACAAATTCAGAAAACTTCTCTTCGTCAAAATCAAACTTATAAAAACCAGCATCCAACTGCCAATGCACAGAATCAAAAACCCCAGGCTCACCAGAGTCACCTGCTTGCAGGCCTTGCAAAGGTTCTCGCAACTCTTGGTTGTTCTCGTGCCCTGAAAGGGTATGCCCGTTGAGGGCCAATTCAGCCAAATGCTTAACTTGTTCAAAAACATCTGGAAACTCCTGCGAAATAACCATCCGCGCGACAATTTCTCCTTCAAACCCCCGCGAGCGAATTAATTTCAAATTTTTCAAAACCAAATCATAAGTTCCCTCGCCCTTGTTAAAATCAGTTCTCTCTCGCGAGCCGTCAATAGAAACCAAAATTTTAGAAATTTTATTCACATATTCAGGGGGTAATTTATCCAGTAACTTCCCATTTGTCTGCATACAAAACCGCGCATCAACATTATCCATAATCTCTTTAATCTTTTCAATCTGCAACAATGGCTCACCTCCGTAAAAAATTAAAGTATCACTTGGCTTTAAAAATTTCTTCAGCTTCCCGATGCTGACTTCTGTCTCACTCGGTGCATCTAAATCAAAATCCCATTTTTCCTGCAACCCATTATCAAATTCTTTCATTGATTTTTCATAACAATATTTACATCTAGAATTACATCTTTCAGTTAGGATTATGTGGTAATGCATAATTGAAAATAAAATTAGGGATTAATAAAATTTAGGTTAACAAGGTTCTTCAACAAGTATTTCAATCCCTTCTGTTCTTGTTAAATATTTTCCAACAGGACACTCTCCACATTCTTTGTTAGAATAACCCTCACAATCTTGAATAGATTTATCAGCTGGGACAAAATGACAATATTTCATACCTTCCGCAATTGGAAGTTCAATTATCCTTTTATCATTCATTAATCCATCCCCCCGTAATTACCCATTCCTTTCATCCCGCTCTTTGCCCCAGAAGACGCAATCACGTCGTCAATTCTCAAAATCATAATAGCAACTTCAGACGCAGAATCAATTGCCTGCGACTTCACTTTGTAAGGTTCAATAATACGTGCCTCCAAAACATTGCCAACTTTATTTTCAAATAAATTCAATCCAGCATTCATATTTCCTGAATCATGCATTGCCTTTAATTCAGTCAAAACATCAATCGGGTCCATACCTGCATTCTCTGCCAAAGTAGTAGGAATAAACTCCAATGCATTTGCAAACTCCTCAACAGCCAATTGTTCTCTTCCAGAAAGCGACTGACCAAAATGCCTCAACCTCCGAGCAATTTCAATTTCAATTGCTCCACCACCAGGAACAACCAAACCAGTTTTCAAAGAAGACACAACAACACCTAATCCATCTTTCAATGCTCGCTCAATCTCATCAAGAATATGCTCTGTTCCACCGTGAATCAAAATTGTCAACGCTTTCGGATTCTTACAACCCCGAATATAAGTGAAAGTATCATCGCCTCTTTTTACTTCTTCAACAACTTCTGCAATCCCAAGTTCAGACGCCCCAAGCTCATTCAAGTTGCTCACAATTTTCCCCCCAGTTGCCTTAGCTAATTTTTCCATATCACTCCTCGCCACCCGACGACAAGCATAAATCCCTGCTTTAGAAAGTAAATATTGTGCAAAATCATCAATTCCCTTTTGACAAAAAACAACACCAGCTCCAGACATTTTAACTTTTTCAATCATCTCTTTAATCGATTGCTCTTCTTGAATAAGAAAACTCTGTAATTGTTCTGGAGAAGAAATAGAAACCTTCGTATCAATCTCTGGGTTTTTTAGCTCCAGTGGGAAGTCAATCAAGGCAATCTTCGCATTATGAATTTCCTTCGGCATATCTGCAGAAACTTTCTCTTTATCCAAAACAATGCCCGAAATTAATTCTGTGTTCTTCACACCGTCGCCCTTTGCTTTTTCAATTTTAATATCATTCAAATCAACCTTACCCTCACTTTGCACTTGTTTAATTGCCTTCACAATAATATCTGCAAACTGCGCCCGCGAATCCTCTGCCCCCTTGCCAGTCATAGAAGTCATTGCAATTTGTTTCAAAACATCCTCATCCTCAGAAGTAATCTTCAAAGAAATATCTTTCAAAATTTGCTGTGCTTTTTCTGCTGCAATTCTATAACCTTTAGTAATAACAGTAGGATGAATCTTCATATCTAAAAGTTTCTCTGCATTTTCCAAAAGTTTTCCAGCAAGCATAACAACTGTCGTTGTCCCATCACCAACTTCAGAATCCTGCGTCTTAGAAATATCAACCATCATCTTCGCAGCCGGATGTTCAATCTGCATCTCTTCCAAAATCGTCACCCCATCATTTGTAACAATAATGTCTCCAGTTGGAGAAACCAACATCTTGTCCATCCCTTTCGGACCCAGTGTAGTCTTCACAATTTCAGAAACCATCTTCGCCGCCATAATATTATTTCTCTGAGCATCTTTTCCCATAATTCTCTGAATATCTTCTGGCATCAAAACAACAGGTTTATCGTGACCCATACAATTCCTCCTCAATCTGAACTTTTAAAGATTATTGTCCTGAAAAGTCACTATTTAGTTTTAAACAACATTTAAAAAAGTTTTTTCTCTATAATATTATGAAAGATATCTTAGTTGCAGATGTTATGACTCGGGATCCTGTTACAATAACCCCTAATGCAAACTTGTTAGATTGCGCAAAAAAAATGGTAAGGCAAAGAGTTGGAAGTTTACTTATTGTAGACAAAAAGAAACTTGTAGGATTCTTATCTCAAAAAGATATTTTATGGGCGTTGATAAAAAAATCAAAAAGGGATTTAACCACTATCAAGGCAATTGAAATCTCTCCAAAAAAGATAGCAATCATTCGCCCATCTATGACAGTAAAAGAAGCCATGTTAAAAATGAAAAATCTTAAATTTGAAAGATTGCCGGTTATTCAAGAAAATGAATTAGTGGGTATGGTAACTGCAAAAGATATACTCTCTTTTAACCCTGAGTTTTACCCTGAATTGGAGGAACTTGCAGAAATAAGAGAAGAAACAAAAAAACTTAAAAGAATAAAACAAGCCAAGAAAGAAATCGACGGTATTTGTGAAGAATGTGGAAACAGAGAATTGCTCCATAGATTTAACGGCATGCTCATTTGTGAAAGCTGTAAAAATATGGGTTGATTTAGTTAAATATTTAAATAGAATTTTACTATAATTTTTATTAAAGGAGTGTAAATGATGATAAAATTTTTAATAAAACAGATGGTTTCTTATGTGGCATTTATCGGAGGCTCAAAAAAGATGCTTCCCTTGCCCTGCACCTACTTGGTCAGTGTTTCGAGGAGAGAGCGAGGGTTTACACGAGTATCGCCTCACAACCAAGAACGAGGGTGGGCTCGAGTAGAGAGAAATCAAGGGGTTCTTTCGCATGGCTGAAAAAGACGACCAATTCAAAAGTAGTACAAAATTCGGTGGAATTTTCACATTCGCAGATTTCTATAAATTCTGTTATAATTGGCTTATGGAAGAAATTGGGATGGAGTTTATTGAAGAATATAAATATGTTGAAAAAATAAAAGGCAATGAAAAAGAAATCGATGTACAATGGAGAGGTGAAAAAAAATTAACAGATTATTTCAAGTTTGAAATTAAAGTGGATTTTGAAGTAAGAATGTTAAAAGAAGTAGAGATTGTAAAAGACGGGAAAAAAATAAAAACCAATGAAGGAGAAGTTAAAATGAAAGTTAAAGGGACATTAGTAAAAGATTATCAAGGTAAATTTGAGAAAACAGCTGGTTTAAAATTCTTAAGAAGTATTTATGAAAAATGGGTTGTTACTTCAAGGGTTACTCAATTTGAAGATAAAATAGGGGATGATTGTGGAGAGTTCTTATCACAAGCAAAAGCGTGGCTTGATTTAGAAGGAAGAGCTTAAACACAGAAATCTTTATATACAAAATAAGTTGTATTTTTCTATGAAAAAAATAATTTCGGCTTTGGTGATATTGTTAGTACTCCCTACAATTCTTGCAACAAATCTTCAAATTGAAAAACAAAGCACAAACGAGATAATGATTGTCGGTATAGATCAACCAACTTCTTTTGAACTTAAAGTTAAAAATTTAGGAACCTCAGATAGCTTTGAATTTTACAACCTTTTAGGATTTAACATGTTTCCAAAAGGAACAACTTATATCGAACAAGGCGAGACAAAAAATATTCAATTAACAATTTCCCCAATTGGAGAATTAAAAAGCAGAGGATATTACACTTTAAGCTATTACATAAAAGGAGGAAATTCTCCAGAAGTCACAAAACAATTAACTTTCAAAATAGTTGAGTTAGAAGAAATATTAAGAATTGGAACAGAAGAAATTAACCCTGAATCAAATTCCCTAAACCTTTATATTCAAAATAAAGGCAATTTTAATTTTACGAATATGAAAGTAGAATTCTCTTCACAATTTTTTAAACTTGATAAAACAATAACCTTAGAACCTTATGGAAAAGAAGAATTCACAATTCAATTAGACAAAGAAGACTTTAAAAAAATAACCGCTGGATTCTACACCTTAACTGCAGAAATAAAAACAGGGGATAAACAAGCAGAAATAGAAGGTATTATCAAATTTAGTGAAAATGAAAATGTGGTAACAACTAAAAAAGATTATGGGTTGATTATTCACACGCAAATATTGAAAAAAGTAAATGAGGGAAATGTTATTGCAACTTCAGAAACAATCTTTAAGAAGAACATTTTCTCGAGACTATTCACCTCTTTTAACCCAGAACCAGACTTTGTTGAAAGACAAAAAGCAACTATTTATTACACTTGGAACAGACAGATCAAACCAGGCGAAACACTTGAAATTGTAATGAAAACAAATTGGGTATTTCCCTTGCTTGTTATTTTACTAATTGTAGCAATAGTTATTTTCGCAAAACAATACAACGGAACAAATTTAGCAATGAGAAAAAGAGTTACTTTTGTTCAAGCAAAAGGAGGAGAATTCGCACTTAAGGTTACTATCTTTATTAAAGTGAAAACCTATGTTGAGAGAGTAAGTATAATTGATAGACTTCCGCCTCTTGTAAAGATACATGAGAGATTTGGAGCAGAACAACCAACAAGAGTAAACGAAAAAACAAGACGTATTGAATGGACATTTGATAAACTCGAGCAAGGAGAAACAAGGGTTTTAACTTATATAATCTATTCTAAAATAGGATTACTTGGAAAGTTTGCACTTCCTTCTGCAACAGCAATTTTTGAAAAAGACAGTAAAATCAAAGAGGAATCTTCTAACAGAGCATTCTTTGTAGCAGAACAAAAGTTTAGAAGAACAAAAAACGACGAGGAAAACGAGAGGTTTTGATTAAAAAGAAATCTTCCTTTTAAGAAGATAGATTAAGATTACCTCAAGGAGAGGATTATTTTAAATTAATATAATAAAATTAATTATTGTGTTAGATTGTTTAGCTTTATGTGGTAAAATTATGGGTAAAAAACCAAATTGAGTAATAAACCTACTTTTTAGATTAATTGAAAACTTCACAATTTAGTGTAGAAAGGAGTCATATTTTTTATAATTCTACAGAATACAAAAATATATAAATATCAAAATCCTAATATAATTGATCGGTAATCCGGTTGCTCTGAAAAGAGTGTGATGTAACAGCCTCTGTATTAAACTCAGTAGGTAATTTAAGGGATGGGCTATAACTCCTTAAATGAGATCTGTTTGATATAAGCCACGTTATGTTGCGAGTAAAAAGCTTTAAAACAAAATTGAGAGATTAGATTTGACCCAATTAGTTTGAGTTATTTATTCACCGTGCCCATTACTTACCGATCATATTCAAAATGGTTAAAAAAAAGGTAACAAAGAAAAAAACTTCTAAATCACTGAATACTGGGCGTAAGAAAATTGTTAAAAAGAAAACTGTAAAGAAAAAAATAACAAAAAAGAAAGGAAGAAGCCCAAGTAAGGGAAACAAAGCATCTAAGGTTAGAAAATTAAAAAGATTGGCTTCAAAAAAGAAGAGAAGATAATTTATTCTATAAACTACTAAATCAAAACTTTTCTATCTAATTTCTCTCCTATCCTCTCTTCAATTTCTTTAAGAAAATTATCAACTCTCTCTTCATAAGGTTTAGAAATAAGAACAATACCCTTCTTCATCAATAAGCATATTTGGTTCAGGGCAACAATAACTAGAATTTTCTACAGGATACCATCCTTCTGAACATATCCCTGTTTCTGTTAAATCAGAAAAATTTACTCCTGAACAATCTCCCATTTCTTTTCCATTTGAATAAGTATATTTCAGACAAGAGATATATTCTTTATTAAGATATGGCTTATTACAACCATCATATTTAGATTTACAATCTGAATAAGAAGACATAATTGAACATGCTTTTTTATCATTGTGGCCATAACCAAAACAGTGCAATATTTCATGGATTTCAACAAAAGGATAGTAACCACAAGAGTCAATAACAGGATAAAAATTAGCTATTGCTTCTAAAATCCTATTTTCAGAAATAGAATTAATACCCCCCTCACCCAAAGTTGTTATCCAATAACCTTCAACTAATCTTTGTTCATCTTTTAAACTATTTGAGCAAGAGAGCAACAAATCATAATCTTCCCCTTCTTTAAAATAAACAGTCCCATTAGTTAAATCAGTGATTTCATTAAATGCTAATAATATCTTATTCTTTCTAATCTCCCTACAAACATCTCCCTCTGAAAATTTATATATTATTGGCATATGTGTCCAATGTAAGGTATCTATATTAGAAAAATTATCTTCTATTTCATTAATTATAATTAAAGAGTTATTTAATTCTTGAGTAGATTCATTAATCTGTAAATTATAATCATTATCTGGTATCCCTTCTTCATTTAGTTTATTTAAATAGCTCATAACTCCCCATACAATTAAAATAAGAACAACGATAAATATAAGGATATTTCTCCATCCTTTATCAATATCTTTACATGTTTTATGTAATTTTAAGGTTTTCTAAAATAATATTTCCCGACTCAGTTTAATCAATTGGTTTATCTTTTAGGGATGGGACTTAAACTTTCGTAATACTTCAATAAACTTCTCTTTCTCCTTGAGGTAATATTCCAAAAATTCAATATATCTTAGTGTTGAAGGAAGTTTTACCCATTTTTTCTCAAGTTCTTTCTTTTTCTTTTTGTGAATTTCTAATGTATCCTTCTCTTCATCTATTAATTCGTTTGAGGGTGATTTTCCCATTTTAATTCATTTAATCAAATCCTAATGGTTCTATTTATCTTCTTAACAAAAAGAAGATAACAAATTCCTATTATTGGAACAAAATAAATCCCAGAACCTAAGCTTATAGAAGATAAACTAAAACCAAATAAAGATTCAGCATATTTTTCATTTAACATATTATATACTAATAATCCTACAATAAAATACACAAATGTAAGAAAAGAGGCATATCTAGAATAGTGATTATATATGCTTCCAACACCATTTAAAAAATATAATAAAATGATTATACAAAAGAGTATTACAAGAATTAATTGTAAAAATCCCAACATAGAGTTTAAATTACCTGAGGAAGTAAAAACGCTTTTAATCAGATTTATCATAACAGTTCCACCACCAATTTCTTCCCCAAACATCTTTTTTCCAAACAAAGGAAACACAAAAGCAGATAAAAGCAAAAGAAAAAAGCAATTAATGCTGAAGAATTTTTCTGTAGCTTCTTTCCTCTTTTTCTCATATATTTATAATTCATTTCTTGTTTTTATAGTTTTTGTTAGAGATAGGTAATCCAAAAAAAAGTAAATTATTTCTTATATTTTTTAAATTCCTTAGAAAAAGTATCTGTAACTACAATTCTCCATTTCATATATCTTCTACAGAATTTATCTCTTTAAAATTATTCTTAGAAATATCTCTTTCACTATTTCTAATCTGGTTCATTGTGTCTTCATTTGAAAAAATTGCCATTGTTTCAATAACTTGCCCTAATTCTTGTCTTGTTACCATTGATTTTTCTATTTGATTTAATCTTTTATGAATCTCTGATATATTTAATGTTTTCATTGTGATTTATCAAAGAAAGAAGATTATTTAAGATTTTCTGTTATTAAAAAATAAATATCCCCCCGCCCAGATGCGGGAAAAACCTGAGAGTTATGGAACTTTAAGCCCTTTTTACCAAGGAAAAATGTAAATATTTGGATTACTACTTGATGGGTGCAGAACCACATAACAATCAATTTCAACTAAACCTTCGAAAATAAATCTTTCACTAAAATCTAACTTTTTCTTCATTTAATAAGTCAAATAAAAATTTAATTAAAGGCCTTAAATTTCCTTTTAATTGAGACTCTTCAAGATAGTTGTAATAGGCATATTTCCTTTTATTAAGTATATTTATCATAGGATATTTTTTCTTGTGCAAAATAAAATTCATTAATAATCTTCCCACTCTGCCGTTTCCATCTACAAAAGGATGAATTGTTTCAAAAGCAGAATGAAAATAAGCAGATAAAATTAAAGGATGAAGCTTATTTTTATTTTTTGTATACCAAGAAAGCAAAGATCCCATCTCTCTTTGAACTTCAGAAGGTTTTGGAGGCAACCAATTAGTTCCACGAATATAAACCTGCAAGGTTCGATATTTGCCAATCTGATTGCTTAATTCAGGTTTCAAGGTTTCTTGAACAATTAAAGAATGCAATTTCAAAATAAATTTTTTTGAGATTTCTCCCTTATATTTTAGAAGATAATCAAATGCTTTTTTATGATTAATAGCTTCATTTATCTCCCTAATTGATTTTCTTGGAGTTCTTCCTTCAAATAATAATTGGGAAGTTTCCTGAAGTGTTAAAGTATTTCCCTCAATGTTTGTAGAATCATAAGTAAACAGTGATATAAATGATTCATATCTGTTTTCTAAATTATCCTTTGATTGGGAGAGGTAATCTTTTTTTATTTTTTGCAACCCTTTTTTTTCTTTATCAGTTAATAAAGTAGAAAGTAACATAAACTCTTTGTCGGCTTTTTCTTCTTTTTCAGATAACATCTTTTTATCTAAATCAACTCCGAGATAAATTCTTTTTTTATTCACTTTCTTCCCTTCTCTTTGAGAAATAACACGATAATAATATTTCTTTGCATCTTTTTCTTTTATCTCTGTATAAACCATAATTTATATACGTCTACTGTATTTAAATATCTTTCGTTGTTGTGGACGTATATTTCTGAAAAAAGAAAATAATCCGAATCTGAAAAATCAGATTCGGGCATCCCCCCGCCCAGATTCGAACTGGGGATCTCCCGGGTACTGCATGTAACCGAACTGGCTTTTTGGGTTTCATTTATTATCTATAATATAACAGACTATCCACCTTATTCTACAGCCAGGCGCTTTAACCGCTAAGCGACGGAGGGATTTTATTAAAAGCTATAAAGCATATTTAAAGTTTATTAATTATTACAATTCTATTTTATTAGTAAATCTTAGATATATTATAAATTATTTTACTAATTACTCAACCTCTTTTTCAAATCATACCCAGATAGTAAAAATTGATCTTTTGATGTATATCTAGGGCAATAAATATCATAAGCATCTTTACACTTACCACAATTAATTTCAGGGTGAGATATATGATTTATTTTAGCCCCATTTCTAGCAAGAGAATAATTTATACATTCCCCCAATTCCTTATCTTCTAAATTTCCCATTTTAAAAAATTCCAAATAAGGTTTATTAATCTTTTGAAATATACTTCAAACACCAATAATCCTTAAATAACCAACAACCTATTCTAAATTATGAAACTCGACGATAAAAAAGTCAAGGAAATATTTCTCGGACTCATCCTTGTGGTTGTATTAATCATTCTTATTTTTCTCTTTGCTCAACCAGCAACTTCCTCAAAAACATCTTCAACAAAAACTTCAACTCAAATCCCCATTTCACAAAACAACTCACAACCACAAACAATAATTATTAA
>Ga0180007_10006063_pt1 | contig 11955 bp, 13 predicted proteins | sample MM_PC_MetaG_FD_121122 | JGI IMG/M metagenome (GOLD analysis project Ga0180007, IMG submission 121122) | Groundwater microbial communities from the Aspo Hard Rock Laboratory (HRL) deep subsurface site, Sweden - MM_PC_MetaG | ecosystem: Environmental > Aquatic > Deep subsurface > Groundwater...
ACGACGATGCCGATGGTGATGGATCCTTGTCGATACGTGCGGCCGAAGCGGTTGTCATGGTCCAACAGGGCGACAAAATCGCCGAAGCGAATCTTGTCTAGACCGTATTTCTTTACCGTCGCCGGATCGCTGGTCATGATGTCGTAATCGCCTGTCCCGGGCATGGTGGAGCCGACGCCCGAACCCATGCAGGTTGGTGGGACAATCGTCGTTACGGGGATGCGCAATACGCCACCGGCTTCCTGAATATGCATCTTCTGCAGCAATTCAGGATCCAGGTTGAAAGCGGAAATCCCGGGGTAGTCGGTGAGCTTGAGGCCTTGTCCACGTCCGCGGATGAGGATTTTGTCATCGTAGGACATCCTTTCTTTCGTCTCGCGGGGGAACTCCACGATCACATGCTCGCTACCGCCGTGGTGTCCGATGACATAGCCGGTGCTTCCTTCGGCTTCGCCGGAAATGAGCGTGGCCTTGTTTCCGGCGCAGGCATACAGCTGTAGCCCGATATTCGGATGCTCAAAGGGTTTTTTCGTGTCGGCTGTACAACTGACACTTGGCTCGACATGGTCGCCAGCCCACCCGAAAGCGGGATCGCCCACAGCGACGTTCAACGAAATGCCACCAATGCCGGGGACGAGGAACGGGACGCCTTCATGATCGACACCCCAGTTGGCGCGCGTTCGCGGTGGACCTGGTTGACATTGCAGCAGAAATTCTACGATCCAATCAGCATTTGTCTTGAGCATGTTGCCTCCAGAAGGATTTCAATTTTTCCTATTGTATCGCTGGATTCGTTGTGTTTCTTGTGAAAGATCGGTTTGCGACGTAGGCTTCATGAGGTTCTTGACAGTCTCTCACATGGGGTGATGGAAATGGCAGACAGCCTTTATGAGCGCATCTATGAAACAGTTCAACGAATTCCCGAGGGAACCGTGGCCACGTACGGCCAAATTGCTGCGATGTCAGGCATTCCCAAAGGAGCCCGGCAGGTGGGGTATGCCATGGCTGCGCTCGGGCGCGGTCGCCCACGACCGGAAGTACCATGGCACCGAGTCGTGAATGCCAAGGGCGAGTCGAGTATCGGCGAAGAACAGATCGTTCGGCTCCAGGCAGAAGGGATTCAATTCGACGAGAATGGGCGGATTAGTTTGAGAATCTTCGGATGGGATGGAATGGAGGAATCATGAACGTCAAACGAGCTGCCTTGCTGATTGTCGGACTGTCCGCGCTGGTCTTGGCTGGCTGTTTCGGGCCGATCGAACGGCCCATCGCGGACTTCACTTGGTGTCCCTATGGCTTTGATGGCGCGCTCGATTATCAGTTCACGTCGACCTCGACCACGATCGATGGACATTACATCGTATCCATGCGGTGGGAATTCGATGATGGGACTCCCAGCGAGGAGATCTGGGAGGCTCTGCACCGGTATACAGAAGAGGACGTCTATCATGTAACCCTCACAGTAACGGATACTCGCGGTATCTCAGGAACTGTGACCAAGGATGTGCCTGTACGGATGGCGGTGGAGATTTATCCCAACTGGAAGTTCACGCTCGGCTCTCGAGCTCGAGTCACGGGTATCGTCGCCAACAGAGCTGACGTTCATTTGGACTCTGTAGTCGTGAAGGCCAAGTTCTATGACACCAACGGTATTCGCATCACAGACGGAACCATCACCCTCTTCGATCTGGAGCCCGGAGAGAAGGTGGCTTACACGGTTGAGGCAGCTGAGTATTCTGCCAGCATCTTTCATGCGACGGTCGGTGTAGACAGCTTTGTCGCCGATTGCCCCAATTCGTGGTATTCCCCGGTTGAGCGAGTGCCCGCTGAATGACGGTGATTGCTGATCTACATATTCACTCGCGCTATTCCAATGCGACGAGTTACCAAATGGAATTGCCGGCGTTGGCCGAGGGAGCGAGACGGAAGGGCATCCATTTGTTGGGAACGGGCGACTGCACGCAGCCGGATTGGCTGGGCACGCTGTCCTCTGAGTTGGCTGAGACAAGCGATGGCATCTACAGCTTCGATGGCATCGCCTTCATGGTGACAGGCGAAGTCAGCTTGGTGTGGAAACACGATGGCAAGGGGCGGCGCATCCACATTGTGTTGCTTGTGCCCTCGCTTGATGATGCCGTTCGTATTCACGAAGCGCTGTCACCTCGCGGGAACCTTGTCTATGACGGCCGCCCCATGCTCGGACTGTCTGCGCCCGATTTTTGTGAAATCGTATGGGAGCAATCGCCAGACACACTCCTTGTTCCCGCCCATGTTTGGACACCGTGGTATGCCGTATTCGGCGCGAAGAGCGGGTTTGATTCTCTCGAAGAATGCTTCGGCAATTACACAGATCGGATTGTTGCCATTGAGACCGGGCTGTCAAGTGATCCGCCGATGAATCGACGTGTATCTGCACTTGATCACCTGCGTTTGCTTTCCTGTTCAGATGCCCATTCCCCGGCCAAGCTCGCGCGCGAGGCGACGTTGTTTGACGTTCAAGACCTGTGCTTTGATGCCATTTCATGTGCATTGACAACGGGGAAAGGATATGCAGGCACGTTTGAGTTTTATCCGCAGGAAGGCAAATACCACTACGATGGCCATCGAACATGCGGTATCTCTTGGTCTCCTGATCAATCGAATGCTGCCAATGACATCTGCCCCGTGTGCGGCAAGACGCTGACGATCGGTGTGCTGCATCGTGTGCAGGATTTGGCCGATCGCACAAAGCCTGAGCTTGGCGGCGTCCCGTACAAGAGCCTCATTCCGTTGGAAGAGATCATTTCTCAGGCCTTGGGCAAGGGCGTGAACACGAAAGCGGTGGCTGGCGTCTACGACAGCCTGCTCAACCGGCATGGAACGGAGCTGGATATCCTGCTTGAGCGATCACTTGATGATCTCACGCCGGGCACGCCCGACCGGGTCCTCGAAGGCATCGACAAGATGCGATCTGGCGACATCGCTATCGAGCCTGGCTACGACGGTGTGTTCGGCAAGATCGAGATTCCGTTCGGCAAGCAGTGAAGAATACAGATCTTGGCGATTCATTGTGGGATATGGCGCCCTGGACGCGTGGCGGTTTCTGGACATCGACCAGTGATGTGTGATGAAACACGGGGGCGAACCTGAAGAAAGCGCACGCCCCCATCTTTGAACGAATACTACTTTTTCTTTGGTGCTGGTTTGTCAGTCTTCTTCGTAGTTGCCGGTTTTTTCTTTGCGGGCATCCTTTCCACCCCCTTCTTTTCGCGATCCGCCTTTCTGGAAGCAGACCACAGTGCGCGCACGAATGCACGACTTGATTCAACGTACAACGATTCAGTACATGTTGACAAGTCGACAGGGGCGCAAGCTCTGGATTCGTGCTAGAGAGTTGCACCCCTGATTCTGGGGGCACAGTACGAATCGAAGCCAAGGCGAGACACATTGAGCACGGTATCCCCGGGGAACTCCAAGTGACTCTGGAGCGTCGGTTCACGCGAGGCAACGTGCTGCTCCAGGCATGTCTGGGAGGGCTGTGCGGAGCTAGACTCTCGAACGGAATGGAAGAAATCAGTTCCTCAGGCTATCCAGGTTTTTTCTCCTCACGATCGACGTATTGGAGAATGGCCTCGACTACCAGGTAGTTGACGGATCTGTCCATTTTCTTGCCTAGCGCCATCAGACGTTCGACTGGCTTCCTGCCAATTTTAGATTGCGGGATGTAAATCGACATCTTGTCCATAAGCTCTTTGTTCGCCATGCTTTACCCCCTCGGGTTGCTGTTCCTATGACATGAAAGAGCCCGCGACACCGGACACAATCCAGTACCACCAACTCAGTCACTCCTTAGATTCCTGTTAGGCTTACACCTCAGCCCAGGACTGGTTTCACATCCGACTCCAGAAGGTTTCGGGGGCAGGCTCCTATGCTTGAATTCGGGAAACATGAATCGATCACTGATCTACGGTGGCGGGAAATATCTGGGACGTGGTAGTTCGTGTGGTGCGAGAATCCAGGAGTCATCGAGACCTTCTAGCGTCCATCGCTGACGTCCGCGATCAAAGCGAATGGCATAGCGTGTCGATTTGTCGCGGATGTCATAGTAGATGCTTTCGGGATCGCCTTCGATCTGTGGCTTGCCGACGAAGGTCCGTCGCTGACCTTGCCAGTTGATTGCCTTCAATGTTGGAATCGAAGACTCGGGAGCAAATTGAACGACGGCATCGACTTCTTGATGTATGCGGATCCATGTCATAGTGCCCGCAGTCTAGATCGCTCTCGATATCAGCCGAATGACAAGTTCCCTACGGCGATTACGGACAATTCCGCGCACGGTTTCTCTTCTGGAAAAACTCGCGATGAGGTCATTTGTCTTGTAGAAATCGAGACGATAATATGGCACACTTGGCGCGATGTGCGAAATGAAACCATGTGAGGTCTCCCATGCCAAGAACGATCCTGCATCTCGATATGGACTCCTATTTTGCCTCGATCGAACAACAGGCAAACCCGAGTTTGCGGGGTCTGCCTGTCGGCATTACGGGCAAACCGATCGAGAGCACAATCATTGTCACGGCTTCACGAGAGGGTAAGAAGTTTGGATTGAAAGCAGGAATGCCGGTATGGGAAGCGAAGAGGCTTTGCCCGCAACTGATTCTCTTTCCTGGCGACGGCTCAAAATACCTTTCACTGACGCAGCAATTCATCGACATCCTAAAGCGCTATACGCCGATGATTGAGGTTTCCAGTATTGACGAGGTGTATATGGATGTCACGCAAGACGCGCCGCATTACGGAGGGGCTATTCGATTGGCGCAATCCATTCAGCGTGATTTCAAAAACGAATTGGGAAAATACATCACTGCCACCATTGGCATAGCGGATAACAAAACATTCGCCAAGCTGATTGCCAAGCGATTCAAGCCGAATGGGATTGGTGTTCTCGATCCCGAAGAGCTGCCCGAATTGCTGGCAACGACAAGCGTGCAGGAAATCTGCGGCATTGGTAGACGAATTGAAAAGCGAATGTCACGGCTGGGAATCTGGACACTGGCGCAGCTCGGGCAATGTCCGTTGTCGATTTTGAAGAATGAGTTCGGCGTGCATGGCTTGTTCTACAAGGCCGTTGGGTTGGGGCAGGACCCCACACCTGTGGTTCCTTATACAGAAATTCCTCCACCCAAATCTGTCGGTCATTCTCGAACGCTGCCGCCCGATATCCGGCCCCGTGAGCTGGCGTTGACGGTCTTGCGGGGATTATGCGACCTGGTAGCCAGTCGATTGCGCAAACATGGCTATATGGCACGTACCGTTCACTGTGGCTTCTCGCTGGAAGTGATGTCCGGGCATTTTGGCAAACAGACGACGCTGGCTTTGCCAACAGACGATGGCGCAACACTCTTCGAGGCCTGCATGCGGATTCTCGCGATGCTTCCTGTGCAGCCGGATGCGATGGCGCGTGTGTCTATTTCTACATCCAATCTTGTCGATGAGAAGGGCGTGGCCATTCCTCTTCTTGCCGACGATCAAACGCGGCGCAGACTCAATCGCGCCGTCGATGTCATTCAGAGCCGATTTGGCAACAGCGCGATTCAAGTGGCTGCAGCTGCCCTGCCACGGAAATTGCCCGAGCACGTCGGCGGCTTTGCTGAGACGAGCTCGTTCGATTTTTCGTCCAACTAGTGACACACTAGGATGTCTCATGACTGCAGAATTACGGATTGGCACTTCGGGGTATTCGTTTCCCCATTGGGTGGGCACGGCTTACCCTGAAGGGACACGGTCCGCCGACATGCTGTCGACGTATGCGCGCGATTTCGATGCCGTGGAAATCAACTTCACCTATTACCGCGATCCCACAGCAGAGATATTCGAGGCGATGCTGCGCAAGGTCAGTCCAGATTTCACATTCGTCATCAAGGCTCCCAAAGGCATGACGCATGAGCGGGACACCTTGGCAGCGGTGGCTCCACCGTTCATCGCCTCACTGCAACCGTTGCTTAGTGCAGGTCAACTGGGTGGCGTGCTGCTGCAATTTCCGCAATCGTTTCATCTCACCGACACGTCGCTCGATCATCTGAAGAGGGTGGCTGACATCCTTGTGAGTCGCGATATCACCCCATGTGTGGAATTCAGGCACAAGGAATGGTACGAGGACCGTGTCTATCAGCTGCTGAACAAACTGCAACTAGGGTTCGTCAATGTTGATCTGCCTCGCATTGACATGCTTCCCGAGCCGACGAGCATTCAGACACATGACGTGGCCTATTTCCGGCTGCACGGGCGCAACAAGGATGCATGGTACAACCCCGCCACAAGCAGTCATCGTTACGATTACCTCTATACAGATGCGGAGCTCGAAGAGTGGGGGCAGCGAGTGGAAGGCTCGCTAGATGCTGTGAAGAAGGCGTTCATCTTCGCCAACAACTGCCATAAGGGCAGTAGCTTCGTCAATGCGCTACGGCTCAAGCAGCGATTCGGTCAGGACGTTCGAAGCGATGCTGATGTCTCTCATACCCTGTTTGCGAGTGATGATCCTGAAGATCGCATCCTAGAGATGGTTCGTCGTGTGGAGGCATCTCGTGCACAAGAAGATGGATGGGCAAGCGGGGATTAGACGTCGTAGGAGCGGAGGGGAACCCTACAACCTAAACGCACTCTCGCGGAGTCGCTGGGGGGCAACGGCAAATCGCAAGCCATCAAGTTTCAAACCATGAAGGGCATGAAGAAGTGCAGGGGAAACAAGAAAGCAGGGCATTCTCCCGCTGAGGCGCAGAGACGCTGAGGGGAGCAACAGCAAGCTGCAAGGCGCAGACCAAAAAGCCCCTAGCCATGAAGAGCACGAAGAATTGAAGGGGAAAGGCAATAGAAATGACGTATTCTCTCGCGGAGTTGGCGAAGAAAACTGGCTCTCTTCTACCCTCCTTCCTTCATGGTCTTCATGGTGGGGATTAGCTCCGCTGGCTGACAGGACAGCATGGCGATCGTCAACTTCGCAGGAAAAGAGAGCAGGCGGAGTGGCAGTGGGGAGATTAGGCGAAGAATGCGTCGAGACTCGCACGCAGCTCATCCTTGATCTCGTTCGACGCAAACGCAGCGTTGATGCCATTGTGGCAAATCTGATGAATCTGCTCGTTATGGAATCCGAACGTATCGACGATGACTTCATACTCATGCGTCAAATCGACGCCAGACATCAAGCGGTTGTCCGTATTCAGGGTTATCGGAATGCCAAGGTCAAAATAGCGCTTGAGCGGATGATCGGCATAGGAATCCATGATGCCTGAGACTTGAAGATTGCTTGTCGGGCAAACCTCCAGAGGAATTTTTTGCTCCACAACCAGCGCTTCGGTGGTTGGATCCTTGTGCAAATAAACGCCGTGGCCAATACGGTTGGCACCCAGCTCTAGGGCAGCGCGAATTTGCTCGGGGCAACAGCCTTCACCCGCATGCAGCGTGAGATTGACGCCGGACTCTTGGGCCATGGCGATCGCCTCCCGATGAATCTGCGGCGGATGCTGACGTTCGGGACCTGCGAGATCGAATGCGACAACACCTTTGGAAGAGAACTGAGCAGCGAGCTGCGCCACTTCCATCGAGTGCTCCAACGACCGATTGCGCATCGCAGACAGGATCAAGCCGGTATGCATGTCGAATTCCTCTTCGCCGCGTTTCAATCCGCGAAGAACCGATTGAACCACCTCGCGTGGGCTCAAGTCGTTTTCAAGATGCAGCAACGGGGCGAAACGAACTTCAAGATACTGAACATTCTCGCTGGCCACGTCCTCACAGAGCTCGTAGGCTGCTCGTTCCAGGGCCTCTGCCGTCTGCAGCACGGCAATGGTGACGTCGAACGCCTTGAGGTATTCCGGGAGCGTACATCGTTCCGGTGGTGTGACTGCCTTCTTGAAATCGAAGTCTTTTGGGAACGCCGTCTCTTCTGGCAGAGCGGAAGCCAATTCCGTAATCGTTGCCAAGCGCATGGATCCATCGAGATGGACGTGCAATTCAACCTTAGGCAACGTACGAAGATCCTTGTGCATACGTTAACTCTACGAAAAAAGGGGCCTCCTCTGCAATCTGGAGCCGGAAGCCAACGCGCCTACGACGCGTCCTGTGGGTGCTGAATCGCTCCGTCCAACAGGTGAAGCTGTCTGTGGCAATGCGCGGCGACATCAGCATTGTGGGTGACGATGACCAGCGTCGCACCGCTGGCGTTCAGCGAGAGGAGTTGTTCCATGACACCCTCGGCTGTTGTTGTGTCGAGGTTGCCCGTCGGCTCATCAGCCAACAGCAACTTAGGATTGGCGACCATGGATCGAGCGATGGCCACACGCTGCTCTTTGCCGCCCGACAATTGAGCTGGCAGATGGTCGATGCGTTCGCTCAGTCCTACAGCTTCCAGCGATCGAATGCATGACGCCTTCGTTCCTGGAGACCAATATTCGCACACCGCATAGGAACCGGTGGGAAAAAGAAACGTGAACAAGAAGAAATCTTGTCGGAATAGAGATGTTGTGATTCCGACCGAGCGGCTCGGCTGCGACAGCTAATCCAGCATCTTGCTACGAGCTGATATGACTTTGCTCTTCAAGCCGTCAACGCGTCCCTTTCGATCATCGATCTTGATCGAGATGGACACGCGATCACAGGATTGAAGCAGCTTGTCGCGGCAGGCTTTAATGACAGCCATCACCTCATCCCAATCACCCTCAAGATTCGTTCCCATAGCATGGTGCTCGAAGGCAATGCCGCTTGCATGAATGATCTTGAATGCCTCAGCGACATCGAAACTGAGGCTCTCGCCCTTGCCGATCGGTGCGATGGAGAAGTCGACGATCATGATTGCTCCTTTGGCGGTGCCTCGGGTAGTGCCTAATTCGCGGGATAGGTTAGCTCGTATGACGCCTGCACGCCGATTCCCTCGATGAGGATGCTTTTCGAGGTTGGATCGAGCGTGATCTGCGCCCAAGAGGCGGGCGTCCCCTGATCGACCATCGCTTCGAAGGTGATGTAGTGAATGCCATGGATGACGTTGTGGACATTGGCATGATCATGCCCTTGGAATACGGCGATGACATCGCCATCTCGAGCAAACAATTGCCTTAAATCGTCTTGATTGAGGACCGTGGGGCGATTCCATGCAGCGATTTCCTCAGCAGTATCATCGAGTGGCTGATGGACGAGCACGATGGTTGCGAACGAGGATGTCGCAAGATCATCTCGCAGCCACTCGAACTCGGATTCTGGGACGAATCCGGCGATTCCCGTGTAGGTGTTCTTGAGGTCGGTTCCATCCGACGCATATTGGACATCCAAAACGACAAAATGAAAGCTCCCAACATCGAAGCTGTAGGATGTTGATTCCGTGCCGAGAACGTCACGGTATTGCTGTTTGGTCAGGTTGTAAAGATCGTGATTGCCGATCACATGATAACTGGGGCCATTGAACTGATCGTAAAGACTATCTGCCCAGGCGAGGATATCGGGAATGCGGTTCGGATCGCCGGGATCGGCGCCCAACACAACCCAGCCATTGACAAAGTCACCCAGCTCAACGATGAAATCGGGAGACCAGTCATTCATGGCGTCTGTGAAGGCCGTCATTCGCTCTTGCGTATGCGACATCCATTTGCCTTCTAGCGGCGAATCGATGTCATGGGCGTGGGTATCGGTGATCAAGCCGAAGCGAACGATCTCGTCGTTCGCTCCGGCGGCAACATAGGCCACTGCAAGAATCAGGCTCAGTAGGACAAGGGATCGTTTCATCGTGGGATCTCCTTGTGAAGGTCTTGCTCGCTAGAACGCCAGCTCGTAGCTGTCCTGCAATCCGATTCCCTCGACAACGATCATGCGCGTTTCCAGATCGATGGAAACCTGCGACCATGTGGCCGGACCAGGTACCGTGTGATCGACCATCGCTGCCAGGGTCACGTAGTGGATGCCATCGATTTGCGTGTAAACGTTGCCGTGATCGTGTCCTTGGAAGACGGCGATGACACGACCAGAGTCGCTCAAGATTTGACGGACCTGCGCATTGTTGACGACAGGCGGGCCGCCGGCATTGGCATCGAATTGTGCATCCAGGGGCTGATGGATAAACACGACCGTCGGAAGGTCGGTTTGCGCCAGATCATTCGTCAGCCAGTTGATTTCGTGGACGGGGATACGACACTTGACGCGCATAAAGACATGGTCAAAGTCGGACTCATCGGGGTCATTGAATTGCGCATCCAAGACGATGAAATGCAGGCCGTTAAGATCAAAGCTGTAGTAGGCGTCTTCTTGTCCGACTGCAGCAAGGAAGTCTGGCTTTGACATGTCGTAAAGATCGTGGTTGCCGAGCACGTAGTACATGGGTGGCTCCAGATCCGCGATACAGGCCAATCCAAGTTCAAGCAGCCCTGGAATGCGCGTTGGGTCACCGTAGCCAGGCCCCATGACGAACGCGCCGTTGATGAAATCGCCCAATTCGATGGCGAAATTCGCAGGCCACGCGTTGGCAGCCTCGACAAATGCTCCCAATCGTTCCGCGTAATTGGTCATCACCTTGCCCTCAACAGGAGAATTGATGTCGTGAACGTGCGAATCCGTGAAGATGGTGATTTGAACGGGGGCTGCAGCGAGCGTCCAGCTGGCTGCAAGAACGAATGCTAGTACGAGAAATACGCTGACTTTTCGAAACATGGAAGCCTCCCTCATCGTGTCAATGTGTACAGACTAGCTGGACCTAGGCAGAACGGCAAGCGTCGAATGGCTGACAGGTGATCTGACTTGTGATGCACCCGCCGACAGCGTGCAATCCTCTGTCGGCGGAAGAATCGAAAATTCGCTAGGAAGCGGCTGCTTGCGATGCTTCATATCCCAGCTGAAACGCTCGAAGATTGGTCTCAATCACTGCGTCTGACTTCCCCGCGAACACCGTGTGAATCCCCGACTTCAGAGCCTCAACGGGTAGAAGAAGAAACGGCGCTCCAGCTCCAAGCATCACCATGTTGGCTGCCTGGAGTGCCCCGGCAGTTTTGGCCAACTCGACTGCATGGATAAAGCGATGGTTAGGCAACAGCCGGATCTGCCTCTCCACAACCGCGTCGTCAGGATAATTGGGGATGTTCTTGAATGGGACAGCATTGGTGACAATGGCACCATTCGGGGCGAGCATGGGCATGTAGCGCAAGGCTTCCATCGGTTCCAGGGACAGCACGAGATCGGCTGTGCCTTCTTTGACGAGCGCGGAATGGATGGGCTGATCCGAGAAGCGTAGATGGCTCTGAACCACACCGCCACGTTGCGCCATGCCATGAACCTCTGCCTGGAGCACGTGCATGTTCAACGATCGTGCAGCCTCGCCGATGACCGCAGCAAGTGCCAACAATCCCTGTCCTCCAACTCCAGCGAGAATAAGATTCTGCTTCACGATGCCCCTCCCTTGGAACGTGATCGTCGCGCCGTCTGGATGCATTCACGGACCGCGATCACCACAGACGGACCTTCAAAGGCGATCTCTTGCCGAATCACCTCGACATTCTCATCGTGTTTGTTGGGCAAGGGCGTGATGATGCGGATGTGGGCAGGATCGACGCCCAAACCAGCGCAGATGTCAGCCAATCGATTGTTGGCAGATGATTTCTGTCCGCCAGTCATGGCAATGGTGAGGTTGTCGACAATGACGACGGTGACGTTGGCGTTCTCATTGACGCAGTCGAGCAACCCCGTCATTCCTGAGTGCGTGAATGTGGAATCTCCGATCAATGCCACCGATGGATGCAGTCCAGCTTGCGATGCTCCCTTGGCCATGGTGATAGAGGCCCCCATCTCAACGCATGTATCGACGGATTCGTAGGGTGGCATGGCGCTCAGCGTATAGCAACCGATGTCTGAGAACAGCTTCCCGATCGCATCATCCGACTTGAGAACCGCATTGAGAGCTCGGCATGTATCGCCGTGCGGACAACCGGGACACAGCGCCGGCGG
>Ga0180007_10006064_pt1 | contig 11953 bp, 12 predicted proteins | sample MM_PC_MetaG_FD_121122 | JGI IMG/M metagenome (GOLD analysis project Ga0180007, IMG submission 121122) | Groundwater microbial communities from the Aspo Hard Rock Laboratory (HRL) deep subsurface site, Sweden - MM_PC_MetaG | ecosystem: Environmental > Aquatic > Deep subsurface > Groundwater...
TCTCAAAATCCACTCTTATATTTTCATCAATTTCAGATCTCACAAAATCTAATTGTTCTTTTACTTTATCTCTTTCAAAAATAGCTTGAGCATGAGCTTCAGCCCACCTCATAAATAATGAAGATTGAAACTCCCATTCTACGTCCAACTTAGTTTTATCTATTTTCAAATCATCTTTATAACTATCATCCATAATACACCTCCTTTAATAAACACTACATTTTTTTTAAAACATCATTTGATATATCAAAAGATAAAATAGAATTTATATTTCTAGGCCTAGCTTTAATATCAAATGCACCCGCGTCATTAAGAATATTTTTTGCTCTACCTTTAATTTCATCTATTTTAAAAAAACCATCTTTTTTAAAAATTGAATCTATTTTATTTGCTGTTACATCACCTATTCCTTTCAAAGCAATATATGGCATATACACATTGTCATTTTTTGCATTCCATAAAAAAGGCTTTGAATGTCCAATCTTTGGAAAACAAACAGTCAAACCAATTTTTAAAGCTTCATTTATTAATTCGCTTTTTTTCTCGTCATTACAAAAAGATAAACTAGAACATATAAATTCAGCAGGATAATAAACCTTACACCACATATCATAATAAGAAATTAATGTATACGCAAACGCATGTGAACGATTAAACCCATAACCACCATAAAGAGATAATTCATTCCATATTTGAAATGCTTTCTCTTCAGAAATATTATTTTCAATACAACCATCAATAAAAGATTTTCTATATTTTTCAATTTCATCGCTATCTTCTTTGTCTAAAGCTTTTCTAAATTTATCTGCGTCCTTCATAGAAAAGTTAGCTATAACATTACTAATCATCATTGCTTGTTCCTGAAATACTAATATACCGTATGTATCTTCTAAAATATCTTTCAATTTATAATGCATTAAGCGCCATTTAGATCCATTCCGACGATTTATAAATTCATCCGTTAAACCTTTTCTCAAAGGAGCAGGTCTAAATAATGCAGTTGCAGTTGCCAAAATACTAAAGCTATCTACATATAAATCTTTACATAAATTTCTAAGACCGTATGTATTAAATTGAAAACAGCCAACGCAGTCTCCATTAGCAAATTTTTTATAAACACTAGCGTCTTCTAAATCAATGCTCTTATAATTAATAATTTTGTTATAATTTTTCTTAATAAGATCAAAAGTATTTTGTAAAATAGTCAGCTCGGTCAAAGCTAAAATATCTAATTTCAACATTCCCATATATTCAGCATCATATTTGTCCCAGTTGATAGAAAAATCATCTTTCTTTTTAATCAAACACGCGCGTTTGCCATTAACTAATGGTTCATTATTTATAATTACCGCAGCTGCATGCTTACCATAATTTCTTACTTGACCTTCTAATGAAATAGATGCAGTTACAATTTTTTTATTTATTTCATTTTCATTTTGAAAAATTTTTCCAAGTCTAGTTTTATTAAAAAAATCATCTAATGACATATCGTCTTCAATATTTTTAGAAACAATATCCACTCTATTAATTGGAATATCAAAAACTCTAGAAACATCTCTAAAAACTAATCTGCTTTGCATCTTTATAAAAGTATTAACGTTAGCTACATTTTCTTCACCATATAATTCATTTAATCTTTTTTTTATTTTATTTCGTTTAGAGCTGTCAAAGTCAATATCAATATCAGGTAAATCCTGTCTGTCTTCAGTTATAAATCTAGCAAATAGTAAGTTATATTTCAATGGATCAATTGCTGTTATTCCAAGAAGATATGCAATTAACGATCCGCCTACACTTCCCCTACCAGGCCCAACTAGAATATTACTTTCCTTACACCACTTTATTAAATCCCACACTATGAGAAAATATCTAGAGTATCCTTTGCTTTTTAATAAATTAAATTCTTCTAAAAAACGTTCTTCATATTTACCGTCAATGTTGCTTTTAAATATTTCACTATAGTTATCGACACATAAATTATACAATAAATCATCTTCATCATAATCTTCATAACCATAAACTTTAGGAAGATTAAAATTCATTTTCTCTACTTTAAACTCACTACATATTTCAGCAATTTCAACTGATTTTTTCATTGCATTTCTAAAATCAATAGCATCAATGATCTTCTGTCTTCTGAAAGATTCTATCATTTCATCAGCTGTTTTTAAATAAAGATCATCTACTGAAAATTTCCATCTTTTTTCGTCATTCCATTTTTGCCTTCTTTGAATAGCCAACAAAACTTCTTGCGCAAAATTATCTCCATCATTAACATAATGACAATCATTAGAAGCAAAAAGTTGTAAATTAAACTCCTTGCTTAACTTTATTATATCTGAATTAAACTCTACTTGATGATCCCAATTTAAAGGAATTATTTCACAATATAAATTATCGCTAATTTTATCTACTAATTTTTTGAAAAAATCAGAACCGCCATCTAATTTTATAAAACTAGAAGCACATGCAGTAGTTACTATTAACCCATCACAATGATTTATAAAAGTATTATAATCAATTCTCGGCCGATAATAAAACCCGTCAACATTTGCAATCGTTAACATCTTTAAAATATTTTCCCAGCCATTCTGATCTTTTATAAAAGTTAAAATATGCCCGCGCTTTTCTCCTTTTTCTTTTATATTCAAATCTGGAACAATATAAAATTCACATCCAAGAACACTTTTTATATCGTAATTACTGCAAGCTTTTTGAAACTTTATTAATCCGTCTGCATTACCATGATTTGTTAAACCAAGATATTTAAAACCCAATTCTTTGGCTTTCTTTGCATAATCGTCAGCTGTCCCCACTCCATCTAACTGTGAGTATTGATCATGAATATGAAGATGACAAAATGAAGAATTATTCATAATCTCTGATTAACCTTTCTAAAACAATTAATTCAACATTAGATATATTAAAAAGATCTCTGGTCATTTCAGCAGCATGATATAAATTTTTACTAACTACTTTTTTTATACCACATTGAATTATTAATTTTGCACAATCGTAGCATGGTTCCATAAGCGTATATAAAATAGCGTTGTTTAAAGAGGAACCTCTTTTAGCCGCTTGAGCAATAGCATTAACTTCAGCGTGTATGGTCCTGATACAATGTTCAAATTTTTCCCCAGTTAATAAAACCTTAGTTTGAATAAGATGCCCAATTTCATCACAATGTGGTGCATTAGAAGGACTACCAACATAACCAGCTGCTAAAATTTGATTATCATAAGTAACAATCAAACACCCGTTTCTACCTCTATTGCAAGTACCACGAGAAGCAATTACTTCAACTATCTCTATAAAATAATCATCCCAATTTGGTCTATTTGTATTATCATTCATATTTTTATATTACCATGTAAATCTTTATTCTTACTATACCCACGCTCAATTCTTGCAATATCTTCTTTGTATTTACTCAAATATAAATTAGTAGCCATTTTAGCGTCTATACCTAAAGCTAATGCTTGATTTATTAAAAAAAATAAACAATCCGCCCACTCAAAAAACACCTCTATTTCATCTTCTTCAAATATTTTCATTTCATCTTCAGAATAATCACGCCATATCTTCCATGGAAGACGTTCTATTAATTCTGTTTGTTCGCAAATCAAAGCAATGAAATTTTCTTTTAACCACTTTATTCTCTCAGTATAAATCATACTAGAATAATCAACACCAAGTTTTATTTGAAAATCTCGTTGCATTTTAAAAAGCTTAGTAAAAGCAAGATCACAATTAAAATCTTCTAATAAATCTTTACACTTATTATCATCCATCAAGCGACTCCATTTTTCTGTCTACATAATTAGAAAAAAAATAATTTCCATGTTGAAGCAAATACTGTCTAATACTCACTTTAATTATACTATCGTTTACAGAACTTTCTTTTTTAAAAAAACGCTTAAAAAGCAAAAGCATAATAATCTGCTTCCAATAATCAGAAACAGCAAAATCAAATATTACTTCTGAACAAAAATTCTGTAAATTAAAATTATTGTTTCTTATATCATATTCATACGAACAAACCGTTGAGATTTGTTTCATTGGTGAACTAACGCTATAACTCATAAATCCTAAATCAAAATCTTCAATGTCTTCATTTACAATTTCATTCGCCCTATCAAACCATGGCTCATAAATATGAAGACTATTAGGAATATGAATATAACTACCCAATTCTACGCCAAGTTGAAGCGCCATTAGTTCTTGCATCATGGTAAAGCAAAATACATCGTAAACAAAACCAACCATCAAATCATTGCTACGCATATTGGTAATCATTATAAGTTTGTTATCGCGTATAAAAAATTGCAATGTATTTGTGCATACGCTATCTTTTGTATTTAATTTTCCATCCTCTGGACAACGTATAAAAATAATAGCTTGCCTTGAATCTGGATCATTTGTTAATATTTCAATAACATTTTGCCATTGATCATACCATTTATTAAAAATTCTAAATCCATAGCCAGAATTTAAAGTTTTTCCATCGTCAGAATATTTGCCAATAGATGGAGCATAATATTGTATATAATCAAGTTCATTTGCACCACTCATATACCAAAAAAACTCGCCAATTCCATAAACAATATCTGCATTACGTACTCTTGAAGTAAGCCAACGTTTTTTTGGATCTTTTATTTCTATTCGCGGGGCAAAAATTTCTTTTGTTTTCATATCACGTGGCGAACTTTCAATACCCCTATTCAAAATATCAAAAGTCATTCCTCTAAATGCATCATTAATAGAATCAAAAGGAAAAAGCATTTTTAACCTCCTATTTATATAATATCATAATTTCCACATAGTCTCGACTTTATCAATAAAATTATTAATATGCGTTTGTGGCAAAATTTCCAACATCGATTGCACTTGATTTATAATTACATTTTTTCGTTCAACTGTGTTTAATCTTGATAACGCCATAATTTTATCAACCACGTTATTTTCATCAACCGACCAACGTTTTCCGTACAATGCGACTGGAAATTCTACAGGTATAAGACCAGGAGTACCAAATGATAAACTCTCAAAAAACCTAGGTGTTATTAATCCATTTTCATAATAAATGTTTTTGACGATATGAGTGGTACATATAGAATCATTCAGTAATCTCATTCCTTCCATAAATTTATTTCGCTCATGAAATTTTATATACTTAGAATATTTATTCACCATCTCTTCTTGCTCTGGTCTTTCAACAGATTTATATAACCAATTACCATAAAATTCCAACTCAACATCAAAATCATTTAACGTCTTACCAATGTTATAATAGTATTTATCTACACTATCGTATCTTTCGTAATTACTTCCAATATAAATATATCTATTTTTTGGAACCACAATAGGCAACCGCATTTTGTAATCAGAAAAATACAATAAAGAAAAACTACCATTTTTTGGACGTAAAGTTGGTTCTGCCCAAACTGCATCCCACCGTCTTTTATCGGTTTCAGTTACTTTCAAATCAGTATCCCATACAACTATCGGACACTTGCCATTATAATGATCCATTATAGCTGTTTGACGATCTAAGTCAGGTTCATATCCATCTGCGACATAATCTTTATGATTAACGTCATTTTTATACGTACTCCATCGCCATTCTATAAAAATACAATCCAGCTCAGGAAATCCCTGTGAGTCATATTGTAAAAACAACAGTGGATTAGATTCTCTCTGCTGCTGTAATGCAACAATAGAATACCCTCTACGAAAAAGTTCTCTGGCGAAAATAGGACGTGTAAATCTTCCACCATCAGGAGTAAAAACAACTTCACTTTCGTTATAATCTTCACAAAATCCCCAATATGAAAAACCTACTTTCATAACGAACCTCTTTTAATACATACTATTGTTAAATTTTCATTATACTCACCATATACTAAATTTATTAACTCATTTACAAATTTAGTTGGTAAACATGCACTTAACATATCTTTATAAACGCTTTTTATTTTTTCACTTTTTCTATTCAACCACATCTTAAAACACTCTGCATAAAAAAACGTACCAAATTCGTCAATAATTTCAAAACCAAAATCGTTAACTATTTTAATTAACTCATCATAATAAAATTCATGTTTATGAAAAATAGGTCTAAATAAAAACTCATCTTTTATATAATGAACAGGAGTAGAAATAAAAAGTACACTATTTGCATCCATATGCTCAAAACAATTATTTAAAAACAAACCAACATCGTCCGCGTCAATGTGTTCTATAATTTCAAAAGCAATTATCACGTCATAAAAAAAACAATTGTCCCATAATTTACAATTAATCACATCATCGTTTATAATATTTATATTTTTTTTTATAGATTCACGCTCTAAATCAACCCATGATTTGAACTCATTAATATATTTTTTATTAATATCTACACCAGTATATATTATCTTCTTGTGTTGTCCGCGAATATAAAAAGTATATCTTGAATTATGGAAATTAATAAAATTACCTACACTACATCCTAAATCAAGCAATGTTATTTTTTTCTTTTTATGAATCAAATAAATTTTATTAATTGTTTGTAATAACTTAAAAATATTTTTTACAGTTCCTGCATTTACAAAACTAAAATTACCCATAAAATCAACAGACATATCTCGAAATAAATCTACATCGTCCCTATCTAAATCTTTCTTAACTGCTTTTTCCACTCCATAATTAATATATTTTTCGTATAATTCACGAATCCACGACTTGTTATAATCAAACGTGGTCATCAGAAAATCATTATTATACAATTCATCAAGCGTTATGTTTTTATTTTGCAAAAGCAATCTTCTTAACAATTTTGTTCTAGGTTCAATAATAATATCCTCTCTTTCACTTATCTAATAAATTTTTCTTTGTTTTGAATCCGTCATAATCAATTGATTTTTTTTCTTTAGTTGAAAGATTGTTCCACCAAGAAGTACCTGGCATTGGAATACATCTGCTCTCTTGTTTTGAATGAACATTTATTCTTGCAAAAAGTCTTTTTGTAAACTCAACATCATCTTTTGTCTCTCCAGGAATACCCCAAGTAAAAGTACAATGAATGTAATACCCAATGGTGGTTAAATAATTTATTGTCTGTTCAGCTCTTCCTATATCTAATCTTTTATTTATTTTTTCTAAAAGCCTAGGGCTGCCGGTTTCAATGCCAATGTTTACGCATATACACCCGCAGTCGAACATTTCTTTCCAAGCATCGCGACTCAAAGTGTCTATTCTACACATCGCACTCCATTTAATATCATATTTACTTATCATTCTTGAAATAGTAAGAGTTCTATCTTCTTTAAGATTAAAAGTATCATCGTCAAGGTAAATAAATATATCGTTTCCAAATCTTGATATCAAATACTTTATTTCATTTTCTATATTTTCAACACTACGCTCACGCAATTTATTATTGTATATAACAGGTGGCCATTGACAAAAAGTACAGCGAAATGGACAGCCGCGAGAAGTCATCATAGAAATTTGTTTAGGTATATTATTATGCGTTCTCTCTGTATACTTCCATATCAAATTGCTATCTCTATAAGGCCATGGTAAATCATTCAAATCAAAATTTTCATATTTATATACCTTGCCAATTGGATCATTGCAAAATTTAAGCAAACTCATTTCATATTCACCTTTTAAAACAGCATAAACAAAAGGTTGCCTTATCAATTCATCTGCAAAAACAGTAGCGTGTGAACCAACCAAAATAACTTTATACCCAGCGATAGTTAAAGTAGTGGCGACACTCAAATCATTTTGGATTGAAGGTGTTGACGTTTCAACAACAACAAAATCTGGATCTATATCGTCCACAGCGCTAAAAAATTTATCATACGCTTGCTGTGCTGTTATAGCGTCTATAAAATAAGATTCAAAATTATTCTTTAAAAGATATGAATGCGCATAAGCCATAAAAAATGGAAATGGTTTATACCCATCAGGTGTAGTAATTGTGAATGGCCAACGGCTACCCGCTCTAATTCCATAACGTATCATACCACTTTCATCTTCAAAATACCATGGAGGATTAGTTATAGCTATTTTCATATTAATTTCTTGTCACTGCAATTTTATTCAATTTAGAACCACTATATATATCCCAAAAAATTTCATAAGATAACTCCAAATTGTCTGGAATTACTCCATCTCTATTATAAAGCCTCGATTTTGCAACATCGATATCTGTTTTACAAAATATAAGCATGTGTGATATCTTAATAATTTCTTTCTCAATTTCGTTAAAATAATCAATTTTATTCTCGCCATTAATTATTCTATAAGCAGCTTCAGATATATGAAATCTATCAATACAAAAATCTACTTGTTTGAAAAATTCTAACTCCACAAATAAAACATGTTTAGCTACTAAATTTCTTACTTCGCCAGGTTTTAAATCATTAAAAAAAACTCCGCTACCTCTCTCGTTAAAATATGGCACGTTAAAAGAACTACAAATTTCTTTAGCTAAAGTAGTCTTTCCAGAGCCTTTTATTCCTTCAATTATAAATAGCATTATTTAAATTTCCTTATATAACTATCGCAACTTATTTTTTTTCTTATTGCCCATGAAGGATGAGGAACACAAACGAAATTCTTAATCTTCTCTTTCAAAAAATTCTGTGCATTTTTACCAAGAACGTAAATTACTTCTGGTTTTATTGTATTGATTTCAAATAGAATATTTTTCCAACAATTATTAAATGGTTCATCCGATCGCTTCTCGTTATCTTTCAAAGCGCACTTCATTGTATTTGTAAACCAAACATAATAATCGCCAAACAATAAAGTTTTTCTAAGAAAAGTACTAGAAGGACCGTAACCCCACGCTCTCTCAAATTTTTTCTCTCCAGTAGATATTCCAGGCGCTTCGCCTATTACCATACATTTTGCGTTTAAATAACCATTTGGTAAAGCATGTCTAAATACAACTTCATTTTCATTACATATCTCGCACTTAGCAAGTTTATAAATCCTTTTTAATCTTCTTGCGTATAAACTAAAACTATCATTGTAATGACTTAATGGTATTGTGGTGTAATTAAGAAAATTGTATTCATCATCTACAAGATCATCATCAAATGTTATAATCAATGCGCACTCATTATATATAAAAAATTCATCTTCTAAAGATCTAAATTTATTCCTTGCCTTTTCACTCCATTCATAATTCAATGTTTTCGCAAGATTAAATAACTCTGAGAATTTTATCTCGTCATAATCACCATCATATATATTACGCGCAAAAATCATATTAATCCTTTTGACAAATTATCGTCTATCCATGGAATTATTTCATCCAATGATTCATCTAAGGAAATTTCAGCTTCCCAATTAAGTACTTCTCTCGACTTTGAAACATCAGGAATTCTTTTCTGAACATCGTGGTAAAATGGAGCGTCAGACACATATCTAAATTCTTTATTTCCATTTATCTTTTCCCATATTTTCTTAGCCAATTCTAAAACAGTGTGACCTTCATCTGTTGCAAGATTAAATGACTCATTGACTATGCTATTATCCATCGACAAGCACCTCAGAACGCCCCTGGCTATATCTTCGCCATGAGTATAATGTCTATATTGACTACCACTTCCTAATATAACCAGGGGGTCCTGTTTAAGCAATATTTTCTTTACAAGATCTGGTATTACGTGACTCATTGTTAATTCTATATTTCCGTTCAGCATTTTTTCTTTTGATTTTATTTTGTATTCACCAAGACCAACGCAATTAAATGGAATATAAATCGTGTATGGAAGTCCATACTGTTCAAACGCTCCTTTACACCAATAATGCATCGCTAATTTTTGAAAACCATAAGTAGATAACGGTGGTGGAATAGTTTGTTCGTCGCCTTCTTTTGATGGCCAAATATTGGTGCTCTCATATATCATTGAAGACGAAGCAACTATTATTTTCTTCAATTTATAATTCTTATGCGCATACAGAGCAGCATCAAAACAATAGGAATTTATATCCTCATTGATCTTTAAAAGATCATAAGCAAATTTATGAAAATAAGCAATACCACCCACGGAAGCGGCGTTCATAATAAAGTAATCACAATTTTTTATCAAAGCATAAAGATATTCGTCTCTAATATCTTGATTATGAAATTGATAATTTGGGTGGTTGTTGTAGCTTTTTTCTACCACGCCATACTTTGAATAATTGTCAACACCAACGACAGAATAATCATTATTCAAAAGCTCTTCTATTATGTAGCCAGCGATGAAACCAGCTGAACCGCTAACGAGTATTTTAGTCATTTAACACTCCTTGGGTATTTGCCAATAACATTATATTTGCCTTCGACTAAATCTATAAAGTCATTTGTAGGAATTTGATAAAACTCACCGTTGTTCAAAACTTTTTTATTATATTTTGACTTAATAATATTACGTAAATTAATCACATAAGATCCTTTTCCTCTTTCCCCTGTTATTTTAACAACAATAACCTTGGTGGCTCTATATTTATTCTTCACCATGTTTATGCCATTTACAGCTATTGGTATGATATCTTTTAACTCATACTTTTCTCTAATAAAAAAAATTACTGCATCTCGCTTATTTTTATATTTCATTTTCACCAACCAATTTCATTTAAAAAGCTACTCCAAATATCAATCACAATTTTCTGTTTTGATATCTCACTCCAATTAAAAAGAAAATATTTCTTATGGCAGGCAGCTATAATCACAACATCGCTATTCTTAATCAAATCCTCGGCCGATAAAAAACGCGAATCTTTAACATACTCGTCTGAACAAAAAACTTCTTTAGATTCATTTACAAAAATTTTATATAACCTATACGATAAAGATTCACGAATGTCGTCGCTTTCACCCTTAAAAGCCATGCCTAAAATTCCAACTCTAATATCAGAAATATCATCAAACAGTGTTCTGACTTTTCTAAAAATATACAACGGCATAGATTCATTTATAAACATAGCGTTATATCCAAGATTTATTTTATTACTTTGCGCAAACAACTGCATCGTATCTTTACGTAAACAATAACCACCAGTAAGACCAGCTTTCGGAAAATTATCCATTCTTGCATACTTAAATTTCATTGCATCGTAAATGTCATAAAAATTGCATCCAAGATCTTCAGCCAGTATAAAAAATTGATTCGCTATTGCAAAATTAATGTATCTAAAAGAATTGGTAAACAATTTGACCAACTCACCAGAAGTTGTATCGTTTAACGTAACGGTCTCTATAGCTGCATCTTTAAAAAATTTAACAACATCATTTAAAAGCTTTTTATTATTTGAAGAAACCAATTGCGGAGTAGCTTTAAATTCTTCTACCATTTTAGAACCAGCCATTCGTTCAGGGCAAAAAGCTACATTTATTTTATAGTCCTTCTTTCGAAGCAAATATTTTTCTATTTTCTTTGTCGTGCCGGGATATACAGTTGAGCAAATAATTATTTTATGATCTCTCGTTAAATATGGAAGTAGATCATCGAACAAAGAAAAAATAAAATCAAAACAAGGATTTGTGAATTCATCCACAGGAGTGCCTATCGTAATAATTATATATTCAGAATGCTTTAATGCATTTTCTAAATCTACAGCCAATACAACATTTGAAGTTTTAAGCTCTTCATCAAGACCAGGTTCATAAAAAATAGAACCACGATTTTCAAAAAACTTAGCCTTGGCCTCAGCATTAATATCATGAATAAAAACCTTGTGATATCTACCTAAAACAGCAGACATCACAAGGCCAATTCTACCCAAACCACCGATAACACATACGCTAGAAGCCATTGCGTTAACCTTTCCCTTTTATTCTCTCGGTTATATTGTTAAAATCATTTTTAATCCAAAGATCTTTTTCATTATATTTTTCTCTAATTTTCTTACTCTTTAAAATCTGCTCAAGACTCTTTCCATCATTTATCGCACAATACATAGCAAA
>Ga0180007_10006065_pt1 | contig 11952 bp, 9 predicted proteins | sample MM_PC_MetaG_FD_121122 | JGI IMG/M metagenome (GOLD analysis project Ga0180007, IMG submission 121122) | Groundwater microbial communities from the Aspo Hard Rock Laboratory (HRL) deep subsurface site, Sweden - MM_PC_MetaG | ecosystem: Environmental > Aquatic > Deep subsurface > Groundwater...
ATATTTGATATCAAAAAGCGCATTCTGTCAATGCGCCCTTCATTTGCCCCCGCTCTTAAGCCCTTCTGCCCTTAAGCCTTCTCTCCATCGCCCACTTGTTCCATGAAACCATAATCGGAGAAGCGATAAAGATGGAGGAATATGTTCCAGTCGCGATTCCAATAATCAATGCTAAAGCAAAATCTTTGATAGACTCCCCGCCAAAAAAGTAAACCGCAACCAATGCCACTAAAGTTGTTAAAGATGTATTAATGGAACGAAGCTTTGTTTGCTGAACGGAATTTTCAACAATCTCTTCAAAACCTCCGGATGTACGCAACAAATTCTCACGAATGCGATCAAAAACTACTATTGTGTCATTAATTGAATAACCGAGTGTTGTTAAAATCGCGGCTATAAACGGCGTGCCGATCTCTGTTCCGTAAAGATAACCGAGGAGCGCGAACACACCCAATGGCACGGCCACGTCATGAAACGCGGCAATAATTGTGACAACACCGTACTTCCAAGACTTGATCGGTTCTGACACTTTTCGAAATGCCCAAGCCACATATATCAAAATTGCAAAGAAGATAATTACGAGCGCTGTAATTGATTTTTTGCGTAACTCCTGGCCAATAGATGGTCCTATTGATTGAAACTGCAACTCTGTAACCTGTCCATAATTCTCAGTGAGGCTGTTCATGGCGCTCTGATGAGTTGCCTCGTCCAAAGTCTTCATCCGGAAAGTCATATCCTTTTCACCAACCAACTGTACTGTTATGGCTCCCAAATCCAGGTCAGACAAAAACTGTTCAGCCTCGACTGATGACGGGCGCTGCCCATCAAAACGCACTGACAGCAAAGAACCACCGGTAAAATCAATCCCCTGTTTCAGTCCAAAAAATGCGGCGCTAAAAATGGAACCACCTATCAGGATAACTGATATTAAGTACCAAAGTTTTCTTAGTGGAATTATTTTCATAGGTTACGAATTACGAATGCGAAATGAATATTACCTGCCTACCGGCAGGCAGGCGAATGGTTAACGAATCACAAATGATGTTTAGAAATTTATTTTAATGTTCTTGTGCTCTTGTGCTTTCATGTTCTCGTGAACCTGGGAACAACCATCTGGAATTCTGTATCCACTCAAAGCCGGAGATGAAACGCAGAATTGTTCGCGTAGCAACTACAGCTGAAAACATAGACAGTAAAACACCGACTCCCAGCGTCAAAGCAAAGCCCTTAATCACCGAAGAAGTAAAACCGTAAAGCACTGCACACACAATCAAAGTTGTTACATTTCCATCACGAATGGATGTCCATGCGCGCTTAAAAGCTTCTTCCAAACCGCCTCTCAAAGTTTTACCGGCTGCCAATTCCTCCTTGAGACGCTCGAACACAAGAACATTCGCATCAACAGCTATGCCAATAGAAAGTATAAAGCCCGCGATTCCCGATAAAGTTAGCGTAACCGGAATCAGTTTATAAATAGCCATGGACACCGCGATGTACAAACCAAGTGCTAAAATTGCCACTAAGCCCGGTAATCGATACAAAATTAACATTAAGAGCGCAACAAGAAGTAAGCCGTAAAGCGCGGCAACCAGAGATGCATCAACAGAGGCTTTGCCTAAAGTCGGACCTACAGATTGCTGAAAAATCAACTCAATCGGTACTGGTAATGCGCCGGCGTTCAAACGCTGAGCCAAAAGCTTTGCCTCTTCAATAGAAAATTGTCCCGAAATAACTGCCTGCCCACCAATAATCTTTTGATTTACAGTTGGAATTGATATTGGTAATCCATCGAGAAAAATCGCGACCGGCTTACCAACGTTGCGCCCGGTTATTTCGGCAAACAAATCCGCTCCTTCACCATCAAATTGCAAATTGACTTGCGACTGTCCGGTATTGGGATCAAAATCCAAATTGGAACGCTTTAAATATTTTCCGGTCAGCGCCGTGTTCTTCCATGCATCTGCCTGCTTAATATCACTTTCCAAAGTTGAACGGAAAAAGGTGGCTCTTACGCGCACATCATTAAGCGGTAGCTCATCTTCCTTATAAATAATGTGCCAGCCGTACTGAGTTTCAATGGGTTGAGAAATTTCACCCTTTGCAAGCGCAAAAGCCGCTTCCTCAAACTTTTCAACCATCACGCCCTTTCCAAACCATCCCAAATCACCGCCCGTAACAATAGCCCCCTCTTCATCGGAATGTTTCTTAGCCAATTCAATGAAGTTTTGAGGTGTGGCCTGTTTTCTCAATTCTTCGATCTCTAAAAGTGCCTCTTCTTTTGTAGACGTGGAACCGGACTGCGCGGCACCCGAATAAGAAACCAAAATATGATTGGCCTTCATTTCCACTCCGGCATCTTTTGCTTCCTCGATTTTGCTCACTATGTAAAACGGCTCAACATAAACAAGCTCCGGATGAACTGTGCCGGCCGCTTCTCTCTTAACCTTTTCAAATAAACCGAAATATTCGGGTTTATCTTTTATAAAACCAATGTCACCATTTGTTTCCTTAACCGCTTCAAATTCGTTTGTCTCGTTTACAATCTGCTCAAATTCAGCGGGATTGGCAAGCGCTCGATCCAAAGCCGCTTCTGCGTTTTTCAAAACCTCCGCATTCTCCTCATCCATTTTTGCGCGCTCTTCTTCTGTCAGCTCTGGCGTAGCATCCGGATTTTCTTCTTTAAATTCCAAAATAGGAGTTTCTCCGATTAGATTGATGGCCTCATTAATATCGCGAATACCGGCCAACTCAACAGTCACGCGCCATTCATCTCCGGTGCGCGCGGTTTGAACCAATGGTTCTGAAACGCCTATTGTATTAACGCGACGTTCAATTACATCACGGACTCCATCCATTGCATTCGACCGATCACCCTCATCAATATTTGATAAATCGGCCTGATATTCCAACCGTGTGCCGCCCTGAAGGTCTAAACCGAGTACAAATGGTCTATCTATGTGTGACACATTGGAGCTGAAAACACCGTTTGCTTTGTCTATTAGCCAATTAACCGGATTTGGATACGAAACTGCTCCGGTCACCAAAAATAGCGCTAAAATAAACAAAACTCGGCGCTTTACTGCCGCCCGTTTCATTCCTGTTGTTGAGATAAGGCGTCGTGTCATAGTGATAGATTAGAATGCGCCAATTTTAGCTGAACGATGCTTAAGATGCAAGACCCGGTTCGCCGATCAGATATCCATCGCATATTTATAACGCCCGCCCCACTCTTTTAAGAATTCCGTGTAACTGTCGGGTGTTGGGAATAGATCAACGAACGAGGAGCGCGAAATTACAGGAAGCGGCTCTTTTAAACCTTTGTAAACTCGGTGACTTGACCATTCATAATTATCCAATAAGGCCTCAGCTTTTTCCCAATCTTCTATCTTTCCGTTCCTCCAATCCAGATCTGTCGGATCAAGTGCATTCAAATGAATATATCGTGGCGCATGCATGAATTGAGCATCGTTTTGAATTAGTTCTGCTTTGAATGGACCTTCAAAAAGTCTGCCGCTTCTATCATTTCTTATATTAAAAAATCGAGCATATCCCATAGAAAGACGGTGCATAAATTTTTGAACTCCCTGCTCTTTAAGCTGCTCTAACAATAAATGAAAGTGGTTGGGCAAAAGACAATAACAAATGATTCTGACGAGGGGGGATCTGTCGCCGTCCCTACTTAACAACCTGTTATATAAATTACCAGCTTTTAAATCCGCGTTACCATTATTTCTATAAAGATCATCATTAAACAAATACATCGATGCATAAAACCTTCTATAATCTGCGCGATCTTGAAAAATATTGCGTTTATCAACACCCCGATTAAATACATGATAAAAATTCCCTTCAGAAAATCTTACAATCCTCATACTAGTCACTAAGTGAGTAGTATGAGTTTAGCACTTAAAAACAACACTTGCCTATACCTCTCAATACTAGTCACTTAGTGACTAGTATTTCAGATGATTATGCGCCGTGGCATTTTTTGTATTTTTTGCCGGAACCGCACGGGCAGACTTCATTTCGTCCAACTTTTTTAAATTGCTGAGGAGCGCTGGAAGAAGTGGTACTTTTGCCATGCGCACCCGTTGGCGTCTGAGTTGTCTTTGCCGGACCTTGGAATTGCAACGCCCCTTTTGTGCCAGCTGAATGCAAATCTCTTTCCGCTGCCTGACGAGCGATCTGAACTCTGAAAATTCCATGAGCGATCTGCTTATCGATCAACGCCAAAAGCTCATGGAACAAGCGGTATGCTTCACGTTTGTACTCAACCAAAGGATCGCGCTGACCATAGCCTTGTAATCCGATTGCTTTGCGCAGATGCGTGATTGCCTCCAAGTGTTCCACCCAAAGACCGTCTGTCGCGCGTATAAGAAGCGCCTTCTCAATTTCAGCCATCATTGATTCATCACCAACATTCTCCTCAACTTTAACATAAGCCTCGCTAGCCAACTTCATAAATCCCTCGATAAGAACCGTGCGCTTTGCCGCTATATTATTTTCCTTCTCAATCTTGGCAATAAAGTTAGACATGTTTTTCTTAACCTCCATATCTCGTGGCAGTATCGCGTAAACAGTCTGTTCAATTTCATCAAGATCCCAATCAGACGGTTCTTCATGTGCTGTGTGAAATAAAACAACCTGCTCGATTTCATGCTCCACAGCTTCCATAACCATTGCCTTTAAAGGACGCTCACCTTTTTTAGTCGGTTCTTTTGACAGATTCAAAATATCATGACGGTGACCATAAACCGCTGAACGATGCTTATTCAAAACATCATCGTACTCAAGCAAATGTTTGCGAATATCAAAGTTATGACTTTCAACCTTGCGCTGTGCTGATTCAATTGCGCGCGACAAAATCTTATTTTCAATCGGTTGATCATCAGCGACTTGCAAAAAGTCCATGCGCTTTTTCATCTTTTCTGAACCGAAGATGCGCATAAGATCATCATCCATTGAAACACAAAACTGCGTTTCACCCGGATCGCCCTGACGTCCCGCACGACCGCGAAGCTGATTATCAATGCGTCTGCTCTCATGACGTTCTGTGCCCAGCACAAACAAGCCGCCCAAAGCCTTAACCTTTTCAGCTTCTTTCGGATCCGGTGGATTACCGCCAAGCACTATATCCACACCGCGTCCGGCCATATTTGTCGCAACCGTAACTGCACCGCTTCGTCCGGCCTGAGCAACTATCTCACCTTCACGCGCGTGGTTTTTAGCATTTAAAAGATTGTGCGGAATACCTTCCATCCGCATCAATTCTCCCAATATCTCATTTTTTTCAATAGACGCAGTACCCAAAAGAATTGGCTGCCCTTTTGCGTTACGTTCCTTTACCTCGCGAATAACAGCCTTGAATTTTCCGAGCTCGCTCTTATAAACCCTATCAGGAAGATCTTTGCGCTGATCCGGTCTGTTTGTTGGAATAGTAAAAACTTCCAGTTTATAAATTTTGTGAAATTCCTCAGCCTCAGTAGCGGCAGTACCTGTCATACCAGCCAACTTCTTGTACATGCGGAAATAATTTTGAAACGTAATTGTTGCCATGGTGACTGACTCCCGCTGAATCGGAACTTTTTCCTTGGCTTCAATGGCCTGGTGCAATCCTTCGGAATAACGACGTCCAACCATTAAACGTCCGGTAAACTCATCCACAATCATAACTTCTCCGTCCTTAACCACATAGTCCTTATCAATCTGAAACAGCGCATGGGCACGCAATGCGTTTTCCAAATGATTAACAACGCGCATGCCGCCTTCCACATAAAGATTTTCCACTCCCAACCACTGCTCCATCTTCGAAATGCCATCTTCAGTCAAAATCGCAGTCCTTAATTTTTCATCCACGTTATAATCCGTGTTTTCTTCCAACCGCGGTACCAATTCCGCGAATCTATAATAAAGATCAGCTGCCTCTTCTGCAGGCGCGCTAATAATGAGCGGTGTTCGCGCTTCATCAATCAAAATCGAGTCAACTTCGTCAACAATCGAATAATGCAACTCGCGCTGAACCATTTCCTCTGAACTTGGAACCATGTTGTCGCGCAAATAATCGAATCCAAATTCATTGTTCGTTCCATATGTAATATCCGCCTCATAAGCCTCGCGACGACTGACGGGTCGCAAATAATCCAAATCCACGCGGAACGATCCGGTTTCATCGCGCTCTTCATCATGCTGTTCCTCTGCTTTAAATTCAGGGTCGTATCTAAAACCGCCCTCATGCTGAATACAAGCCACACTTAATCCCAACGCGTGGAAAACCTGCCCCATCCATACGGTGTCACGTTGCGCCAAGTAATCGTTTACAGTAACAAGGTGCGCGCCTTTTTCTTCCAGTGCATTCAAGTACATTGGCGCCACAGCCGTTAGAGTTTTTCCTTCACCTGTACGCATCTCAGCAATGGAACCTCTGTGCAAGGCGATTCCGCCGATTAACTGCACGTCGTACTGGCGCTGACCCAATGTGCGCTTAGACGCTTCTCGCACGACAGCAAAAGCCTCTGGCAAAATTTCATCCAAAGCTTCTTTCTTCTCAAGTCGTCTTTTAAACTCTTGGGTCTTTGCTTTCAGTTTTTCATCCGAAAGTTTTTCAAAATCCCCCTCCAACGCATTAATTTTATCAATTAATGGCTGAATTTTCTTAATTTCCTTTTCATTTGGATCGCCAAAAAGCTTGCTTATCATGCTCATATGATGCGGCTAGGTTAACTTAAACTCGCTATTTTATCAAGAGGTGGATCCCATAACCCAAAAACCAAAAACCATAACCCAAATTCGGGTTCCAGGTTACGGGTTACGAGTTCCAGATAATGAGATTCAAAGACTTTCACTCGCCGGCTTTCTTCGCTCCTCAATAATTTTATTTTTTTTATTTGCTAAAATCTCCCGTAAATGATCCTTCACTTTATCAATTGATTTATACAAACTCTCAGCTGTCTTCTCCACTCTAATCAGATTCTCGCCCGGAACTTCCATATTTGCCACGCATGTAAATACCTTTCCTTTATTGTGATGATTAGTATCTTTGCCGATATCAACGTCGACTTGCAAAGTATTCGGCATAAACTTCTCCAGTGAATTAATCTTTTCCTCAACGTAACTTCGAATGGCTGGAGTAAGATCCATGCCCACAGCGCGAATATTTATAACTAACATATACCTATATGCTAGCGCACCCGTATCTTAATATCAATGAACCGTCACTCATCTTGACTCGGAAAAAACAAAAACCCATGGAATAGTCCCGATCGGGACGTTTCCATGGGTGTTAAGAATGTTTTACTTGATTTGAATTCTAGTCAATGTTTTAATACGTTTTCTATCTTTCCATATCTAACATGAGTCTAAATATAAAACTTCAAAACCCACCAAAAAGCTCCTATCGGCATTTTTTGGTTGGTTCGGAAACTAACACTGTCTGGATCTTAGTATGATGTTTGCGCCTACAACCTACCGCCCGACCAGATTGACAAACCGAGAAATTAAAATCCTAAATATTGAACCTCGTCACTGAGCATGATACCAAGTTCATCGCGCACTTTCATTTTTACAAGACTTGTGAGCGCGATCACGTTCTGAGCGCGTGCTCCACCTAAATTCACCATAAAATTCCCGTGCTCCGGACTAATTTGCGCTTTTCCAATAGTTTTTCCTTTTAAACCAAGTTTATCTATAAGCCAACCCGCATAAATTATTTTATTATCCAGCATGGATTGTGGAACTTCAAACTCACGCTTTAATTTTTCAAGTTCAGATTCATCTTCAAATTTAAAATTCTTAAACATGCATCCGGCAGTAAGCACTCCTTTTGGTTGCGCTGCTCTGCGGGTTTCCATAATTTCTTTAACTTTTGCTAAAGATGTTTCCGCTTCACCGGCTTTGAGTTCTAACTCAACTTTCAGAATTAGGAGAGGCTCATATTTAAAAATACTGTCGCGATAACCAAATTTGCAATCTTTAAGTGAGGTATCTTTTTTAAAGATTTCTCCGCTACGGTCGAAATGACAGTTTGAAAGAGTAACGCGCTCCTTGTTCTTTAAATCATAAATCTCCACAGAAGTTACGACATCCTTCATCTCACCGCCAAAACATCCTGCATTTCCATAAACCGCTCCGCCTATAGTCCCAGGAAGTGTTGTAGCCCATTCAAAACCTTGTAATCCGGCTTTTGCTGCTGAATTCGCAACTAAACTTGTGAGTGCACCGCTGGCCGCAGTTACTTTTGTGCCTTGTACGGAAAAGGAGCGATCCGCACTCTGAATTATAAGGCCGTCAAAACCTTCGTCAGAAATCAATACATTTGAGCCGCTTCCAAACACACACCATTTGATGTTTGAGCTCTCCGCAATCTCAACCGCGCGAATTAACTCGTCCGAACTCTGTGCGGAAAGAAAAAACTTCGCAGGCCCGCCAATTTTAATATAAGTATGTTGCGCTAATAGCTCGTCGCGTTTTAAATTCGGAAAAACGGATTCTAGTTCTTGTAATGCTTGATCTGACATAAATTTATTTTAAATACTGAGTACTTATTCTGTCATCTCGACTGAAGCGTAGGGATATTAGGAAAGGTCTTTCTAAAGGATTTCTCCGCTACCCCCGCTTCTTAGACTATGGCGGGGTCCGGTCGAAATGACAAATGTCTGTCATCTCGACTGAAGCCCCGAAGGCTTTCGGGGCGTAACGGAGAGATCTTTCTGAAAGATTGCCGCGTCGCTGCGCTCCTCGCAATGACAGGACGGAAAAATTTCTCCGCTACGCTTCACTGCGTTTCGTTCCGGTCGAAATGGCATTACGAACAGCACCATCAATATCCCCTGCTCCCATAAAAATCACAACATCATTTTCTTTTACAAGTTCGAATGTACGAGCGACAGACACTGCCGGATCAGACGCAAACTCCACAGTGTTTTCCACTCCTCGAATCCTGTTCCTCTCAGCAACCGCATCAACCAACTGTTTGGATGAGACCTCTTTATCTTTATCCTCATCGCGTCCGGCCACATCGTAAATCTCGCATAGGATTAAAACATCGGCCAAATCAAACGATTTCACAAAATCTTGAAAAAGCGCTTTGGTGCGGCTTCGATGATGCGGCTGAAAACACAACACCAGACGCTTATCCTGAAATGATTCCCGCGCAGCTTTAAGTGTTGCTTCCACAGCTGTTGGATGATGCCCGTAGTCTGAATAAACAAGCGCTCCGTTCTTCTCTCCCAAAAATTCAAATCTTCGCCAAATACCCTTAAATTCCTGAATCGACGCTGCAATAGCTTCGTATTTTCCACCCAATCCCTGCGTCATAAGCGCAGCAGCCGCAGCATTCATTGCATTAAAATGACCGGGAATCGCGAGATTAAAACGATAAGTAATCTGATCTTTTGACAATGTCACCTCGCGCTTGAGATCAACTTGTTTGCTTTCCAACTTCCACGCGTCCTCACCCTCTCCCAATCGAACGACCCGCACATTCCGCGCCAGCAAAGTCGGCATCTCTGTTTCCAAAATGCTTGTGATCTTGGAATCAGAAGTGTTAGCGACAATAATTCCACCTTCTTTTACTTTTCCCACCATCTCGTGGAAAGAAACCAGGAGCGATTCAATGTCTCCAAACACATCTGTGTGATCTAGCTCCAGATTATTAAGTATCAACCCATAAGGATGAAATTCCAAAAAATGATGCGCGTATTCATCTCCCTCAATAACGAACAAATCGCTTTTTCCCAAACGCAGATTGCCATCCGAAAATCCCGGCACTTTACTACCCACGACCACGGTCGGATCCAGGCCGGCTTTTTCCATCATTAAACCAAGCATAGCAGTTGTTGTGCTTTTCCCGTGCGTTCCGGCAATAACGATGGTTTTATAATCCGCAAACCACTGGCTTAAAAATGCAAAGTTGGTCATCTCCGGAATCTTACGCTGTGCCGCGGCAATGCGCTCTTTATTAGTAACCGGAGCAGCAGAAGTTACGATAACCAGCTCACAACCTTCCGGAATATTTGCGGAATCCTCGCTTATCTTAATATCAGCTCCGCGCTCAGTTAAAATCTTGGTTTGATCATTTGCCACTAAATCCGAACCCGAAACCTTAATCCCAGCTGCCAACAAAATCTTGGCAACCGCACTCATATTTATTCCGCCCACTCCAATTAAGTGTGCGCTCTTGATTTGTTTTAAATCCATACATTCTGTCATTGCGACCCCGAAAGCTTTCGGGGGCGGCAATCCTTCAAAAAGATCGCCACGTCGCTCCACTCCTCGCAATAATAGATGGAAGATTACAACGTTGCACTACTTGTGACAACAGCGTAACATTTCCTTCATGCCAGAATTCAAATATCTACCCAAACAAGACCCTGAGATTTTCAGTCTTATTGAGCAAGAAAATGAGCGACAACAAAACGGGCTTGAGCTCATTCCGTCAGAAAATCATACATCTCCTGCAGTCTTGGAAGCGCTTGCAACTACGCTAAGCGACAAATATGCAGAGGGCTATCCAGGTAAACGATATTACGCTGGAAATTTTGTTGCAGATAAGATTGAGAACTTGGTGTGTGATCGTGTAAAAAACCTGTTCGGAGTACCTTACGCAAATGTTCAGCCATACTCCGGAAGTCCCGCAAACTTAGCCGTGTACATGGCGACATGCGAACCCGGCGACCCAATAATGGGTTTGGATTTATTATCAGGCGGACATCTCACTCACGGCTGGAAATTCAGCGCCACATCCAAACTCTGGACAAGTCATCCTTATCATCTGAAATCGGACGGCTCATTTGACTTTGACGAAATCCGACAGCTTGCGTACGAACACAAACCAAAACTAATTTGGTGCGGAGCCACTGCCATGCCGCGCACTATTCCGTTTGCTAAATTTGCAGAAATCGCAGATGAAGTCGGCGCGCTCCTGGTGGCAGACGTCTCGCATATCGCCGGTCTGATCGTGGGCGGTCAGCATGAATCCCCCGTTCCACATGCGCACATCATCACAACTACGACTCACAAAACTTTACGAGGGCCCAGAGCCGCATTAATCATGGTTACGGAAAAAGGATTGTCTAAAGATGAAAAGCTTGGGAAGAAAATCGATAAAGCAATAATTCCCGGATTACAAGGCGGGCCGCATCTTAATACAATCGCAGCGATTGGCGTGGCTTTGAACGAAGCCGCACAGCCTGAGTTTACAGAATATGCAGCGCGCGTGATTGAAAATGCTAAGACACTGGCCGAAGCACTCAAAGAAAGAGGATTTAAACTTGTGAGCGATGGCACAGACAATCATCTTCTATTAGTTGATATGACGCCGACTGGAGTTGGACGCGGTAAGTTTTTCCATCTCGCACTTGAACGCATTGGACTTTATTGCAATATGAATTCTGTCCCTGGAGATGAAGGACCTCCTCTTTATCCAAGTGGTTTTCGTTTAGGCAGTCCAGCTGCAACAACGCGTGGCATGGGAACGGATGAAATGTCACGTGTTGCGGATTGGATCGCGCGTGTGGCTGAAGCTATTAAAAATGACCAACTTCCGGATGATATTAAAGAAAGACCTACAACTTTTAAATCTTTTTCTGCGAAAATTGCAAGCGACCCGTATTTTGAAGAATTACAACAAGAGGTTGAAAATCTTTGTAAGCGTTTTCCAATCCCTGCTTTAAAATAATTCTTTGTCATTGCGAGGAGTTTACCCTTTGTCATTGCGAGCGAAGCGCGGCAATCTTTACATCCTGTCATTTCGACCGGAGCGCAACGCAGTGAAGTGAAGCGGAGAAATCTTTTGCACTGTCATTTCGACCGAAGCGCAACGCAGTGAAGTGAAGCGGAGAAATCTTTTGCACTGTCATTTCGACCGGACCCCGCCATAGTCTAAGAAGCGGGGGTAGCGGAGAAATCTTTTGCACTGTCATTTCGACCGGACCCCGCCATAGTCTAAGAAGCGGG
>Ga0180007_10006066_pt1 | contig 11952 bp, 10 predicted proteins | sample MM_PC_MetaG_FD_121122 | JGI IMG/M metagenome (GOLD analysis project Ga0180007, IMG submission 121122) | Groundwater microbial communities from the Aspo Hard Rock Laboratory (HRL) deep subsurface site, Sweden - MM_PC_MetaG | ecosystem: Environmental > Aquatic > Deep subsurface > Groundwater...
CCAATCCTTCCTCAACGTGAGCTAAGTAACTGTCAGCTGTTTCAATGAGGTAAACGCTTTCCCCGCGACTCCACTCCACTTCCGAGAACCCAAAACGTTTGAGATTAACAGATGTTTCCTTGCCAGCCAATTGCGCCATTCTTTTGAAGGGATCCATGGCTTCGTAATCAACGCCGGCTCCCGCGTAAGTCAATTTCTCGCTCATTTAAACCTCCTTCTAATTTTTAATTTGCTATTTTGATTAATTAATCTTAAATTAAAACAGATAAAAAGGCAAGTTAAAAATGAAAATCCCTTCGTTAGCTCGAGGGAATTTTTTTGATAAATTGTATTTATTAATTATCTATTATCTCCATCGCCATGAAGCATACTCCTTTGCTTACGGGAGGATAACTTTTTAATATTTTCATTAGCAATGCGGTCCAGGGAAAGATCGAATTCAGTTGCGATTTGAGCAACATACCACAATACATCGCCTAACTCTTTCTGAATAGTTATTTTTATTTTCTCATCAACTATACCATTATTATCGCGAAAAATCTTTTTTACTTTTTCTGCCACTTCGCCCGACTCGCCGGAAAGACCGAGAGTCGGATAAACAAAGTTATGGCCTTTGTTGGGGTATAAAGCTGTCTTTTGGGTGAGTTTTTGATATTCTTCAAAAGTCATATTTTTATTTAGTTAATTTTTTAAGATGGACCTAAGCGGGTTCGAATCCCGTAATCCGCCTATGGGACAAGCCGCTGACCTTTTATCTATCATGGACCCTACCGGGCTCGAACCGGTCACCTCCGCGATGCAAACGCGGCGCTCTACCAAATGAGCTAAGGGCCCTTAGATGTGTAGGACAACGTATTTTTTTACACCGGACTCTTAGGTGCAAAAATAGCTTTCATAACACCTTTTAGAATACCCGTCATTAGCAAGAAGGATAAAATAATCACGCCAATACCGATTAGTTTGTACATCAACCGTGTGCCGCCAAAACCAGAGGATAAATGTTCTTCTGCCCAGGCAATGCGACCGACATTGTCCATCAGCCAATCCGCTTTCCAGGTGATTAAAAAGCCAATGATTATAGCGATAATGCCAACAACGTATTGCATATTATACTAAATCAATAGTTAAAAATGAAAAATTACAAATTATGTTTGAAGTGGTGGGCGGCAAAGGATTCGAACCTATGACCTTACGGATGTAAACCGTACGCTCTAACCAACTGAGCTAGCCGCCCATTATTTAATTTTTCTATCATCGAGCCATTTTCTTCCAGCTCCTGATTTTAAAAATCTTTCCCATCTTATTGCCTCTGTCTTAGTATTGCATTGTTCGCTATAAATAATTTTGAATGGCCCATTTTCCCTTGTCCATTTATTTGCGCCGTGATTGTGCTCGTACAATCTTTGATTTAATAATTTATGAGTATACCCTATATACCTTTTATTGTTTTTAAGCTTTTAAGAACGTATACATAATACATAATTCTTAAGTTATATTTGGCTCTAACCCCAGCCGTAGGCTGGTCCGCCTCCGGCGGAAACTGAGCTAGCCGTCCATATGCCCGGGGCGGGACTTGCCATACACCACTAAAGGATGTATGGCACCATGAACCCCTTAGTGGTTCATGGTGAACCCGCATAATCTTTTAAAATGGGGACGGAGGGAGCTGAACCCTCATGCCAAAAAATGGCACGGAGCCTCAGTCCGTCGCGCCCGCCTGCCTTGCCGAACTCATATTAAGTGAATTAATGGTTGTTAATGCCGAAGGAGGGACTCGAACCCTCACGCTCAAATTGAGCCAAGCTCCTCAAGCTTGTGTGTATGCCAATTCCACCACTTCGGCATATTTTAAAAAGATATGTTTACCCTTCGGCAAGTTCGGCGGGCAGGTATACTTATTCCGCCACGTCCCCACTTACTATTCACGGCTTAATTCAGATAAAGTATTTTTAAGCATCGCTTTTAAGGTATATTTTCCTTTACTAGTTTTGAAATACCTTTCTCTTTTTTTGGCATCCTCTTTATTATAAAATACCTCGTAAAATATTAATTTTAAAGGTAAACGATTTTTAGTAAAAGGACTTTTACCAAGTTTATGTTCTCGAAATTTTCTTCTGAGATCAGTTGTTATACCAGTGTATAATTGTTTGTTTGATAATGATAGTATATAAACGAAAAACATATGTAGTTTAGTCGCGTATACCACCCCGCACCACTAAAGGGTGCGGGGTAGCCGTGAACCCTTTAGTGGTTCACGGCAATTCCACCACCCGGGCAGAGTTATATCGCCACTTCTTTTAATTTCTTTTTATAACCTTTCAAATAATACAATTTGGCTCTTCTCACTCTGGCTTTTTTAACTATTTCGATTTTTGTAATCGTTGGCGAATAAAGGGGGAATATTTTTTCAACTCCAACACCAGCCGAGATTTTTCTAACTGTAATAGTCGCATTGATATTTTTGCCACCATGGCGTGAAAGGATGATGCCTTCAAAAATTTGGATTCTTTCTTTGTCGCCTTCTTTGATTTTTTGATGAACTTTGACAGTATAGCCTGGCCTGATGTCAGGCAATTCCTTTTTTGAATTTTGTAGGTTATTCATTGTATTTATTAATTAATGATATCCCTTAAATATTAGCCAAAAAATTGTATTCTGTCAACTCTTTAGATCATTAAGTAAGTTACCCAATTTTGATGATAAAGGAATTTTAAATTCTTTCCAGTTATTATTTAGATCATAAAATCCTAAATAATTTGCTTCAAGAAAAATTCTGTCTAATTTTATTTTTTCTTTCAATTTTTTGGGTTTATAGACTTGATCGCCCACAATGGGCAGTCCATAGGCATTGAGGTGGGCTCTGATCTGATGAGTGCGACCTGTTTCTGGCATTAATTTTAGCAAGCTAAAGTTTTTGAATTTTTCTAAAACTTCAAACTTAGTAATAGCTTTTTTGCCTTCGTTGCTTGGCTTAGCCGCCATTTTAAAGCCCTTGACTGAGCGGTCGATAGCAAATTCAATTTCGCCTTCTGGTTTGGCCGGCTGGCCGTAAACTAAAGCCGTATACTCTTTTTTGACCTTTCTCTGTTTGAACTGACTTTTCAAATGGTCAAAAGCCGCCTGGGTTTTGGCAATCACCATCAAGCCAGAAACTTCTCTGTCCAAACGATGCATCATGCCTGGCCGAATAGGATCCTCGCCTATTTTCGCAATCTCGGGATACTTTTCCAATAAAATATCAACTAGAGTTGTTTCCTGATGCCCCGGCGCTTCGTGTACCAGCAAGCCGGCCTGTTTGTTGACTACCAAAAAGTTTGAGTCATTATAAACTATTGGTAATTCGACAGACTGTGCCTTTTTGTCTTCATGGTCCATCCACTTTTCTAGTCTTGGTAGGCTTTCTTTGACATCGACAGTGTCGCCTTCTTTTAAGAAATGATGCACAGCAGTCGGCTGGCCATTGAGCAGGACCTGCCCAGCTTTAATCATTTTCTGGATTTGCGAGCGGGAAAAATCCGGCAGTTGGCTAACTAAAAATTTATCCAGACGCTGGCCTGAATTTTCTTTATTAACCTCAAATTTTTGCTTAGGTATTGACATAATTTTATATCTATGCTATCATATTCTATTAGCTCTTTAAAATCGCTTAAGTTGGTTACTACCTTGCTTGGAATTTGGCTTAGATTGTGGGCAGAGTGGTAATCAACTTAAACAAAAACTTTTAAAAGAGGAGAAAAAATGGAGATCGCTTTGCTTATTATTATTGTAGTGGTGATTAGTATTGGCTCCACATGCTATGTTAACGGTAAGGAAGCGGGCAAGAAACGCGCTATCGGGGAAATTGGCAAGCGCCTTGAGCTAATGGAAGGCTCAATTAGCAAGGAAAAGCTCGTAAATTTACTCGAGAAAGTCAAAAAAGAAAAATTTTAAAGGGAGAAAAATGGGCAAAGTAAAAGATTATTTAATACTCAAATTTTTCTTTCGATGGCTGGGTTCAATTCTTGATGATTTGAACCAAAAGCTCGGGGGAATCAACAGAGAAAGAGGACAAACCATCGAAGAAATCAAGGAGAGATTGAATACCTAAGTTTTGGGCAATGCACATTTGGCTGCCATCCATCTAGTGGACGGCAGCTTTATTTTTTTACAAACTTTTCCAAAAACCCCCACGCCTCCTCTTTGGTTTTAATCCGGCCAGATAATTGTTCTTCGCGCAGCGCTTCTTTGAGTTCGCCGATTTTGGGGCCTGGCTTAAAGTTGAACTTTTTCATGATTTCATAGCCGTCCAGGATTTCTTTAGGCAATTCTTTTTTGGTTTTGCCTAATTTTTTTAATTTTTCAATTCTAGCTTCCAGTTTTTCAAAGTTGGATGTGTCCATTTTTCCGTCCTTGGGTATGGTCGCGAGAATATCAGCATAAATAAGTTTCATTAAGTCATCGCCTGGCACCCGAGGATTAAAAAAATATTTTTCAATGGTAGTGTCTTTCATCTCCTCCACAATAGCATGCATGGCCAGCATATGTTTTTTAACCAGCCAGGACACGTAGTCGCAGTCAACATGTAATTCTCCGCCCAGGCTTGATAGCTTGAGCCTATGGCAAACCTGCAAAGCTAATAAGGCGCCAGTGTTGTCATGCTCATAAAACTGAATTCTTTCCACGCCGTCGTTTTCAGGCGTTTTAATAGTGTAAGGCTTGCCCGTGTCATGGAAAAGCAAGCCAAAGATGAGCTGGGCTGACGGTTTTTCTTGGCCAAATTTTTCAGTAAATTCCCTTGAAGATAGTTTTTCCAGAGAAAGTTTGGTGTGCGTCCAGACATCGCCTTCGGAATGAAAATTTTCCGGCTGAATACAGCCTTTCATCTTCATAATTTCCAGCATTAAAATATCAAAGGCTTGGGATTGCTCATATAATGCGAAGGCTTTCACGGGGTTGGCGACGAAAGCCTTGATGAGTTCCTTAGCCACTGTTTCACGTGGAACAATATAGTCATCATTGTCGTTTTGGTCATTGATTTGCTGTACCAGCTTTAAAATCGTCTGCCAAGTTTGTGGTTCAATAGTAAAACCAAGTTCGCAGGCAAATCTTAAACCTCTTAAGATACGGGAATAGTCTTCTTTTAGTCTTTCTGATGGCGCGCCGACTGTCTTGATGATTTTCGCTTCAATATCTCCTAAGCCAGCAAAATGGTCAATCAGTTTTTGGTTTTTGATATCCCACGCCAGCGCGTTAATCGTAAAATCTCGCCTTTCCAAATCTTTTTCCAAAGGCAATTGGGCATCAAAGCGCACGTCAAAATCTTTGTACCCGCCGGTGAGAAACGCGTGCTCGGTTCTGGGCAGAGCAATATCAATCGCTTCGCCTGACCAGTCTTTTGGCATGAATTTCAACACACCAAAAACTTTACCCACCAAGTCCACGCGGCCAAACTTCTCTAAAAATTTTTGTAGTTTGTCCAGCTCAACGTTTCTGACCACAAAATCATAGTCTTTAGATTCCCTTCCTAAAATGATGTCCCGGACCATACCGCCAACAAGATAAATTTCAGCTTTGGGGAATTGTTTATTTAATTTTTTCATAAATTCAAAAGCTTTCTCTTCCTGAAAGAGTTTTTGAATTTTTTGAGATTTTTGCTCAATATCTGACATTTTAGTTAAACTTCGCTAATAATATCAAAACCTTTAAAACTGCCAGTAATGGATAGGCCGATGATTTTGTTTTTACAAAGTCCCCTAGCTTTTATTTGAGCGGCTGTCTCATTCATTGAGGCGCCAGAACCGACGGCATCATCAATCAAAAGAATATTTTTATAAACTGCATGTTCGTCCACAATTATTGATGTTTTGGCATTTTCAATCCGATCGCCTAGTTTACTTAGTGTTTTTTGAGGAACAACTACTGGCGTTTTGACTTTGACGATTTTAATCACTGACAGAGGCAGGTTAAGGTTTTTTTGTAATTCTTTCATAAATTGAATTTCTCGCTTCACAGTCGGTGGGATAAAGCCGGCTCCATCAATGGTATATTTTTTTATAATATGATTTATTTCTGGCTTAATATTTTGTATTAATGATTTCATTAGCTCTTTGTTCTGGCTTTGTTTAGCGTAAAGCAAAAGTTGGCCAAGTTTAGTTTTACCGAACCTCTCAATACTGTAAAAATCAAGATAATACAATCCGTCAATATAAACATTATTAAAGGTGCTTTTCATTTTTTCCATGCCGTTAATCAGTCCTTCTTGGCGAAACGTGTCATATTTTTTCAATGTTTTAATATAATCCGACGCAGTTTTTGCAATATCAAGATTATTCTTATGACACCAGTAAACAAATCCGTCCATACCCTTTTTTACCTCACCGGCCGGCGTGATTATTAAATATCTATCCTCTATAGTTTTTTTTACGCGCGCATCAATATGATATCGTTTTTCTCTTCGCGCCGGTTCCTTGAGTAAATAAAAAACTTTAGGCGGCTTGCCGACCTTATAAATTTTATTATCTTCGTAAAGTTTGCTTAACTGTTTGCGAACAGCGCGCGAACTAATATCAAGATAATCAGCCAGTTCATTACCACTGGCCTGTCCTTTATTCTTTATATAATTAAGTATTTTTTGGGATGTTTTAATCATGATAGTATTATAGCATAAGAAGTTCCTAGTTCCTAGTCAACTAGGAACTAATGCTTTTACAGCGAAAAAATCACTTTTGGACAAGGGATTTTTAGGTGCGAAGAGCCACTTGACAAACCCCAAGAAAGCGCTAGGATTGAGACATAATAGTTATTTGACAACCCAAAAAATCAATAAAACCCTAGCTTTCCCAAAAGGAGGTGAATTTAAAAAGGGGGCTAGGAAGGTGTGATTTTAACCTTAAACCATATAAACCATAAAGGAGAAGCCATGAAGAAGTGGTTTATTTTCTTGATTATTTTTTTCTTCACCCTGCCTGCTTTTGTTTTTGCTCAAACCGTTGATACATCGTGGGTGAGAAGATACGATGGAGGATTAACAGACGTAGATTATGCACGCGGCATTAAGGTAGATGGTAGCGGCAATGTTTATGTTACTGGATATAGTGCTGGTAGTGGAACAGGATTTGATTACGCCACCATAAAATATGACCCAAATGGAAACCAAATCTGGGTAGACAGGTATAATGGTCCGGGAAATAATCATGATTATGCTTGCGCTATAGCCCTTGATGGTTCTGGCAATATCTGTGTTACCGGAACAGCTTTTGGCACAAACCCTGATTATACCACTATAAAATACAATCCAAGCGGTACTAGGCTTTGGACAATGCCATTAAACTGGGGTTGGGTGGATATGGCGTGTGATGTAACGGCTGATGCGGCTGGCAATGTGTATGTAACTGGGTATGTTTCTCCAAACCCTAGCGTACCATTAGATTATTATACAGTGAAGTATAATTCTGATGGCAGTGTGGGTTGGTCTAGAAATTTCAACGGCCCAGCTAATGGCGATGATTCAGCCAGTGCCATAACTATTGATGCTTCTGGCAACGTTTATGTCACGGGGCAATGCAAGACTTTAAGCACTCCATATACCATAAGGGGCATTGGTACTGTAAAATATGACGTTGCAGGTAACTTTATTTGGGCAAGATACATTTCCCCGCCGCCCTTTACGGTCAATAATCATGCCTTTGACATTGTGGTGGATGCCTCTAGCAACGTTTATATTACAGGAAGAGGCTATGGCACTGGCGGGTTTGATTATTACACTGCAAAATATGCTACTGATGGGACCGGACTTTGGGTAAAGACATACAATGGATCAGGAAATTCTTTTGATGAAGCTCGCGCCATCGTAGTGGATGTATCCGGTAATGTCTATGTAACAGGCTATAGTATTGGCAGTGGAACACAACGTGACTTTGCTACCGTAAAGTATGCTCCGGATGGAACTCAACTTTGGGTTCAAAGATATAACGGACCAGTTAACAACCATGATGAAGCTTATGCTATTGCCTTAGATAACTCCGGTAATATCTATGTGACTGGTTATAGTTATGAGTCCGGAGTCGGAGGAGATGTAGACTATCTAACCATCAAGTATGCCCCGGACGGAACCCAGCAATGGGAGAAGCGTTATAAAGGACCAGTTTTAGCTGACGCTGCTCATGCTATTGCCGTGGATAACTGCAATAATGTTTATGTCACTGGCGAAAGTCAGTCGTTAAACTACGACTATCTGACCATAAAGTATCGGCAGAATTCTTATTCCCCTTCCGTAATCGCTAATGATTCATCAGAGTTCTTCTGCGGATCAGATACCATTAGATTTACGGTCACCGCCACTGACCTTGATGCTTGCGATTCTATAACTCTATCCGGTCCCGGTATACCCACACCTCTTAAAGGAATGTCGCCCCTGTCTGCTGATGTAAAAATCTACATTGATTCCGCTGGCACGTATGATTATGTTTATACAGTGACAGATGGAATGGCTCAAGATGATGATACGGCTACTTGGGTGATAACCATGAATACACTACCAAGCGCTTTTTCTTTGGTAGCACCCGTGGACAGCAGCTTATTTGTTCCTTTTCTGGCAGCCTTTGATTGGGCTGATGCGGCAGACCCGGATACAGGAACTTTGCTTAAATACACCTTTTACGCAAGCACTTCTCCTAATTTTCACCCGGATTCCACAGCTATCCATAGTAATCTCACAGTCAGCCAATACAATGATACGCTGGGTATAGGTAGATACTGGTGGAAGGTAGGGGTATATGATGGGTGCGATACAGTGTGGTCGACTCAGACCTACTGGACTTTGCTTTCCGCCAAGCGAGGGGATGCCAATGGAGACAAGGAGTTAACAGTTTCCGATGTGGTTTATCTCATCAACTACCTTTTCAAAGGCGGACCCAAGCCTGTCCCTGAACTTGTTGTCGGCGATGCCAATTGCGATGGCTCGGAGAGCGTTTCCGATGTCATCTATCTGATCAACTACCTTTTCAAGGGTGGTCCCGCACCGGGTTGTTAAATGCTTTTAGTATTAAAACAAGCCTTCGGAAAATTCCGAGGGCTTTTTATTTTCAAACAATAAATCATAAACTATTTTTAATCAAAAAATGGCTCTTTAGTTGAACCACTTTTTGTATTTTTAACAATAACGAAAAAATCCTTGTTTAGCAAGGATTTTTCCAAAATGGGCGGTATTGGACTTGAACTAATGACCTTCACAATGTCAATGTGACGCCCCGCCCCCGCCCGACTGGCTCCGCACTCGGAGCGGGCGGGCGCTTCGCCTTGCTTAAATAAATAGTGGTGGGGACGACAGGAGTCGAACCTGTGACCTTTACAATGTCAATGTAACGCTCTAACCAACTGAGCTACGTCCCCATTTTATTTTGTCTTGGTTAATTCTTTTAATTATCATTTCCGTGAATTGGCGAAGCAAGGCCCCCGCCCGACTGGCTCCGCACTCGGAGCGGGCGGGGGGGGCGGGTCTAACCAACTGAGCTAACTGCCCAAAATTTGATGAAGTAAGTTAATTTTACAAAGAAAGGCGGGGGATCAATGTGACGTTCCCGCCTCTTCGGCGGGTCGCCGCTGAGGCGACTAACCATCTGAGCTACGAGCCCAAAGGTGGGAGGGCAAGCTGATCTAGCCGCCCATGGTGGGCGATCCAGGATTTGAACCTACGACCTCGTCATTATCAGTGACCCCGCTAGATTCACTTCGTTCATCAGCGGGGCACGCGCGCTTCTCTTGACCAGCACATAGTGGGCGGCGTAGGAATCGAACCTACGACCTCGTCATTATCAGTGACGCGCTCTAACCGACTGAGCTAGCCGCCCACTATGTGCTTATAATTTATGCGCTCCTTGCCCCGCTTAATTCCGTTAGGAATTTTGCGGGGTAACCAACTGAGCTAATCGCCCATGATATGAAATTAACCATATTATCAATTTAACAAAAAAGACTGGTTTTGACAATACTGATAACCCGTCCAATTTTTCAAGTAATCATTTTTATCTGATTTTTCTAGCAAAACTTAAAGAATATTTATGATGAAAAAGAAAAAAATTGGTCGGGTAAACCAATCTTTTATTAACAGCCAGAAGGTGACAGAGAATCAAACATCTACGAAAGTAGATTTTTAATAAAGGTTAGAAATATTCTAACCATCGACCAATTAACTTGTTTTACTCCTTAGAAAGGAGGTGATCCATCGACAGCTTCCGCTACCGATGCCTTGTTACGACTTCGCCCCTATCATCGATCCTACCTTCATTCCCCGATAAATCGGGAAGCTTCAGGTATTACCGACTCTCTTGGCGTGACGGGCGGTGTGTACAAAACCCGAGAACGTATTCACCGCAGCGTTGCTGATCTGCGGTTACTAGCGATTCCATCTTCATGAGGTCGAGTTGCAGCCCTCAATCTGAACTGAGGGCAGGTTTGGTGGGATTAGCTCCCTCTTGCGAGTTGGCGACCCATTGTTACTGCCCATTGTAGCACGTGTGTAGCCCAAGTCGTCAGAGGGCCATGCTGACTTGACGTCATCCCTACCTTCCTCCTCGTTATCCGAGGCAGTCTGATATGAATATTTAACATATCATAGGGGTTGCGCTCGTTAGAGGACTTAACCCAAAATCTCACGACACGAGCTGACGACAGCCATGCAGCACCTGTCCTAGCACCCTCGAAGGCGCCCCGATTTCGCAGGGCTTGCAGCTAGGATTTCAAGACTTGGTAAGGTTCCTCGGTTATCGTCGAATTAAACCACATGCTCCACCGCTTGTGCGGGTTCCCGTCAATTCCTTTGAGTTTTAGCCTTGCGGCCGTACTACCCAGGCGGGGTACTTAACGTGTTAACTTTAACAAACGGCACTGGAAGGGTCGATACTTCCAATGTCTAGTACCCATCGTTTACAGCGTGGACTACACGGGTATCTAATCCGTTTTGCTCCCCACGCTTTCGTTCTTAAAGTGTCAGGACTATTCTAGCAGACTGCCTTCGCCTTTGGTGTTCCTGCCGATATTAACGCATTTTACTACTACACCGGCAGTTCCGTCTGCTTCTCCTATCCTCAAGCCCATCAGTTTTTTTGGCAGGTTTCAAGTTAAGCTTGAAAATTTAACCAAAAACTTGATGGGCCACCGTTGAACTCTTTACGCCCAATAAATCCGGATAACGCTTGCCACCCTCGTATTACCGCTGCTGCTGGCTACGTAAAGCTCGCTTCGCTCGCCACGTAGCAAAAGCCACGAAGCGACGAATAAACTTTCGAACCGTGGACTATATCATCATCCTCGGTATATACCGAGGAGCTCAGCGTCTGATAGCGTCTTTGTATAAAATAAACACTATCTCACCCATTTTGGGATCAGTCTCTGAGGGGTCAAGCCCGATAATTTCGAGCCGACTTCCCTGCTGATTGTCTTATTCCATGTTCCCCAGATAGGGAATCAAAACAGCGGATGAAATAAGATGTTCCAGCATATAAGCTGAGTTTTCCTATTCTCTATTACTAGAGAAGCCTCGCGCCTCCAGCCTTTGTATACGCGTTGCATACGTGGCTGGCACGAGGTTAGCAGTGGCTTATTCCTTAGGTACCATCATGAGTTTTTCCCTAAGAAAAGCAGTTTACACTCCGAAGAGCTTCTTCCTGCACGCGGCGTCGCTCCCTCAGACTTTCGTCCATTGGGGAAGATTCTTGACTGCAGCCTCCCGTAGGAGTCTGGGCAGTGTCTCAGTCCCAGTGAGGCGGGTCGCGCTCTCACGCCCGCTACCCGTCATCGCCTTGGTGAGCTATTACCTCACCAACTAGCTGATGGGCCATAGGCCTCTCCCTCGATGACTTGCGTCTTTAATGATTAATCTTTTAATTAAACATATTATGGGGAATTAGCCTCGCTTTCGCGAAGTTGTGCCCCATCGAGGGGTAAGTTACCAATGTGTTACGCACCCGTTTGCCG
>Ga0180007_10006067_pt1 | contig 11950 bp, 16 predicted proteins | sample MM_PC_MetaG_FD_121122 | JGI IMG/M metagenome (GOLD analysis project Ga0180007, IMG submission 121122) | Groundwater microbial communities from the Aspo Hard Rock Laboratory (HRL) deep subsurface site, Sweden - MM_PC_MetaG | ecosystem: Environmental > Aquatic > Deep subsurface > Groundwater...
CAAGAATCTCTTTAAATTTCCCATCTGAAACTTCTTCAACTCCATCTTTCTTTGCCATTTTATTCTTTTACCATATAAGAACATAAAAACTTTGAGAAATTTAAGTTAATAAATGTTTCTAAATATAGAATCTGTTTGATATCAAAAATTATTTAAAGATAAATTCAATTAGATAAATATGATTCCACTAAAAACATTATTGGATATTGTGGCAACTGAAGCTGTTGAAAGCATAGGTGAATCGAGAATAAATGATTCTTCTTATGAAAGAGAGGAAAGAGATAATTTCCCTCCTTTTGATTATCGGCTTGAGCTTATCCAAAAAAAAGATGGAACTTATTGTTGGGTTGAAGATTAATTCTAAAAGGAAAAATTTAGTATGATGTTGGGGGTTTTGAAGAAAATTTATTTATTTTTAATAAAGATATATTGCAACTTTGCTTTTGGATAAAGTTTTCTTAATCTTTTTAATTCTATTATGCTATAATTAATAGGATTTAATTTATAAGAAGTAGTTGTTGATTAAAACACAACAACAAGAGAAAGAATTAAAAAGAGGAGGCTCTTTTATTTTTTATGAATTTAAAAAAAAGGCTGAAAGAAGAAAAGAAAGTTATTATTGGGATGATACATGTTCCAGCTCTTCCTGGAACACCTAAAAATACCTTATCAAAAAAAGAGATAATTAATAAATGTATAAAAGAAGCCAAAATATATAAGAAACATGGATTGAAGGTAGTAATGATAGAGAACATGCATGATATTCCTTATACAAAGAACATAAGTCATGAAATAACTAAAATAATGGCTGTAATAGGAAAAGAAGTTAAAAAATTAGGACTTTACTGTGGAATACAAATATTAGCAGCAGCAAATAAACAGGCAATGGAAGCTGCAAAAATAGCAGGATTAGATTTTATTAGAGCAGAAGGATTTGTTTATGCTCATATAGCAGATGAAGGTTATATAGAATCTTGTGCAGGGGATTTATTAAGATATAGAAAAGCAATTGATGCTGAAGATGTTCTTGTGTTTACAGACATCAAAAAGAAACATTCTTCCCATGCCATAACTTCAGATGTAAACATAGCTGAAACAGCCCGTACAGCAGAATTCTTCTTATCTGATGGAGTTATAGTTACAGGTACATCAACAGGAATAGAAGCAAATCTAGAAGAAGTTAAACAAGTTAAGAAAGCAGTAAAAATTCCAGTACTAATCGGTTCAGGAATCACAGATAAAAATTTGAAAAATTACTTTCCTTACGCAGATATATTTATTGTTGGTTCATTCATTAAAAAAGATAAAGATTGGAAAAATGAATTAGATGAAAATAATATTAAAGCTTTAATTAAAGAGTTTGATAAATTAAATAACAAATGAAACAAAAAATAATTTTAGCAACAACATCTCCGCGAAGACATGGGATTGCTCAGATAATGGGGTTGGAGTTTGATATTGTTCCTTCTAATTATGATGAAGACATGACATTAAATCTTTCTCCAAAAGAACTTGTTAAAAAATTTGCATATGGAAAGGCATTAGATGTTGCTAAAAGATTTAAGAAAGGAATTGTAATTGGTGTCGATACAATTGCAGTTTTCAGGGGAAGAAATTTAGGAAAACCAAAAAACAAAGCAAATGCAATTAGGATGTTAAAAAGTTTTTCAAATAAAAAGCAACAAGTTTATTCTGGAGTTGCATTAATTGATTGTGCAACTGGAAAGGCAATAAAAGACTATGAGATGACTGAGCTTCAGTTTAGGAAATTAAGTGATTTTGAAATAAAAAAATATGTTGCTACAGGAAAACCTTTAGATAAAGCAGGAGCTTATGGGATTCAGGATTTAGCTTCAATTTTTATTAAGAAAATTAATGGATGTTATTTTAATGTAATGGGATTTCCTGTTTATAATATTTATAAGAATCTAAAGAAGATGAAAGTGAATATTTTCCAGTATGAAGGGTGGAGGGGGCGGAACTAGAGATTATTAATCTCCCCTAGTTTGATACCTATATTCCTCGCTTTCTTTAAATCCTCTTGCTATTTCTTCAACTAAATCTTGAGCAGATCCATTTTCTCCCCGATTTAAGGTGAGTTCAAGTTCTTCTCTTTTTTCATAATACCAAGTGTCTGCTCTTCTTTTAAGCTCTTCCAATCTTTTTACTTCTTTAGGCACAACTGATCTAGCGATTTCAAGTGCCCTTTCTAATGTTCCTACTTTTTCTGTATACTCTAGTAGTTTATCAAATCTCCTATATTTTTTTGCAAGGTATAGGACCATTTCAACATCTTTACTTTCTTCTGCAATTTCAATTGCCCTATCAGAATCTCCGCTTAAATCTGCAATTTCACAAGCAGTTCTTAGCATTCTTCTCTTTTGGTAGTCTAAGATTGTTGATTCAATAAATTCTGGGAGGATGTCTTTTTCTCCTTCTTTCAGCAATTCATAAACTATTTCGCTTCTTGATTCTGGCCTTAGGTGTTTTAGTAATTTGTTTGATTCCATCTTTAATTTCCTCCTCTTGTTTCCGGATAATTCTCCGGCTCTGTGTGAAGCCCTGAGTAGCTCAGGTCTGTGTGAGTTTTCATTTTAATTTTTAATAAAAATAAGGTTATAATAATATGTTGTAGACTTTACCACAACAATAATTTATATGATTAAATTTGAATATTATTATAGCGACTTAATCGCAGGAGCACGACGCAATGAAGCAACTCAGAAAACAAAACTTGGAAGGATATACAAGAGCAAGAGAAATCATCGATAGATTGTTTACTCCAGAACATTTTCCAATAGTGTCTCAAAGAAATCTAGAAAAAGGTGAAGTATATACTACTTGTGAGAATATCTATGTCCTAGTTAATAAAAAGACAGGACAGAAAACAAGATACAGGCTTGTAGCAAAAGATTTTACCTGCACTTGTGGTTGTAAAATAACAGGAGAAGCAGAAACAATAGTGAGAGTAGAGCCAGAATACAACATCATCCTTCTATGGAGGAACGATAAAATTTGGGGAAGTAAAAATAACAAGAGAGATGGTGGAGAAAGACAAGTTCACCCCGAATTTTGGAATTTAGTTGATGGCGCCATCAATGAAGACTTCAGAATAGGATTTAATTTATAAGAAGTAGTTGTTGACTAAAAACCAACAACAAAAGAAAGAATTAAAAAGAGGGAACTCTTTTGTTTTTTATTATGATACTAACAAAACCTGAAATCTTGAAATTAATAAAAAAAGGAAAAATTAAGATAACCCATTTTAATCAGTCTGCAATAGGACCTGCGTCAATTGATTTAACTCTTGATAATAAAATAAGAATCTTCTCATTGAAATCTCCTCAAATCGTCGAGGAAAATGTAAACTATCACAAAATAACCAGAATAAAGGACATTTCTAAAGGTTATATGCTAAAACCTGGGGAGTTGGTGCTAGGAATAACAAAAGAAAAAATAACTCTTCCTGAAAATATTTGTGGTTGGCTTAATTCAAGGTCGAGATTTGCAAGAATCGGTTTAATGTCTCATATCACTGCTCCGTTTGTCTGTCCGGGAGTTTCAAATAATCAGATATTAGAAATATTTAATTCATCAAAACATAAAATAAAATTAATTCCTAACACAAGAATTTGCCAGTTGGTTTTACAAGAATGCAAAGGAAAGGCAAAATATGAAGGAATCTTCAAAAATCAGAAATTATAAAATGAACTTTGAAACAACTCGAGAGACATTAAAAAGAATTGGCCTTGGGCATAATGAATCTAAGATTTATCTGACTTTGCTGAAACTTGGACCTTCGATGGCAGGCAGGATTGCAAAAGAGTCGAACATAGACAGAAGTGCGTGCTATGATTCCTTGAAAGCTCTTTTGAAAAAAGGTATTATTAAATATGCAATTGAGGCAAACAGAAAAAAGTTTTCTGCAGAACCTCCAAGGACATTGCTTAATTTTCTCGACGAGAAAAGAGATTTAATTAGTAACATTCTTCCTGATTTGGAAAAATCATACAATAAAGAAGCAGAAAAATCTAACCTCACGATGTATAAAGGATTCAAGGGTTTGAAATCTGTTTTTGAAGATTTATTACAAAATGCAAAGGAAAACCTTGTTATTGATTCTTCTGGAAAATTCGTGGAAAAAATGCCTTATTATGCTCCGCATTTTATCAGGGGTCTTGAGAAAAATAGAATTAAAGTTAAACATTTGGTAAGAAGAGATAAGAAATTACATCCTTCTAAAACCACAGAGATAAGGTATCTTCCAAAAAAAATGAAAGAGACTGTGATTACAACAAACATTTATTCTGGAAAAATTGCGCTTATTCTCTGGACAGATGTCCCAGAGGCAATCATCATTAGAAATAAAGAAGCTTACGAATCATTTAAAGATTATTTTGAAATTTTATGGAAGCAGGGAAGAAAGAAATAGAGTTAATTTTTAGACGATAATTAATTTTATAAAGCGTTCTAAAAATGAAATTAGATGAAAGAAAGCCAGAAAACAATTCAACACCCAATTGAAATTAGGTCTGGAATAGAACTTTATGGGGAAATTGGGTAAAGTTCTCTTCAATTCCAGGAGAAATTAATCGAGGAGGGTGTTTTATACTCTAAGAGGAAAAATTAGTAGATGTTGGGGGTTTTTTAATACTTAAATCTTCTTTCATAATCTTTATGGCTCATCCATTCAAGAATAATGGACAAAATACATATTTGCCCATTTGCAACAGAATAAATAAGTCTCCATCCTTTTGGTAGATCATATTTCCAAAGATTGTCAATATGATATTTCTCTATGTAAATGTTTGGGATTAATTTCTTTTGTATCCTTATTCCACAAAAAGCATTTTCTTTTAAATCTTCGAATGCCCTGCATATCCATTTGTAAAGTAGTTTATCTTCAGATTTTTAATCTTTTAATTCTTCAAAATTTTTCTTTACTTTTTCATCTGCAAAATTTATTTCTGAGTTCATTTTTTCCATTTTAAATGTGGCTTAGATAAATATTTTTTTACTAATTCTGGATTCCAAATCCAAACAATATGCCCTTCTGCATCTTGAGCAATTTTTCCAGATTCTGAAAGATAATCAAAAATTACACAAAAGGTTTGGTAAATCATTTTTTTAGGTAAATTTTCCCATAAAGATTTTTTCTTGTATTCCCCAGAGTTTTCTCTAATAAAATCTTCCATTCTTAGAATAGTATCTAATTGGGGGTAATGCAAAATATTTTTCTCTAACATTGCTTGTGGCATGGTTATACATACTTGTATAACTACTTAAATCTTTTGATTAAGTTTTTCTTTTTCCTATTATCAAAATCTAAAAATTGACCTTAACATCTGGGATAAGGAAAGTTTTCTAAAACAAGAGAATGTAATATCCCTGAAAAAATCTTAATTTTTGAGATGTGTGATTTTCGCAAACATCAATAAAGAATATAAAGTCTTCTTTGGATAATTTATAATCATGGCAAAAAGAAAGTTTGAAAAAGAAAATAATTATGTTCCTTTAGATAAAGATGATTTAAAGAGGGCATTGGAAATTCCTGTGAAAAATGTAGATGAATCTACTTTGATAAAAATTGATAAAAAAGGAAAGAAAACAAAAATTGGAAAACTTAAAACAAGGAATATTGAAGAGGAAGTTGAAACAATTGATAAACTTCCAATTATTAAGGGAGATTATGAAATTATTATTTCTGAGAAACCACAAGCATCTGAAAAAATAGCTTGTGCATTAGGAAGTCCAAAAAAAAGGTCTGAACGAGGTGTTAGTTATTATGAACTTGAAAGAGGTGGCAGGAAAATAATAGTTGCGTGTGCTGTTGGGCATTTGTTTAATCTTAAGTCAGAAGAAAAAGGCTGGCCTATTTTTAAAATAGATTGGGAGCCAAGTTTTAAATTAAAGAATAATACTTGGAGCAAGAAATATTATGATTTGCTGAAAAAACTTTGCAAAAATGCAAAAGAGTTTGTTGTTGCTACAGATTATGATATTGAAGGAGAGGTTATTGGACTAAACATCCTTAGATTTTTATGCAAGAAGAAAGATGCAAAAAGAATGAAGTTTTCAACTCTTACAAAAGCAGAACTTGAAGAATCATATAAAAATCTTGAAAAGACAATAAATTGGGGAAATGCAATTGCAGGAGAAACAAGGCATTTTCTTGACTGGATGTATGGTATAAATCTTTCAAGGGCTTTAATGGAGTCAATAAAAAAAGTAGGTTCTTTTAAAATAATGTCTTCAGGAAGAGTTCAGGGACCTTCACTTGATTTAATTGTTAATAGAGAATTAGAAATAAAAAAATTCAAACCAAAACCATATTGGCAGATTTTTATAAAATTAAAAGGGCACGACATATTACTGAAATATATAAGAGATATTAAAGACAAGAAAGAGCTTGAAAAATTCAAAGATTTAAAAAATAAAGAAGGCATAGCAGAAACAAAAAAAGAAAAAAGAAATCTTGCTCCTCCTGTTCCATTTGATTTAACAAGTTTGCAAAGAGAAGCTTACAGACTTTACAAAATAACTCCTTCAAGAACTTTGCAAGTAGCTCAGAGTCTTTACTTGGATGGACTCATATCTTATCCAAGAACATCAAGCCAGAAAATTCCTGAAGCAATTAACCCAAAGAAAATTCTTGAAAAATTAAAGAGTGTTTTCAAAGAAGTAAAATATGCTGTAAGAAGCAGTCCAATAGAAGGAGGAAAGTCAGACCCTGCGCATCCTTCAATATATCCTACAGGAGAAATAGGAAAATTAAGCGGGGAAAAAGAAAAAATGTACAATATAATTAGAAGGAGATTTATCTCGTGTTTTTGCGAAGACTTAGAATTAGAGGATAAAAAGATTTTATTTGTTGTAGACAATTTAAAGTTTAATGCAAAGGGTTTGGAAATTCTAAATAAAGGATGGCTTAATGTTTATCCTGCAATTATTGAAGAAAAAGAAATTGAAGATATTAATGGAAAGAAAAAAATAGAGAAATTAAATATTGAAGAAAAAGAAACGCGTCCTCCAAAAAGATTTACTCCAGCGTCAATAATTACAGAGCTTGAAAAAAGAAATCTTGGAACAAAGGCAACGCGTGCAGGGATAATTGAAACTCTTTACAGCAGGAATTATATAAAAGAGCAATCAATCAGAGCAACATCTCTTGGAATAAGTCTTATATCAATTTTGAAAAAATATTCTCCAATAATAATTGATGAAAAATTAACAAGGCATTTTGAAAAAGAAATGCAGGCAATACAAGATGCTAAGAAAAATATTTTAAATTTGCAGGACCAAACCATAAAAGAAGCTAAAAAAACTTTAATAAAAATATCAGAAGATTTTAAGAAAAATGAAGAAAAAATTGGGAAAGGATTAGTAAAAGCAACTAAGGAAGGTTATAAGGAAGAGAGAAAAGAGAACACTCTTGAAAAATGCGGTGTGTGCAAAAAAGGCAATTTGAGAATTATATATAATCCGAGATTTAAAAGAAGTTTTATAGGTTGTTCAGGTTATCCAGAATGCAGGACAACTTATCCTCTTCCTCCAGGAGCAATAAAAAAAACAGACAAGGTTTGTGACAAATGTGGTTTTCCTTTGTTAATGAGACTTATGAAAGGAAAGCGTCCATGGATTTTTTGTTTTAATAAAGAATGTGAAAGCAGGAAAGAAGAGGATAAGGAAAAAGCAGGATATAAAAAAAATTATAAACATAAAAAACTTTTGAAATAAAATGCTAATAAAAAACTTGAGAGATGTTATAGGTGTTGATTTACCAGAAGATATAGAAATCACAGAAAGAACAAAACAAACAATGGTTGAATGTGCTCAATCAGGGAGATATCTTATAGATAATGTAAGAATAGCAACAGGAAGAATTTTTACAGATAAAGAATATGAAGAAAGAAGAGAAAGAATATTATCTACTCCACTTCCTTAATCTATTTATCCTATAATCTAGGAACCATCGCAGGTTTCTCTATCAAATCTTTTTGAACTGCGCCTAATTAAATCATTAAAGGCTTTCCTATATAATTCTCCTTTCAAATTATTTGTAGATAATAATTTTTTTTCAATTGCACTTTGTAAAACTTTTTGATAAAAAGAATTAAAATAAACTCTCTCGTCTTAATAATTTTTGGGACTTCTGTTTTCTCCTCCATCTTGTCTGTAAGTTATATAATAATAAACATTTGGAGATTTTCCAACTTCAAATTCCGGATTATCTATTAAATCAGGGACTATAATTCCTACTAATTTATTTAATGAAGTTTTAAATTTAAACTTTTTTGATAATGGAGAAGCTATGCACTCTGGGATATTATGATTTAATAAATAACTCATTAAATCATCATTTGTCATATCATTAACAGATTTTTCAGGAGTAAATACGAGAGTATATTTTTACTTTTTTCTAAACATTTTTTAAAATTTTGTTCCAGCAACGTATATAAAATAATAATAAATTGTTTAAATAATTTATTATTGCGGAGTATAAGTATTTATTTTAAAATAATCTAAATGATTTTTTTATCCCCTCATTTGTTATAAAAAAACTTAATTCTTTTTCAGGCAGACTTCTATGTTTTTTTATTATTATTTTTCTTTTTCCTTTGTTGTTCTGCATTTCAATTATGCACTTGCTCCAGTATTTTAAAATATCACCTCCAACCATTTGAAACTCTTTTTGCTTTCCTTTTTCAAAATCTTCTTTTGATAAAAATTCAGAATAACCTTGGTTTGTTACAATTACTGGAATATTCATATTTCTTGAAATTTCTGCAAGAATTCTCATTTGTTTTGCAAGCTCTTGATTTACTTCCTGAACTTTATTGCCTTCTTTGATTTTGCCTGCTTCAGCAAGTTCAAGCCGATACAACATAGCCATGCCATCAACTACAATCAAACCAATTTTTCCTTTTGATTTTATTTCTTTGAGCAATTTAGAAAAAATCTTTTTTTGCTCTTCAAATTTAACTGCTTTTAACAAGATTATATTTTTGAGAAATTTTTCATAATCTTCTCCAGCAAGTTGCTTAAATCTTTCAATTGAAAATCCTCCTTCTGTATCTATGAATATAACTTTGCTTTCTTTTTTTGCCTGGCTTACAGCAGCCATTAAACAAAAATTTGTTTTTCCTGTTCCTGCAGGCCCGTAAATAGTTGTAATAATATCAACATCATATCCACCATAAAGAAACTTATTCAAATCATAATTTCCTGAAGATATTTTTCTGAATTTTAAATTTTGCATAGAATTAAGAGAAGTTAAAGATTAATAAGGATTTTGGTGTTAAGGGTCCAAATAAGCATCACGATAAGCGCAAAGTTTTTCAAGAGAATCTTCTTCAAAAGAATCTTCTTCTAAACATCTATCACATAATATTCTTGGTTTTCCTCCTTGGTGAAGTTCTAAATAAGGCACCGGACAAACTTTTTTTTGAACTGCTTGAGCAAGAATTTCTTGGTATCCAGATTCTTCTGGAGCATAAATAGACTGAAAATGTTCTGTTAAACCTCCATGGAATTTTGGAGAATTAAGTTCTCTTGCTATTTGATTATCTGTTTTTAAATAAGCTCCACTTAGAACTCTGGAAGACATATCTCCCTCATAACCTTCCATTAACAAATGCGAACTTTCAGGCTTGCTTAGCTCTGAATTCTGTACAGCTGGATCAAAATCATTCATTTTAAGTAAGATTTATAGAAATTTTGAATTTATAAAGATTTTTGTTTTACAGTGTTATGTTTCTCAGAAAAAATCTGGCAGGAAAATTTGTAAAGTTTAAAATCTTTTTCTTTCCATGTATTTTTAGATAAACCAGCTTTTTCACAAACAGTTTCTAAAAATTCTTTTGAATTCATATTGTGCTCTATTGCAACTTGGGGAAGAAGCAAACCAGAATATCCTTTATATTCACATATTAAACCATGTTTTCCAATTTCTAAGTTCTTTGGAGATGACTGAATTTCTTTAGGAATATCTAAAACTGAGATTTCTATTTTAATATCATTTAATTCTTTTTCTTCTAATGGCAGGAATCTTGAGTCAGAAAATGCAGATAATTTTGCAGCTTTAATCACAGCTTCTTTAATCTTCATTAAAGGATAAACAAAACCAATGCATCCTCTCAAGTCATTATTTTTAGTTAAAGTTACAAAAACTCCTTTTTTCTCATTAAATTTATCTTCTTCTAAATTATCAATTTTTTTTGAACTAAATTCTTCTTCTATTGATTGCCTTGCTAATTTCAAAAGTTTTTTTTCATCCTGCTTGGAATATTTTTCATCCATAATAAATCAAAGAAATAGTTATTTATATTGTTTTTGATTTTTTGTTAAATCAAACATCTATGTAGCTATTAAGTTATTATGCTAAGAAAGAAAAAGCACTGATGGTTTTGTCTTTAGTATTTCTAAATCACTTTATTCAGTTTTTGAATTTTTAAAATCAGCAACTAATTTATCAAGGTGTTTTTCTATCTGGCTAACAGCATCTGAAATTGCTTTTTTAACTGTCTTTGTTTTTGTCTTTGTTTTTAGCACAGGATTTTTGCTTGGATGTTCTCTTTTCCATGCAGCAAAACTCACAGAATCATCTTCATTTAAATATGTTCTAAGCAATTCAGCTATTGTAAGATTATCTAATTCAATCTCAGCTTCATTTTTTTCATCCTTAATATAGTTGATTTCCATTTTGTATACAAAAAAAATAGATTTTTAAATGTTATGTTTGATAGTTCTTTCTCTAACAAGAAATTTAAATCTTGTTATCCATCTTCAGTCATCTCAATTTCATCACCTAACATTTCTTCTTCTTTTTCAGCTTGTTTTTTTTCCCTAATTTCTTTGCCTCTTTTCCATATTAAATCAAAGAGACTTTTACCTGAATTTTCAATTTTAGTTTTATTATTATCTTCTTTTAGTCCTTGTAATTTTTTTAAATCTCCTATTGTTAAGTTTTTTATAGATTTTTTATTAACAATTAAATCTTTTTTAATATCCTGCCCATTAATTAAAGGTTCTTGCTTAGGTTCTTCTTGCTGTAAATTAAAAGAGGATTTTTTAAATATTGAATTCTTTATTTCTGGAGATTCTAAATTTTTTTCAGGGGTTTCATGTTCAAAAAATTCCTGTGTTTTACCCCAACTTGAAAACGCAGGTTTGTTTGGAGTCTCTTTTTGCTTTTCAATAATTTCTTGTTTTTTGAGTTTTATTCCAAAAAACTGTTCAAGTTTGTTTATTAGTTTTGGAGCATCATCAGGAAACTCCTTGTTTTCAATCATTTTAATTGCAGTTTCACTTTCTCCTAAAAATTCAGCTAATTGATTTCTTGAGAGTTTTTTCTTTTTTCTAGCCATAAGAATATGCCAATTAAAATTATCAATCAGATGAAGTGGTTTGTTTTTAGATTTTGCAAGAATTGATTTTCTTTCAAAGTCATCTTTGTTTTCTTCAAAAACTGAGATATTTTTTTGAGTTATTTCATGAGCTATTTTAGATATTTTTGATTTATTGCTGTCTGTTTCTGATATTCTTTCAAGTCTGACATGGACATTTTTGTTTCCTTCTTCACTTGATTTTAATTGAAATGTTGAAGGTCTTCTTATAACTGGAATATCTTCAAGCAAAGAACACTCTTCGCAAATTTTAGTAATCTGGTTGAAAGTTATTGCATCAAGGAGTTTTACTTCATCTTCGTTTCTTCCACATTTAAAACATTTTAAAATCATGAAATTAAAAAGAAAACTTTGTTTTTATTTATTTCTGCACTGGATTATAGTGTTTCAATCAATATTTCAATCAATATACAACTCAATATTTTCTAAATCTTCTATTTCTGTGATTTTTATTTTTTCATCAATTAGAACAACTGGGAGTTCTTGCTCTGTGATATTGTAGTTATTCATTAATATTCTTATTGCTCCAAAATCAGCATCACCTG
>Ga0180007_10006068_pt1 | contig 11948 bp, 11 predicted proteins | sample MM_PC_MetaG_FD_121122 | JGI IMG/M metagenome (GOLD analysis project Ga0180007, IMG submission 121122) | Groundwater microbial communities from the Aspo Hard Rock Laboratory (HRL) deep subsurface site, Sweden - MM_PC_MetaG | ecosystem: Environmental > Aquatic > Deep subsurface > Groundwater...
CGGCATCGCCGGTTACAAGGATTGATCCGGGCATGGTGTCGATCAGCAGGCCGAAGGGATCATGCAAAAATATTTTTCTGCCGGTAAGCAGGGCCATGTTGACTCCTTTTACGGCGGCCGGGTTTTCAATAAACAGATTTTTCTCCACGGCCAGAACGTCTACCGCAGGAACCCGGTTTAGATCCGTAGCCGTTGTTATCACGGGATCGGCGCCGATTAAAGCGGCGATGTTTCGGGCCAGCCTGTTGGCGCCGCCGATATGGCCGGATAAAAGGCTGATGGCATGGCGCCCGGTTTCATCAACGACCACGACGGCCGGGTCCAAGGTTTTGTGCCTTATGAGCGGTGCGATCATTCTTACCACGATACCCGTCGCCATGATAAATACATGCCCCTGGTATTCGTTAAAAAACCGCGGCAGGGCTTCGGATAAAATTTCGAAGGTGCGGCCCGGGAAGTCTTTTTCTTCCAGATTTACCGAAAAAAACAGATCGGCGCCCGGTAATCGTGCGGCGATTGTACGCGCCAGTTGCGCGCCTTGCGGTGTGACGGCCCAAATGGCGATTGATTTTGTTCGTTGATGATCGATCATTACTTTTCCGATACGCGGTAACCGTGAGAAAAATTCTTGTCGTAAAGTTTTGACTTGTATTCGGGTTCGGCCCCGTGCATATCCAATACTTTACCGACGATGATCAGGGCCTGGTGCGTGATATTTTCCGCTTTCACGCGACGTGCAAGGTCACCGATTCTGGTAAAGAAAATTTTTTCTTCAGGTTGACTGACACGAAACGCAACGGCACAAGTTGCGTTTTCGCCGTAGGCGTTTTTCAGAATTGTCGCGACGTCGTCGACCAGCGTTATGCTCAGATAAATGGCCATGGAGGTCCTGTGAGCGGCCAGCAATTCAAGGGCTTCCGATTCCGGAACGGGTGTTCTGCCGGCCATGCGCGTTAATATCAGCGTCTGGGAAACCTCCGGGAGGGTGTATTCTATCCCCATGGCGGCCGCAGCGGCAAAGGCGGCCGTGACGCCGGGTATGAGGGTAAACGGTATCGATTTTTTTTGCAGTTCGGCTATCTGTTCAAAAATGGCACCATAAAGACTCGGATCCCCGCTGTGAAGCCGCAAGACCCGCTTGCCTTCGTTATATCCCTTTGCCATTGCGGCAACAATCTCTTTTAAGTGCAACGATGCGCTGTTTATCAACTCGGTGTTGGGTTTGGCCCATTTCAGAACAACCTCGGGCACCAGGGAACCCGCGTAGATAACCATATCCGCCGCTTTTAACGCCCGCTGTGCTTTTACCGTAATTAATTCAGGGTCACCCGGCCCTGCACCGGCAAATATTATGCTGTTTTTAGATTCCGTCATTTACGACTTCCTTTTTTCTCCGGAAATAATCCATACAGGGTTCTCGGCTTCGAGCCGTTGTCCCCAAGGCATTTTTTGTCCCCGGCTGATTTGAACCTGAACGACGCTTGTGGTAAAACCTTCGCGTTTCAGCACCCGCAAAGCAAGATCGATATTCGGAATGAGAATCGTATTGACGACCATGATGCCGCCGGGTTTCATATATTTTGAAGCAGACCGTATGATCTTTGCCAGGGCCTTTCCGCCGCCGCCGATAAATATACGGTCCGGAGCCGGTAATTTATCAAGGCCTTGTGGAAGCTCGCATTGAATAATTTCCAAGTTCTTTACATCGAACCGTTTTTTGTTACGCTCAATATGTTTGATTCTTTCCGGATTTTTCTCTATGGCAAAAATTTTTCCCCGGCCGGCAAACACGGACGCTTCGATGGCAACCGAACCGCTTCCCGCGCCCAAATCCCACACGATGTGGTCCGGCATGAGGCGAAGCTTTGAAAGCGTCACCGCTCGAATCTCTGCCTTGGTAATAAGCCCTTCCTGGTGATCGAACAGATATTCTTGCATTCCGAAAAAGACTTCGCTAATTTTTGTCGGACGTGCCTCGCGAAGTTTCAGAACTACCAGGTTGGGTTCTGAAAACCGGAGCCCGGCCGCTTTTTGAAGAGAGTACCATTCGACCCGTTCCGACGATGTTCCCAGTTGTTCCAGAACGCACAGGTCATATTCGACAATACCCTGATCTAGAAGATAATTGGCCAGCCATGCCGGGTTATTTTCAGGGTCGGTAAAAACGGCGATTTTATCCTTTTTCGCCAGGATCGGCAAAAGGGCACCTTTTTTGTTTCGACCATGCAGACTGATGATATGGGCGTCGTGCCAGGACATCTTGATGCGAGAAAAAGCGGCGGCAACTGATGAAATGTTCGGGTATATACGAACATTCTCAGGGTCAAGGGATTTGATCAGCAAAGAACCTATACCGTAAAAAAGCGGATCACCCGAGGCAAGAACTACGGTTATGCTGTCTTGCGCCCGGTTTTTGATATGTTCGATAACGCCTTTGATGTCTTTGGTGATTTCTACTTTTTGGGCCGGGGAATCTTTAAAAAAATCGAGCAGGCGTTTTCCGCCGACCAGGATATCTGCCTGCCGGACGAGCTCGAGATGTTCTTGAGTAAGATCCTTCGGGGATAATCCCATGCCGATGATGGATACCGGTTTTTTCATACTAATCATCCTTTGCCGAAGGTGCTTCGGCGTCAAAGACTACATTTCCGTTGTAGTCGAATATTATGCCGTGGATCTTGACGCCGGGACCTGAAAATAATTTTGCGGATTTCAGCATGTGCTCGCCGACATGGGTGATGATTTCCGGGTGTTCGTCCAGGATGAACTCAAATGCATGGCGGGCCGTGTTGGCCGATAAAACCTTTTCCGAAAATGCGCTGTTGCCTGTCAAGGCAAGCGACCATTCGGCAAGCTTGTGCATGGTTAAGCTCGATTTGGCGGCATGCGTGTGCGGAATTCCTTGCGCCATCTTCAGGGCTTTACCGAAGAAAACCGCCAAAGTGGTTGATGCAAATTTTATTTTGGCGGCTTCTACCAGGGACATGCGGAAAAAATCACCGATCTGAATAAAAGATTCCTGCGGCAGGCCGGGCCAAAGGGCCTGTGCATATCTTTCGCTCCGCCGTCCCGTGGTCAGGACCAATTTTGTGATGCCGACGGCCCTGGCTACCGACAAAGATGATTTAACCGTAGCAATATAGGCCTCATGCGACATGGGTTTTTCAATTCCGGTAGTTCCCAGGATCGATATGCCGCCAAGGATGCCGAGTCTTGGATTTAATGTCTTGTGTGCCAGGACTTCCCCCTGCGGAACGAAGATTTGAACTTTAACCTTTTGGTTGACGTTGAACGCTTTTAAAGTTTCCTGTACGGCCCGGGTGATCATTTTGCGAGGACCCGGGTTTATGGCCGGTTCGCCCGGCAATATCTCAAGCCCCGGTTTCGTCACCGTTCCCACCCCTTGCCCGCCGGTTATGATAACGCCGGTATCGCCCGGATCATATTCTGACCATTCGGTTATTTCGTCCAGGAGCATGACGCGTGCGCCTATTTCGGCCCGGTGCGTAACATCCGGATCATCCCCGGCGTCCTTTATAACCGTGCATCTTGCATTTTGTCTGTTTTTATCTTCAAAAATACAGGTATGAATCGGGATGACAAGATGATCACCGGTTAACAGCGCTATTTTAACCCTTGGGGGAGCTTTTTCTCCCAGAAGCAGGTAAAGGGCTCCTTTTGATGCCGCCGCTGCGGCGGTACCCGTGGTAAATCCGGTTCTCAGTTGCCGTTTTCTTTTGGCCATTTTGGTTTTATCCGAAATAATAGTAGATTATACCTACAATAACAAGACTCATAATCCGAAAACTCTGACCCATCAGCAAAAGCTGTGTCCCCATTTTCGGGGAAAAGATCCCGATATATCTTGGCAGCTGATGTCGCAGGGCGCGTATGGGAAAGGCAATGATGTTTCCGATAAGCAGGGCCAACACGGTTTGTTTGGTGGTAATTACCCCTGAATCGAGCAGTGCCCCGGCCGCGGCGAACCCTGAAGTGAATTCAGCCGCAAAGCTGAGTATCACCACGGAAAGGGCTTCAACGGGTATGAAGGTTGTCGTGATATATCCTGCGAGCCACTTGCGCAGGATATCGAAAAGACCCATGGCATTCAAGATAAAAAAAAGTATGTAGATTGGAATGACATAGGTTGCGATACTTGAAATCCGGCCGGGAAACTTTTCTTTTATATTTTGCCAGATTCTTTTAGGTTTTGGCTTTATCGGTATATTGCCCTCTTTTGTTTCAGCAGCGTGGTTCGATTCTGCTTTAGACAGCTTAAAATGACCGTAAACAAGGAAAAGAGAAGTCCTTAAAAGTGTTGCCGCAAATGTGATCAAAAAATAAAGGCCGCCGGCCCATCCGGTCAAGGGGATGACAATAAAAAAGGTTGTGGGCAGGTGTAGAAAATAAGCCGGCAACTGGTTAATGAAATTCGCCAAAAAAAGCTGTCGGCGGGATATCTTGTCGTCTTTATAAAAATCCAAAAGCATGGCATTTGCGGCTACCCCTGAAAAAAATGCCGTTGTGAACGTTGCGCTGCATCGATGGCCCAGATTGCCGAACCTGAAAAACGGAGCGGCCAGGGCGGCCAGAAATTTTGTCCACCCCGTCGCTTCGATAATCTGCCCGGCAGCAAGACCGATCCCGATAAGAAACATCAGGCGGACAAGCGGCCACAAAAGCCGGGAAATAACTTTCCGGCTGCTGAGATCATCAATGACATATGTTCCGAAGATAAGCATAGCGGCAGATATGCCAAACGATAAAATCAGCCACCCGTATTTCGGTTTAGCCTTCAGATGTGCCATTATCTCTTTTCTGCTTGGCTATAATAAGCGTCCAATATTCCGGCGGCCGCTTTTCAAGCTCTCTGATATCCCGGGTGATTTCTTGGTCCGGAAGCCCGCAGTTCGTTATCCCGACACTGTTTTCAAGGCGATCGGCTTCGGCAAGCGCTGAAGCGATGTCCTTGACATTACGGTAGGCCTTCAAAAAAACCACCGTTTCGGGCTTTTCGGAAAGTTTTCTGAATCGGTCTCCGCCTTTGGCACCGGAAGTAATCAGTAGCGATTCTTCGCCTTCTACGAGGGTGGTGTTCAAGCAAGCTGCCGATGCCTGGTAAGAAGCTATGCCGGGAATGCTGATCACCGGCAGGTGTGGTGCCATGGTCTGAATGCGTCTTAATACGTAACCATAGGTGGAATACGTCATGGGATCCCCCAGGGTAATAAAAGCTACTTTACGGCCCTGTTCCAGTTCCGTGATAATTGTAAGGGCATTATCATGCCATGCTTTTTCGGTTTTTACTTTATCTCTTGTCATGGGAAAGCGAAGCATTCGTACGGGCGTCAGGTCCGGAATATGCGGTTTGGCAATACTGACGGCCAGGCTGTAGCTGTTTTTTGTAGAAGCTGCCGCAAAAACCACATCGACACTATTTAATACGCGTGCAGCCTTGAGTGTGATCAATTCGGGATCACCGGGCCCAACCCCCAGGCCGTACAAGATTCCTTTTTTCTTCTGCATGGATTCCTCGTTTATGATTGTTGGCGATGGCTTTTTTTATTAAGGATTTGATGCTATTTTTGCCAGCGCGTTGACTACACTTGCGGCAATGTTCGAGCCACCTTTTCGACCTGTATTGGAAATATAGGGACAGTCCATCCGGATAAGTGCGGCTTTTGATTCCGCCGCATTTACAAATCCGACCGGAAGCCCGATAATCAGAGCCGGTTTCGCTTTTTGCTCTTTTACCAGTTCGATAAGCCGCAGCAGTGCGGTCGGGGCATTGCCGATGACATAGATACCGTCCATTACATCCGATATGGCGGCATCGACGGCGACTTCCGACCGGGTTTTATTTTTTTTATTCGATATATCAAATACTTTTGGGTCGTTTATATAACATTTTAGTGTGCCGCCGAAACGTTCAATGTCTTGTTTGCGAATACCGACCCTTGCCATGTTGGTATCGGTAACGATCGTTTTTCCTTGCCGAATGGCATGTACGCCGGCCGTTATCGCTTCCGGATGGAAGCGAACCGTCATCATATATTCAAAATCAGCCGATGTATGAATCATCCGCTGTATAACACGCCATTTTTCAGGAGAAAAATTATGCGCTCCGGCCTCCTGGTCGATGATTTTAAAGCTTAAGGCTTCGATCTGTTCCGGTTTCATAATATTTTTTCTCTTTCCTTTTTATAATCGAGACAGGATTTGACAAACTGACCCGCAACTTCAGGACAGCTGCCGAAATGGAGATGGTTGTAACTGCCCAGGGTGCGATTTTGTATATAGCCTTCTTTGGTTGTGTGCACGCCCATACGGGGCGTCACCTGATAAACCGTTTCGATATCTTCTGAAATTTCTGTTAATTCCGAATAATGAAATTCATGCCCCCTGGCTGTTTGGCCGCTTTCCCCGATGACGGTATCCTTGGTTAAGGTTATCTCACGATACCCCATCGATTTTAATCGACCGGACATGGCCGTGACAAACGGAAAACATCCGGTCATTGGAAACCGTTTGCCCTCGGTGGTGTGTATTTCCCGGCAAAGGTACATAAATCCACCGCATTCTCCATAGATCGGCATACCTTGGCGGCTTTTTGCCTTAATCTGGTTGCGCAAGCCCGAATTATCAGAAAGTTGACCGGCGAAAAGTTCCGGATAGCCGCCGCCCATATATATCCCGTCCAGGTCGTCCGGAAGATTTGTGTCGTTGATGGGCGAAAAACAGACCAGTTCTGCACCGTGTGCCGTCAATAAATCAAGGTTGTCCGCGTAATAAAAACAGAAAGCATTGTCCATGGGCAACCCGATTCTCACCCGGCGGCCGGTCGAATACCTTTGATCTATCGGTTTTTCTTTGCGGTTTTCCAGATCCGGCAGAAGGTTTAACAACGCATCAATATCCAAACCGGCTTCAACGCGTTTTACAAACCGATCGATTTTTTCCCGGGACAAGGGATGATCCTCTGGCGTAAAAAGACCCAGATGTCTTTCAGGAATGGCAATGCTATTATCATGAACAATGCCGCCCAGGCACGGCATGTTGACATTATCCTGTAATGCCTGCTCCAAATACGCAAGATGCCGGCGACTGCCTATATTGTTGAAAAGAACACCGGCATAGGCAAGCTCCGGATCAAACCGCTCAAATCCTTGAACCAGCGCTGCCGCACTGCGGGCCATACTTTTGGCATCGACCACCAGCAACACCGGCAGGCCGATCCATTTGGCCATTTGGGCGGTGGAACCGGCTTCGCTTTTGCCGTCATACCCGTCAAAAAGGCCCATCACACCTTCAACAACCGCAATGTCGGCGCTTTGCGTGTGTTTGAAAAAAGTATTCAGGTTATAGGTTTTTGACAGCATCCAGCCGTCCAGGTTTCTGCTGGCTGTGCCGGTTATGCGGGTATGGTGACCGGGGTCGATAAAGTCAGGCCCTACCTTGAACGGCGCAACCTTAAGGCCGCGTTTGGCCAAAGCCGCCATAAAACTTAAGCTGACCGTGGTTTTTCCGCAGCCGCTCATTGTGCCGGCAATTATTAGTCCTTTAATGACAACCCCCTGTATGTATATGCTTTTTCCAAAATGCCGATCGCATTGGGATAAAATACTTCCGGATAAAGTATTCTGCCGATTTCATAGATTCCGTCAAGCAGCCTGAACGTAGGCCGCGAGACGATCATTTCATCGACGAAATATATCTGGTTTTCCATAACGGCCTTAATCACCTTGAATCCTGATTCGTGTTTAATCATCGATATTGACGGGCGGTTCATGGAGCCTGATTGGGCAAGATAGACATCGATATCGTCGGCATGCGACAGTATGCGTTCTTTGCCGTAGGCTGCGATATTTGTCCCCCTGACCGGCCTGGCATCGTGTGCGATATTTATTCCGCCGGCTGTTTCAAGGGCAAAGACCGCCATGGATCCTTGTGAAAACGTTTTCATTTTACTGTGTATCGCTTCAAAATAGACATTTTTTTTTCTGTCCACGGTTTTTGCCAGGGATTTAAAGTCAGATACCGCCGCTTTAAAACGCGTGATCATTTCAGATGCCATGGCCTGTTTTCCGGTGAGGATTCCCAATATCTCCCAGTAGACATACATTTCTTCGGTATTTCCCGGTTGCAGTGAAACAACGGTTATTCCGCTTTTTTCAAGCCTTGAAATTAACTGGGGGTAGCCGCGGTCGATCATGGGCCTTACCAGAACCATATCCGGGCGGGCTGCCAGAAATTTTTCCGGATCATCATGATAGGAAAATAAGTCTTTATTTAAAGCCTCTGGCGGATAAACCGCATTTTTTGAAACGCCGATAATTTCTGTGTCGAGCCCCAATCCAAACAGATTTTCCGTATGGGCACCGTATAAAGAGATAATCCGCTTAAACGGCTTGGGTACAAGAATCCGCCGGCCGGCTTGATCAATTACACTATTATTAGCTTCAACCCGGAAATCATCTGCCCGAACCGGGACCGGCGCCAGGGAAAATAAGGCGGTCAGCGTAAAAATAGCACCGTAGATTCTTATTTGTTTTTGAAAAAATTTGGTCATAACTTATCTTTTGAATACGACCTGTTTTGAATCAGCATAAGGTTCAAAATATACTTTTGTATCCACATTAAAAACAGATCGTATCGTATTTTGGTTTAATACCTCATCAGTGGCTCCATGTGCTTTTATGGCGCCTTCTTTCATAAATATCAGATAGTCGCAGAAGAGTGCGGCAAGATTAATATCCTGCATAACCGCGATTACGGTCTTACCCGCTTGTCGAACCCCTTCTGCCGCAAAGTTGAGCAGGTTTATGCCATAGTTGATATCCAGGCTTGAAGTCGCTTCATCCAGGATAAGGACAGGGGTATCCTGGGCAAGTGCCCGGGCGAAAACGACCCGCTGCCTTTCTCCACCACTCAGTTCCGTGATGAAACGATCCTCGACTTGATCGGCCCCGGTTTTTTCGATAATATCCCGTACGATCTTGATATCGTGCAAAGAAGGCGCTGCGAACCTGGGGATATGGGGGTACCGGCCCATCATGACGATCTCTTTTGCCGAAAAAGGAAAGTTTATATAAAAATTTTGCGGCACCAGCGCGATCTGCGTTGAAAGCTCCTTTTTTGAATACCGTGAGAGATCCTTTCCCTTATAAATGATTGTGCCGGAATCGGGCCGCAAGTGTTTCACAAGCAGATCTAAAAAAGTAGATTTTCCACAGCCGTTGGGACCAATTATTCCGTAAAATTTTCCAGGCGCAAGGGTAACGGAAAGATGATCGATCACCTTTTTATTGCCATAATAAAAAGTTAGGTCATTAATTTGATAAGCCATAAAATACGTCACTATATTTACGAATGTGTGTACTATGCATTAGAAACCGGTTCTTCCGGTCTGGCGTTTCCGGAAAATATAACAGAAAAATGGTCCGCCGATGAGTGCCGTCAGTACGCCGATGGGTATTTCAGAAGGAAGTATGGCGCGGGTTACGGTGTCCGCGCTCAAAAGAAGTATGGCGCCGGCCAGCATTGAAACAGGGATAAGTTTCCGATTATCAGGCCCGGTTATCGAACGCATCATGTGGGGAATCAGAAGACCGACAAAACCGATAATTCCTGAAACGGAAACGCATATCGCCGCAACCATGGACGCGGTAACAAGTAAAATCAGCGACACCTTTTTGGTGTCTATTCCCAGAGAAGACGCGGTTCGATCTCCCAGGGCCATGAGGTTAAGGTCCCGGGCGAAAAAAATAAAAATTGTTAATCCGATGCTAACACATATGAAAGTAAGCGACACATCCGTCCAGGTTCTTGAACCGAAACTCCCCATGAGCCAGAAAATAATGACGGCAACCTGCTCATCGGCAACATATTTTAAAAAACTAATTCCTGCGGATAAAATGGCAGCAACGATTATTCCGGATAGAATCAGGTTGTTCGAAGAAAGGCCGCCGCCTGAAGATGAAAGGTAAATCACAAAGAGCAGCGTGACGGTTGCCCCTGCAAACGCGAAAAGGGGGACGGAATAGGTCCCCAGAAAGTCGATATTAAATAATATGGCAAGCGATGCCCCAAAGGCAGCTCCTGCGGAAACACCCAGCGTGTAGGGGTCTGCCAGGGGATTTAATAAAATTCCCTGAAAAACCACGCCGGATATGGCCAATCCGCCGCCGACAATCGTTGCCGTCAGTATGCGCGGCAAACGAACATCGATTACGATAACAGGCAAAAGGTTGTCCAGGCTTGAAAGCATACGTTGTTGCCCGGATATTTTGCCGGCGATAATTTTTATGACATCAATAAAGGGCACCTGTATGTAACCCAATCCGGTAGACAGAACGATAACGGCGCACAGTACCGCAGACAATAAAACAATCTGGGTTCCTACCAGTTTCCCCGGACGTATTTCTTTGAATTTCATCAAGATATTATAACCTTTAAACTTTAAACCTTGAACCTATAACCGATCAGTTTAACATTACATCAGTTCTTAAAATGCGCCATCAGTTCTTTCAGATGATCAATCCAAATATCCGCAATATCGTCATATTCGGCCGTCCCTTTTAGGATCGGCACACATTTTATGCCGGCTTTTGTCAGAATCGATTTCCATGAATCCTGGTCATCCCCGGCCATATCATTTCTGGCGTGATCTCCGGCAACGGACATAAGCGGCATCAGATAGGCCGTTTTGATTTTCTTGTTAAGAAGTATGGCTTTGATCTCGTCAATTTCAGGAGAGCCTTCCACGGTTCCTACAAATATATTGGGATCTTTCTGCTGGAAATGATACATTATGGCGGTATAAAATGCATTGCTCGGATGAGAAGTGCCGTGACCCATTAACACGACGGCATCATTTTTTTTTCTTTCTTCGGGAATCTTTTTGATAATTGCGTCTACAACCCTTTCCATATCTTTTGGGCCGGCCAGGAGCGGATAACCGATTAAAACGCGGTCAACCCCCCCGGCCATCTGGCCGAAGGCTTGTGCATTGCGTAAAAGATCGTGGAATTCTTCACCGGCAATGGTGTGAAGGGACTGGACCGCCACATGCGTAAACTTTTCATCCATCATTTTGGCAAGCGCCATTTCCACTGAATCGAGATGCTTTCCTTGTTTTGCCAGTTTGTGCCGGATAATCGAAGAGGTATATGCCCAGCGGATTGGAACATCAGGAAAGGCGGCCTTTGCTTTTTTATCGATATTTTCGAAAGACACCCAGGCTTCGGGCATGCTGGAACCAAAAGCGACCAGCAAAATACCTTTCTTCATCGGACGGTTATGTCCATGACCGCCGGCAAAGGCATTCGCCGTCAAAAAAAAGACCATCAGGACAACCGGTATAACAGATAAATGTTTTATCTTCATAGCAAATTCTCCTCATCTTTTTATAGTATTTGTTGAAGTTACACTGCAAACCAAAAACCAAGAATAATGTCGGGGACCAAAAACAAAAAACCCTCCAAACCTATTACGGCTTGAAGGGCTGCACCCAGTTTTCTTGGCCGCTTCCGTATGCCACGGCCGCTGTTTACCGCAGGGACATGGCCTCTCGCCAAGGCAGGTCTTCTGGCTCTCGGATCAATCTACTGCCTGCACCTTCCCATATCGCTAAAACGAAACAGTGGTATATTGCAGGATTCGTACCCGATCACAGCGGCGGGACCGCTCCCGGTTTTCACGGGATTCCCTATTAAGCTTAAAAACGAGCACCTTGGCGAAGTTCTACACGTAATGAAATATGGAATATAAGTCAAGATAATTCAGGGGCCGGGAATTCTTTTCTAAAACCATACCTTTTGTAATTGATTGAAGTTTGCCTTAATTTCTTTTGCTCCGCCGATTATGTCTCCATGTCCGGGCAATATCCATTCGATTTCAAGTTCGGTTAACCGCTTAATGCTTCGTTTGAGCAGTGAACCGTTCCCGCC
>Ga0180007_10006069_pt1 | contig 11947 bp, 9 predicted proteins | sample MM_PC_MetaG_FD_121122 | JGI IMG/M metagenome (GOLD analysis project Ga0180007, IMG submission 121122) | Groundwater microbial communities from the Aspo Hard Rock Laboratory (HRL) deep subsurface site, Sweden - MM_PC_MetaG | ecosystem: Environmental > Aquatic > Deep subsurface > Groundwater...
ACAGGCAGTTGATGTCTTAAAAGAAAAAAATATAGACATTCCTTTAGAAGAAAAAACAGGGCATACACATGGGGCGGAAGGTTGTCCGGGAATGAAGATTGTAGATTCGCGTACTAATAAGTCTCAGGGCCAGTCAAACTTCCCGGTTAATTTAGAATCAGAGCTTAAAACCTGGCCGCTCCAACTTAAACTTCTAAATCCACAGGCGTCTTATTTTAAAGATGCCGAACTTATTATTGCCGCTGATTGTACGCCTTTTGCTTATGCGAATTTTCATCAGAAATTTCTAAAAGGGAAAACATTGATAATCTTTTGTCCTAAATTAGATCAAGCTCAGGATGAATATATAGACAAATTAGCAGAAATTTTTAAAACAAATAGTATCAAATCAATTACTACCGTCCATATGGAAGTACCTTGTTGTTTTGGATTAGGGCATATTGTTGAGGCAGCATTAAAAAAATCAGGAAAAAATATAGTAATAAGAGATTATACAATTTCACTGCAAGGGGAACTGGTCTGATAAATTCGCACTTATCGCTTATGTCGCTTGTGCTCTATAAGTGATGTGTTCATTTATAAAATAAAGGCGGACCCCGCCTCATAAGATATAATAAAAATTCTCTTATAATTTTTCTTATATTCGGCGGGATAAATTCGCACAGTGACTTATGTTCACGTGGTTCCATAAGTCACGTGCTCATTTAGGAGGTAAATTATGAGTATGTTTTGCAGACAATGTGAACAGACAGCTCAAGGCAAAGGTTGCACTATGAAACAGGGGGTTTGCGGCAAGACAGAAGACACAGCAACATTACAGGATTTATTGCTTTATGCTTTAAGGGGTATTGGTGTCTACGGTAACCTGGCCAGGGAATTGGGGATAAAGGATAAAGATGTAGATCTTTTTGTTATGGAAGCATTATTTAGCACCATAACCAACGTAAACTTCGACGCTCAGAAAATATCAAAGTTTATTCTTAAAGCATATGATATAAAAGAAAAAATTAAGAAAAATTTTCTAGAAGAATATAAAAAGAAAAATGGAGAAGAATTTTTTGGAACACTGCCTGATGTTGTTAACTGGAAACCAGCCCAAACACAAGCAGATTTGCTGGAGCAGGGTAAAAGTGTTGGCATAATGGCCGATCCAAATTTGAACGAAGATATAAGAAGTTTACGTGAACTACTTCTTTATGGACTTAAAGGGATGGCAGCTTATGCTGACCACGCGTTAATACAAGGGGTGACCGATGAACAGGTAAGCGCATTCTTTTATAAGGGGCTTTCTGCACTTGTTGATGATAAATTGGATGCCGATGATTTAGTTAGTCTGATCATGGAGTTTGGCAAAGTTAATCTTAAATGCCTTGAGATATTAGATAAGGCTAATACCCAGCATTTTGGTAATCCTGAACCGACAAAGGTTTCTTTGGGTGTAAAAAAAGGCCCAGCGATAATTGTTTCCGGGCATGATTTACCTGATTTAGAACAACTTTTGCAGCAAACTGAAGGTAAAGGAATTAATATCTACACCCATGGCGAGATGTTACCAGCGCATGCATATCCAGAGTTAAAAAAATACAAGCATTTAGTGGGACATTTTGGAAGTGCTTGGCAGAACCAGCAAAAAGAATTTGATGCTATTCCGGCCGTAGTTCTTATGACTACAAACTGTATCCAAAAACCTAAAGATTCCTATAAAGATAGAATTTTTACAACAGGTCTTGTTGCCTGGCCGGATGTTAGTCATATTGAACAAAAAGGTGACGGGAAGAAAGATTTTAGTAAAGTTATTGAGAAGGCTAAGGATTTAGGGGGATTTAAGGATACCAAAGAAGGCAAGAATATTGTTATTGGCTTTGCCCACAAAACAGTATTAGGAGTTGCGGATAAAGTTATTGAAGCGGTAAAGGCAAAAAGTATAAGACATTTCTTTCTTATTGGAGGTTGTGATGGAGCAAAGCCAGGAAGGAATTACTATACAGAATTTGCCCGGAAGGTTCCGCAAGATTGCGTTATTCTAACTTTAGCCTGTGGAAAGTTTAGATTTAATACGCTAGATTTTGGGGAAATTGGAGGAATTCCGCGTCTTCTCGATACCGGACAATGCAATGATGCCTATTCGGCGATTGTAATTGCCTCTGCGCTGGCTAAGGCATTTAATTGCACTGTGAATGATTTACCATTATCGATTATACTTTCTTGGTATGAACAGAAAGCAGTTTGTATCTTGTTGACTCTTTTATCACTAGGGATAAAGAATATAAAAATTGGACCATCTCTGCCGGCTTTTGTATCACCGAATGTTCTTAAGATTTTGGTCGAGAAATTTAATATTCAGCCAGTATCTACGGCCGATGAGGATTTAAACTCTATACTTTTTATTTCTGATCAGAAAAGATAAACCTTACTCTGATAAAAAAACAAAGATAAAAATAGTCAATTCATGAAAACTTCAGTAATCATTTGACAATTTTGCTGATTGGATATAGAGTTATTTTTAAGGAGGAAAGATGAAACAGAGAACTGTTTATATGGATCATAATGCGACGACGTCGTTACATCCAGAGGTCAAGAAGGCGATAAGCAAGGCCATGGACTTTTTTGGTAACCCATCTAGTTTACATAAGATTGGTCGTCGGGCAAAAACAATTATAGAGGAAGCGCGAGAGGATATTGCATCATTTATTAATGCTAAACCACAAGAGCTGATTTTTGTTGGCAGCGGATCGGAGGCAAATAATACGGTCCTAAATCTTATGGCGTGTTCAGCATCACATTGTACCGCTCATCGAAAAGGAAAAACAGGGATTATCACAACACGCATAGAACATCCTTGTATATTAGAAACATCAAAGTGCCTTTGTGATAGAGGATTGAATGTTTCATATCTGGATGTTGATAAATACGGGAAGATAAACTTGGATCAGTTAAAAAATCTACTTTCAAATAATATTGCCATTGTGTCAATAATAATGGCTAATAACGAAATTGGCACAATACAGGATATTAAAAAAATTGCACACATAGTTCATGCGCAAGGAGCCTATCTGCACACCGATGCTGTTCAGGCTGTAGGGAAAATACCAGTGGATGTTTTGGATCTTGATATTGATTTCATATCTCTTTCTGCCCATAAGATATATGGACCTAAAGGCGTCGGGGCATTGTATATTAAAAAGGGAGTTCCGTTTTGTCCGTTTATCCGTGGTGGACATCAGGAACAAGGCAGACGTGCCGGGACAGAAAATACATTAGGAATTATTGGTTTTGCCAAGGCAGTACAGATGCGTAAGATTGAAATGCCAGATGAAGAAAAGCGGTTAAAAAAGTTGAAGAATCTATTACTTAAGGGAATAATGGATAACATCCCAGATGTACAAATTAATGGCCATCCTGAGGATTGTCTTGTTTCAACATTGAATGTTTCATTTTCCGGAGTAGAAGGAGAAGCAATTTTGCTGCATCTTGATTTAGAAGGGATTGCTGTTTCTACGGGTTCTGCTTGTTCCTCAGGCTCACTGGATCCATCGCATGTCTTATTGGCTACAGGAACAACACCTGAACTAGCACATGGTTCAATACGCATGAGCCTTGGTCGGGAGACGACAGAAGAAGATGTCGAGTATGTTATTGATAAGTTAAAAATTATTATTGAGAAGCTTCGGGCGATGTCCACCGCATACAATCGTAAATAGTTATGTCTAAAATTGGCCCTTTTTTTATATAGAGGAAGAGGGAGGAAATAATGGCCGAACAAAGTGGATGGGTATATTCTGATATTGTAAAAAAACACTTCATTGATCCCCAAAATGTCTTGCGTGATGATGAAAATTTCCCAGAAGACGGGAAAGGCATCGTCGGTAATGTTAAATGCGGGGATGAGATGATGTTTGTTATCAAGGTTAATAAACAAAAGGGAGTTATTGAAGACTGTCGTTGGAAAACATATGGATGCGCTAGTGCTATTGCCAGCACATCTATTCTTTCCGAAGCTATAAAAGGTATGCCGTTGGATAAAGCGTTTAATATCTCACCTAAAGATATTGCTGATCGTTTAGGTGGATTGCCCGAACATAAAATTCATTGTTCGGTATTGGGCGACAAGGCACTTAGAGCAGCGATTAATGACTACTATAGGCGTAATAATATGCCTGAGAAAGTGCGAGAGGAAAAGGCAAAGACTATTTGTCAATGTATGAATGTTACTGATCACGAGATTGAGAATGCTGTACTTGAAGGGGTACGTACATATTTAGGCCTGCAGGAACATACTAAGCTGGGAACAGTTTGCGGTCAATGCAAAGATGAAGCTATGCAGCTTTTGGATAAATATAAGAAGAAACATTTTAGCCAGAATGATTAGTTTTAAAGTTTTTGTTTTTATAAATAAAGTTTAACATCCAAGGTTAAAAAGATAAAACGTAAAATAAATAAGAAGAAAATATTAATATATGATATAATAATAAAGAATAGACAAAAATAGAGACTAATTTTTTAAAAGGGAAAAATTAAGAATGCTGAAAATTGAATTTTCGTTAGCACGCAATTTACATAGGAATTGGAGATCTAAAATGAGGTTTTTTCTCAATGGGGAAGATTCTTTGACTGAAGAAGAAGCATATTCTCCGGAAGCTTGTCCGTTCGGCAAATGGTTATATTCGGAAGGGCTGCCTAAATATGGCGATATCCCCGATATGAGAAAACTGGAAAGATTGCATAGAAGAATGCATTGGCTGGTTAAGCAAAACAAACAAACAAGAAATACAGGAGTATTTTTTGCGGCCGAAAAGAATTTTCATAAAATAGAAGAACTGTCCCAGGAAATACTGTATTTGCTTAACACCGTGGAAAAACAAGCGATCAGCAAGGATCAATAAATATAACGAATATTCTCACCTGAGGATGATAATATACTTCCTAACCCTTCCAAATAGAGTTGATAAATGATTTATGAGTTATAGAGCACTGGATATGAAGAATATTTTTTTTATTATTTGTTTATTATCCTGCATGGTTTTTACTTTATTAGCATCGGCGCAGGACTATGATGAAAACCAAATTCCTCCGGGAATGGAATTGATAGAAGTAGGAACAACTAGGCTGGTTGTGCCTGAGGATGCAGAGGTTCGTGAAGAGGCAGGAGTAATAGTCGTTGAAAGTATTGATAAATATGTTGCCCGAAATATTGCAGCAATAAAAACGCAAGTTCTGACTATAGAAACACATCAGCAAGAACTTGATGAACAAATAGAGCAGTTAAAGAAAATTGTAGATGAAATGCAAAAAGATGAAACTTTTTTAAAAGAGCAGCAATAGTTTATTGGATAAACTAATTCTTATTTAAAAATAAATGTATGGATAAAATTGAAAAAGTCATTTCTTTGCTTAATAAATGTGAAAGTATTCTTTTTATAACCGGAGCAGGAGTTTCTGCTGAATCTGGACTCCCGACATATCGTGGTATTGGTGGCTTGTATAACGATAAGGTAACTGAAGATGGTATTCCGATTGAAATGGCTCTTGCCGGAGAGACATTGCAAAATCACCCAGAGATAACTTGGAAATATCTTTTAAAGATAGAACAAAAATGCCGCCAGGCCACATATAATCGGGCTCATGAAGTTATTGCGCAAATGGAACGGCATTTCAAGCGAGTTTGGGTATTAACGCAAAATATTGATGGTTTTCATCAACGTGCGGGATCGAAAAATGTAGTTGATATTCACGGAGATGCGCATAAAGTTGTTTGTCCTGGTTGTGGTTGGCATACAGTGGTAGATGATTACAAGGGAGTTTCTATACCGCCATTATGCCCTGAATGTAATAATATTGTTCGTCCCGATGTAGTATTTTTTGGCGAGATGTTGCCTGCGGATAAAACGCAGCTATTAATGCGTGAACTTGAAATTGGATTTGATTTATATATATCTGTAGGAACAACAAGTGTATTCCCTTATATAAGCCAGCCAATATTATTTGCAAACCAACTGGGTCGTTCTACCGTAGAGATAAATCCCGGACAAACTCCAGTTTCTGATATTGTCGATATAAAGATTTCTCAGGGTGCGGCTAAAACTTTGGATGCAATTTGGCATGAATATAGTCGACAAAATAAGGTCAATAATTAACATTTTAAAATTTGACTTGTTGAAAAGAGCAGGATATAATTTAAAGTTAAGATCTAATGATTAAACAAGCTAATAATTTGTGGGTGAGGGGTTTTTATTTTATCGCCGATAGCACGCTTAATAAAAATACATATTTAAATGATATAAAAGCTGCACTCAAAGCAAAAGTAAAAGTTATACAGTATCGGAATAAGGCAACACCTGATCGCCAAATGTATGAGGATGCAGCGAAAATTAAGAGTTTAGCTAAGGATGTAATATTTTTGATTAATAATAGGGTAGATATTGCGCTTGCGATAGATGCTGATGGTGTTCATTTAGGGAATAATGATATTTCGTATCAGATAGCTAGAAAGTTATTGGGAAAAAAGAAAATTATCGGTTTGACCGTACGTAATATAAAAGAAGCAGAAATAGCGCAAAGAATAGGTGCTGATTATATCGGGGTTGGTCCTATATTTAAAACTACGACTAAACCGGACGCAGGTCGACCCGTAGGAGTAAGGCTAATAAAGAAGATTAGAAGGGAAGTATCTATTCCGATTGTCGCTATAGGTGGCATAAATTTGGATAATGCTCAAGAAGTAATCTCAGCGGGTGCAGATGCTTTATGTGCGGTCTCTGCTGTTCAAAGAAAGTCAAATTTGACAAAGGAAATACTGAAGTTTCAAAGCTTATTTCACATATCGTGATTAAAAGGATTAAAATGAGTAAGGTATTGGTGATTATATTAATGGTTTGTTTGCTTTTCGCCCATCAAACAATATCTCTGGCCCAAGATCCTGATAAACCTAAATTAGATCCGTTATTAACAGATGAAGAAGTACAAGAAATTCAACAGATAAGAAAAGAAGCCGAAGCAGCCGTGTGGGATGCGGAGTTAGAACAGCAGAAGGCAGAAGCAGATGCAGAGGCAATCAGGATAGAGGTGGAAAAGGAAGCAGAATTGGCTAGGAAGAAAGCAATAGAAGATGCAGACAAGGCAATAGTGGAACTTGAGAAGGATATACAGAGGATTAAATTAAAACCTCCTCGTCCATAAAGGGCGGGTATGATATATAGAATAAGCAGATGTTTTTTTGAGAAAAAATCTTGACAGTTCAATTTAGGTTGATATAATGTGGCAAAAAGACAATGGTGTCTTTCTACTATGACGTAGGTAGAAAAGATGCCTTTTTTTATTTTAGAACAAAAGAAAGTAGTTTATTAAACTAAGGAGGATACAAAATGTTAAATGCAAAAGTAAAAAGCTTTATGGCCGGCGTTATTAAAAGAAATCCGACAGAGCCTGAATTTCATCAGGCCGTACAAGAAGTAGCTGAATCTGTAATGCCATACCTGGAGAAAAACAAGAAATATCTTGAGGCTAAAATTTTAGAAAGAATAGTAGAGCCAGAAAGAGTGATTATGTTCCGCGTCCCTTGGTTAGATGATAAAGGAAAAGTTCAAGTAAATCGGGGATTTAGGATTGAAATGAATAGCGCTATCGGTCCATACAAAGGCGGGCTGCGTTTACACCCCACAGTTTACCTAGGTATTTTAAAATTTCTTGCTTTTGAACAGGTATTTAAAAATAGTCTGACCACTTTGCCTATGGGTGGCGGTAAGGGAGGTTCTGATTTTGATCCTAAGGGTAAATCAGATAATGAGGTAATGAAATTTTGCCAGAGTTTCATGAGCGAGCTTTTTAGACATATCGGGCCGAATACAGATGTTCCTGCGGGAGATATTGGTGTCGGTGGACGTGAAATTGGATTTATGTACGGTCAGTATAAGAGATTACGTAATGAGTTTACGGGCGTCCTTACGGGTAAAGCGCTTAACTGGGGTGGTAGTTTGATTAGGCCAGAAGCTACAGGATATGGATGCGTTTATTTTGTACAGGCAATGCTAAAAGCTATCGGTGAATCCATGAAAGGTAAAGTTTGTACAGTCTCCGGCGCAGGCAACGTTGCTCAATATACGGTAGAAAAGGTAAACCAATTAGGGGGTAAATGTGTTACCTTATCTGACTCTAGTGGTTTTATCCACGATCCTAAGGGGATAACTGCAAAGAAACTGGCTTTTGTTATGGAGCTCAAAAATGTAAAACGTGGTCGGATTAAAGAATATGCTAAAGAATATGGCTGCAAATATTATGAAGGCAAACGTCTCTGGGGTATAAAGTGTGATATTGCTTTTCCATCTGCCACGCAGAATGAAATAAGTGGGGAAGATGCAAAGACATTAGTTAAAAATGGTTGTATAGCTATTGGTGAAGGAGCAAATATGCCGACTTCTCCAGAAGGCATTGAAGTCTTTCAAACGGCGAAGATATGTTACGCTCCAGGTAAAGCAGCGAATGCCGGTGGAGTAGCTATCTCTGGCCTTGAGATGTCTCAGAACAGTATGAGATTATTATGGTCACGTGAAGAAGTAGAAAGTAAACTACATAATATTATGTTAATTATTCATGAGACTTGCGTCAAATACGGGAAAGAAGGAAAGTATATCGATTATGTCAAAGGAGCAAATATCGGCGGATTTGTAAAAGTAGCCGATGCAATGTTAGATCAAGGTTTGGTTTAATAGTAGAATGAATGTAGTTTTATCAAAGATAGTTTAACAGCAGTAGGTAATCTTATATGATTGTTGAGGTAAAGACACAAAGGTGTGTTTTAACGAGGGTGTTTTTAAGCACCCTCGTTTTTTAGTTAATGCTATTATTAATAGTTTTGATGTGATAATATATACTGCAATAAAATAGGAGGAAATGTATGGCAAGAAGGGCAGATATTCATAAAGTTTTAATTATAGGTTCTGGTCCCATAATTATCGGGCAAGCATGTGAATTTGATTATTCTGGTACTCAGGCGTGTAAGGCATTAAAGGAAGAAGGTTATGAGGTGGTATTGGTTAATTCAAATCCGGCAACAATTATGACTGATCCGGGTATGGCAGATAAGACCTATATAGAACCGCTTACAATTGAAACTTTAGAAAAGATTATTGAAAAGGAAAAACCCGATGCTTTATTGCCAAATTTAGGAGGGCAAACCGGACTCAATTTGGCGTCCTCTTTACATAAAGCCGGTATTTTAAAAAAGCATGGCGTAGAAATTATAGGTGTTAAGGCTGATGCCATTGAACGGGGCGAAGATCGTATCGCTTTTAAGGAAACAATGAATAAATTAGGCATTCCTATGGCCGAATCCGAGCCGTGTTATTCAGTCGAAGAAGCAGAAAAAATAGCGGAACAACTTAAATATCCGGTTGTTTTGCGGCCAGCTTATACCATGGGTGGTACTGGCGGCGGGATAGCTTATAATGTGGAAGAATTGCGAACCATTGTAACGCGAGGCCTTGCTGTTAGCTTGGTACATCAGGTTTTGGTTGAGGAATCTGTTTTAGGTTGGGAAGAATTAGAGCTTGAAGTTGTTCGAGATGCGAAGGATCAAAAGATTACGGTATGTTTTATTGAAAATATTGATGCCATGGGTGTGCACACCGGGGATAGTTTTTGTGCAGCACCAATGTTAACTGTTCCGGAAAAATTACAAAAAAAGATGCAGGAGTTTTCCTATAAGATTGTCGACGCCATTGGCGTTACGGGCGGAACCAATATTCAGTTTGCTCATAATTTAGAAGATGATCGGTTGGTGGTAATTGAGATTAATCCCCGCACCTCACGATCGTCAGCCTTGGCCTCAAAGGCAACGGGATTTCCAATCGCGCGCATTTCTACAAAACTTGCCGCAGGACTGACTATGGATGAAATTCCTTATTGGAGAAAAGGGACTTTAGAAAAATATGAACCCAGTGGAGAGTATGTGGTTATTAAATTTGCTCGCTGGGCCTTTGAAAAATTTCCGCAAGCAAAAGATATCTTGGGCACACAGATGAAGGCCGTCGGTGAAGTAATGAGTATTGGGAAAACATTTAAAGAGGCAGTTCAGAAATCGATAAGGTCTTTGGAAATAAAGAGGTATGGATTAGGAGGAGCAAAAAATTTTAAAGAGTTAACACTAGATAGATTAAAAGAACGATTGGCGTTTCCTTCCAGTGAACGTATCTTTTTAATGTATGAAGCCCTGCGTAAAGGAATGGGAGTAGAAGAACTTTATAAAATGACCTACATTGGCCGTTGGTTTATCGGCCAGATAAAAGAACTTGTAGAGTTTGAAGAGGAATTGCTTAAATATACATGGCAGAAGCTTCCAGACAAAAAGTTAATTAAAGCTAAACAATGGGGATTTTCTGATAGATATTTAGCGGGACTTTTTAAGGTAAAAGAAAAACAAATTAGAGATAAAAGAATAAAATTGGGAATGCATGGACGATTTGAGGCGGTTCCGGTAAGCGGAGTAGAAAACGCAGCCTATTATTATTCTACTTATAATGCGGAAGATTCAGTGCCTGTATCTGCCAATAAAAAGATAATGATTTTAGGAGGAGGACCAAATAGAATTGGACAGGGGATTGAATTTGATTATGCCTGTGTACATGCAGCATTTGCCCTGCGGGATGAAGGATTTGAATCAATAATGGTCAATTGCAATCCAGAGACTGTATCTACAGATTATGATACTTCTAATAAGCTTTATTTTGAACCTTTAACAGTTGAAGATGTATTGACTATTTACGAAAAGGAAAAACCGGAAGGGGTGATTGTTCAGTTTGGCGGACAGACACCTTTAAATATTGCAGAGGAGTTAAAAGCCAACGGTGTAAAAATTCTGGGCACAACTCCAGAGAGCATTAATTTAGCAGAAGATAGAGAAGAATTTCGTAAAAAGATGATTGCTCTAAATATTCCCCAGCCAGAAAGCGGGACAGCACGTTCTTTAGAAGAGGCTTTAAAAATTTCTGCTAAGATAGGCTATCCGCTTATGGTCAGACCATCATATGTTTTAGGGGGGCGGGGCATGGAAGTAATTTATGATGAATTAATGTTGAAACGATATGCAGAAGAAGCAATAAAGGTTAGCCCCGAACATCCGATGCTTATCGATAGATTTTTAGAACATGCTGTTGAAACGGAAGTAGATGCTCTTTCCGATGGAGAAGATACATTTGTGGCGGCAATAATGGAACATATTGAGCTGGCTGGGGTTCATTCCGGAGATTCAGCCTGTGTTATCCCATCGCGGACAATTAAAAAGGAGCATTTAAAGTTAATAGAAGAGTATACAGCTAAAATTGCTAAGGAACTACAGGTTGTTGGCTTGATGAATATTCAGTATGCGATATGTGATGATAAGGTTTATATTTTAGAGGCTAATCCGAGGGCCTCACGTACAGTTCCTATAGTTTCTAAGCTTAGGGGGATTCCTATTGCTCGTATTGCCACTCAGTTGATATTAGGAAAAAAGCTGAAAGATTTTTCTGAGTTGAAAAAAGAAAAATTTGCTCATGTCGGAGTAAAAGAAGCGGTTTTCCCGTTTAATATGTTTCCCGAAGTAGACCCGATTTTGGGGCCAGAAATGAGAGCTACGGGTGAGGTAATGGGAATTGCAGATACATTTGGGCTTGCTTTTTATAAAGCAGAAGAAGCCGCAGGCTCCAAGCTCCCTGTAGAGGGCAATGTTTTGCTGACCGTAGCAGATAAAGACAAGCCTTTTTTAATTCCGCTGGTTAAACAGATTAAAAAGCTTGGCTTTAAAATTTATGCGACCGAAGGTACGCATCGTTTTCTAGAGAAGAATAAAATGGATAGTACTCCTATAAAGAAATTGCACGAGGGAAGACCGAATATTGCCGATGCGATAAAGAACAAAGAGATCAATCTTATTATTAACACGCCGGTTGGGCGTGCTGGTAAAACCGATGATAGT
>Ga0180007_10006070_pt1 | contig 11945 bp, 19 predicted proteins | sample MM_PC_MetaG_FD_121122 | JGI IMG/M metagenome (GOLD analysis project Ga0180007, IMG submission 121122) | Groundwater microbial communities from the Aspo Hard Rock Laboratory (HRL) deep subsurface site, Sweden - MM_PC_MetaG | ecosystem: Environmental > Aquatic > Deep subsurface > Groundwater...
ACTGATTTTCCTTATGGTAATAATACAGAATATGGTAACTACGAAGATACTGAAGATAACCTGAGATTACTTGTAAATGATACTATGCCCTTAATAATAGACAAGTCTGATAGAGCCTTAATAACGTGTGGTGTCGCAAACATAGGGTTATATCCTAAGCCTGATTGGATATTATCGTGGGTTACGCCCGCCGGTAGTGGTAGCGGTAAGTGGGGATTCTGTTGTTGGCAACCTATACTAGCTTATGGCAAAGACCCTTACTTACAAGCTGGCAAGGGTAGACGACCTGATATATTCATTAAAACAGAGTTATCAGCCGACAGTAAACATCCTTGCAGTAAACCGATAGACATATGGCGGATGATATTATTGCGTGGGTCAATCAACACAGACGATATTATACTAGACCCTTTTCTGGGAAGCGGGACAACACTAAGGGCTTGCCTTGATACTAACAGAAAGTGTATTGGTATTGAAGTATCGGAGAAGTATTGTGAGATTGCCGCTAACCGATGTAGTCAAACAGTGATGAAACTATGAATATAGGGGGATAAGTTATAGTGGCAACTTTCTGCGGTATTATAAGAATAGAATCAAGTATCTATTGGATAGGATATATTTACAATTATGGTTTTATCTTAATCTGCCTAAATTAAAGATATTGCAACGTATTGCACAATGTAGGAGATGATAATGGATGATGTAGCATATATAGCAGGTGTTGAAGTAGGTATTGATATGGGGCGCAGGGAAGTTATTAACTGGCTGGAAACGCAAGGTGATTTCGAGGGTTACTTATCAGGTTACTTGGAGGTATCGTTAGTAACATTAAAAGCTAAACTAGTTGAATGGGGCATAGAAGAGAATTAAGTGTCTAAGAGTATAGATTTAAGTAAACTATATAAACCACACCCCAGACAGGTGTTAAAGTTGTTATTCTAAGGTTAGCCCCCAACAGTAAAGGCTAAAAGGAGAGAGATGGAAAGCCAATTAAGAGACACATTGCATGACTTATTTTTGGAGTATTCTGAAGAAGAACAGATAGAGCAACTTGATAAGGCTTTGAGGTTAGCTGGATATGAAACTCCTGAATCTTGTAAGAAATGTCAGCAACGGCAAATGGATAATGAAAAGATACTAATCCGTGAGGCTGCTTTTGATGAAGCTCAGCTTAGAGATGAAGTAGAATATTGGAAGCAAAAGGATTATCAGATTGACTAACCCCTAATCTATAACGGCAGGAGATGAAAGAAAAATACTTTTCTCTTGAGCCTACGCCCACTTGACAGCCCACGATTGGGCTATGGTATAATTGGAATAGGCAAGTGGTGTTGGCTGAAGCACCACGAATTAGACAAGTAGAAGGAGGAACATGACACAAGACGGAATCATTAGTCGGTCAGAGCAAGCTGTGTCTAGTGGGCTTAGTGCCATACTGGAAATCGAAGGCAATCTTGAGCCACTCAAGAGAGTCCCTGGCAAGAAGTTTGACACCGACCCAGAGGACAAGGTTGTAAAAGACCAAGTTGAAGTGAAGCTCACCGATGCCATCATTCGAGAAATGGAGGGCAGCCAACCAGAGCCAGAACTCAAAGACGACGAGTGGCGAACTTGGTATCCTTATGCTCTCCCTGGACACAACGAGCCAAGTAAGCAGTCGAAGTTCACGAGGGTCTTTGCGAAATCCGCAGAGAAACTGTGGGCGGACAGGAAAGAAACAGACAAGGGCTGGCGAGACCTCGTAGGTACTAGAGTTGTCTTGAGGAAACAGCCGCTCAAGTACAAGATAGAAGGCGAGACCATCGAGACCTTTGCTTACGGGTTCATCGAAGGAGACGAGCAGCCACAAGATATTGATGCTCATGTAGCAGGACTCATTGAGGGCAAGGACAAAGCTACTGCCCTACGAGCAGTAATGATGGACTCAAAAGCCAAGCGAGACCCGAAGTACAAGGAAGCTATCAAGCTAGGGCAGGACATAGCAGGACTTACCTTAGTCGATGGGGCTTATGTAAAAGCCGAGGAATAACTATGGCTGCCATTCGCTACTTTTGCCCACATTGTAATCAGTGGTTCACGTTCAAAAGTAACCGTGGATGCAGAAAGCATCATGTGAAGTGCTTGCTGGAACGATTGGAGGCAATATATGAAAGACATGGAAGAGTGGGTTCAGGCTAGAGCCGAGTTGATTGCCCAAGAACTTTACGACAAGGACTTCTATGAACTCAGCGACGAGGCGCAGATAGAAGTTTGGGAGCAAGCCGAAGCTGATTGGGCAGACTACTATGCGGGTATGATTGATGCTGCCTGCGACAAATATCGTGAGGAGTGGATGATAGGAGACAGATGAAAATAAGCAAAGACCCCGAAGCCAAAGCCGAAATCCTGCGCCGCATGAAAGAGGCAGACTTTCAAGATAGGACAGGTGTGCATCAATCAGATTTAGTCTTCTGCATAAATAAAGCCTACTTGTATAAAGTAGAACCAGTCGAGCCGAAGGAATCTGATATTCTCCGTTGGGGCAGAGGCGTAGCGAGTCAGAGATACTTGACTAGAAGTCTGTATGACGAGCCAACAGTTGAGGTCGATGGGATTCAGGTGACTCCTGATGCTTTGTGGACGGATGGCAACCCCTGGGAGTGTAAGGATACTGACGCCTCTTCAAACAAGCAGATAACCGACAGCCCACACTACCTGCATCAGATTATGAATCAGTGTAAAGTCTTGGGCAAGACCACCGCTAGAATTAGTCTACTCCACAACATGGGAAATTGGAAGTGGGTCTACAGACCCAAAGACCCTATGAAGATTCAGGCTCTCGTTGATGAGTATGGCGAGGATTGGGCCGCCCATCCGACTCTATCGGTTTACAAGTTCGAGTTTATGCAAGAGGAAATCGATGAGAACTGGAAGCAGATGAAAGCTCGGCGAGACTTGTACTTGAAGATTCACGAGACTGGTAAGCTCCTACTCAAGCCGTTGGCTTTGATGTCAGGAAGCGAATGGGAGTGTGGGTGGTGTGACTACCGAGAAAAGTGCGAAGGAGCCTAAATTGGAATTTATCTTGATTCTCCTACTGGCTATAGCTGCTGGAGCAGTTTGGGCAATCAATGAACATAACAAACCAAGAAAAGGAGGAGGAAGGAGACCATGAAAAGACGACTAGGATGGGGAAATAAGTGACAGAAGAACGAATACTGCTGCCTATAATATTTACTGTGATTGCGCCACTCAAAGGAGGAAAAGATGTACAATAAAGAAGCAATAGAGGCAATTGAAGACCTGGTTAGAGACATTGAACAACAAGCAGATTTAGACATGGAAGAAGCCGCTAAAAGGAGGCTGCCTATTTCGGGTATAGCAATTTCAACCATGTTGAGTGTTTCCTCGCTAGAAAAACTGAAGAATAGGTTTAAGGGAGAAGCCGTAGAATATGAAGATAGACCGAAGCCAAAGTTAATGTCCCTTTCTAAGAAGGCTCTTAAACGAGCAGAAAAAGTAGGCAATCCATATCGAGGAGTTAAAGGGTTCAATGAAATGGATACAATCTCTTTGGTAAGTCGTGCGGATGCTTTCGCTCAAGGGCGGTGGTTCCAAAGACAAATAGACTTACTAGAGATTAAGGCACTTAGGCAGCGAGTGTTACTTGAAGGAAAATTATGGTAGAAGAACGTATATTATTACCTATCATTTTTACAGTCATAGCTCCTCCAAAGGTAGGCAAGACTCATTTCTCAATGACACTACCTGAAAGAGTCATTATCTATAGCTTTGACTTAGGAGCACAAATAGTCCGAGTCAGGCCAGAGTTTAAGAACAAGGACATCATAATCAAGGAATATCCCCTGCCTATCATGGACTCGGTGCAGGCTCGTGGGCAGCAGCAAGAGGTCAAGGCAGTCTGGGACAAGTTCAACAAAGACTTCCAGAAAGATGTCTCTGACCCAGAGGTAAAAACGCTGGTGATAGACACGGGGACTCATCTGTACGAGATTGCTCGAATCGCCAGAGCCGCCGAGCTTGGTCAGGCTAATATACTCCAGCATCAATATGGCGAGGTATATGCCCGAATCCGAGCCTTAATCCAACAAGCGAGGCTCATGGGCAAGAGCTTGGTCATAACTCATCACGTCAGGGACGAGTATGTAGACGACAAGAAAACAGGTAGTCTCGAAATGGACGGCTGCAAGATTATCCCTGGGGAAGTCGACGTCGTGATGTGGCTCAAGAAAACTGAAATAAAGGAGGGCAAGAGTAAACAGATAGTGACAATCGGAACGATAACAGACAGTCGGTGGCGAGAGATTGAGGGGCTTGAGATGGAAGACCCGAATTACTCAGACATTCTTGCCGCCTTGGGAATTTAAGGAGGTGAAATGGGAATAACAGTAGAAGATATACAAACTGTCCTTGACAATGGACTACCATGTAATATAGAGTGTCCCCATTGTGAGTTAACTATAGAAGAGGCCATATCGTATGCAGATACTGTAGTCGTAGCTCATAAGATTTTTGAGTTAGTCCAGGAGCTAGGGATATAAGACGAAGGAGAAACAAAATGAAAATTGAAAGAGAACTATTACTGCCCAATGTGAGGATTCGCTCAGGCAATGTCGGCGGGTCAGGAACTGTCTTGTATAGTGCTGCCAATGGTAACGGTGGGCACTCGACCTACATCTTGACTAACCATCACGTCGTAGAGAACAACATTGAAGTCCAGAAGAAATGGTCGCCGCTGCTCAAGAAGAAGGTCGACATAGACATACTCGGAACTGTGGAGACTCACTTCTTTAAGTGGCAGTATTCGTCAAGGGCAATCGGAGCGACTGAAATCTTAGCAGATATTATGACCTATGATGTCGAAGAAGACCTTGCCTTAGTAAAAATCAGGGACGAAGACCTTGCTCCTGGAGTAGCAAAGCTGTTCAAGCGAGGCGAAGAGAAAAACCTGAGACTCGGAGAACCTCTGTTAGCCATTGGTGCAGGCATGGGTGAGGCTCCAGTGGTAACGCAAGGCATCCTCTCACAGTTTGGGCGAGAAATAGAAAATCGAGAGTTCTGGTTATCAACGGCTCCGACTATCTTCGGCAACTCTGGTGGAGCAGTCTACCTATCTGAAACCAGCGAGTTCCTTGGAGTGCCCGCTCGAATAGCCGTGATAGCTTCATTCTTTGGCGGCGATGCTATAACCCATTTGAGCTACTTCATTCCAATTACACGAGTTTATAAGTTTCTTGAAGACCAAATGTTCAGGTTCGTTTATGACCCCGACTTTACGGAGGAAGGCGAAGCAAAGGCAAGAGAAGAGGCTCGCAAGAAGGAAGAGCAGAAACTTGTGGGCAAAGACGAAGAGGGAGAGGAGAAGAAGAAAGGTGCAAGAAAGTAAGTACTGTCCGATTTGTAAAGCAAACCTTACCAGAAAAGCGGGGCGGATACAATATTGTCCAATTTGCATGGTTTATTTTAACTTGCAGATTCATGCTTTTGACATTGATAGTCCCTTGCTGAAGAAAGAGGATTAGTGGATAAACGACTAGAGGAACTCTCTAAGCAAATAGAACTATGTACTCGTTGTCCTTTAAGACAAAATTCAACCGCACCTGTCCCAGGAATTGGGGAGGGCAGACGCTACCTTGTCCTAGGGGAAGCCTGTGGAGCGCAAGAAGACAAAGCAGGCATACCCTTTATCGGTCTGTCGGGTAAGAGGCTTAACCAGTTGCTTGAGTTGGCGGGCATAAACTTGAAGGACTGTTTTATAACCAATGTCTGCAAGTGCCTCCCGCCTAAAGTGTCGGGCAAGCGGCGTGCTCCAAGAAAGGCGGAGAGGTTAAGTTGTTACGGATGGCTGCAACAAGAGTTATCTATAATAAAACCTACCTATATCATTGCTCTAGGAGCGACTCCTGCTTCTTTGTTCACGGACTACGGAATATCTCAAATTCATGGCACGATGGCGCAGACAGAAATTCCGTTGGCGGATGAGCAGACCCATAAATGCACCGTCATCTTCCATTACCACCCCGCTGCAAGTCTCCACCAGCCACGACTACTCGCCGTCATGCTAGACGATTGGGAAAATATGCCTGAAGTAGTGCCCCATGACTACACAGTTACTGCCCCAAGTATAGTTAAATCCTCTGCCTCTATGATTGCCCTTGACACCGAGACAGACAACAAAGGTGGCGTAGGGCAATGGTCAATCGCATACCGCAACTCAAAGGGGCAACTAGAAGTCCAGAGTGCTTACGGGCAGACCAAGATAATTTACCCAGACGAGCAGAAAGTATGCTTTCATAACGCCCGTTACGACATCAGAGAATTAGAGCGAAACAAGTTTGCCACCCCGAAGCCAGAGAATGTACTAGACACAATGGTCATGAGTTATGTTCTTGGGTTCGGTAGGCAAAAGCCCGAAGACACAGGCAAAGTAGGCGACAATATGGTCGGGGGCTTGGGGCTAAAGTATCTTGCCCGACGGCACTTAGGCATGGAGATGAAGACTTGGCAAGAGGTTCATGAAAGACCAGACCTTGTGCCAGAGTACAATGCCAATGACTCCGTCGCCACCCTGTTACTCGCTGAGAAGTGGATTCCTCAGTTGCCTCAGCACTTTTGGGATATAGATATGCCCTTGCTAGATGTTTTGATGAAGATGGAGGACAGGGGGATAAAAGTAGACCCCGACTTCATCAAGAAATATGCCGAAGAAATAGATGTTCATCTGGATGAGGTCAAGAAGGAACTCGGCGACTTGAATCCATACGCTACAGAGCAGGTGGCAGACTACATTTATGGTACTCTAGGCTATCCCGTGACCCAGAAGACCTCGACAGGAAAACCACAGGTCACGAAGGAAATCCTTGAGACTATCGACGACCCGATTGTTCGGCGGATTCTGGAATACAAGGGTTTCTATCAAGAGAAAAAAACCTACATCTCGAATTATGTCAAGGGCATGGACTTGGACGGCAGGGTTCATTGCGAGTTCAAGCAGACCTCGACCTCTACGGGTAGGCTCTCAGCGGCGAGGCCTAACTTGCAAAACGTGGTCAAGGAAAAGACCGACAAATCCAAGAGCCGAATCCGAGACCTATTCATTGCCCCAAAGGGGATGCTTTTGGTTCGTGTTGACTGGCAGCAGCTTGAATTGCGAGTATTCGCTGCCCTGACGCAAGACGAACACATGCTCAAGGCTCTGCTAGGCGGCGAGGACATACACCAGATAACCGCCGATATGCTTGGAGTCAGCCGAGACGATGCGAAGATTAACAACTTCTTGACCTTGTATGGCGGGACTCCTTGGGCAATCAGCCGAGAGTTTCATATTCCGATTGACAAAGCCAAGAGGTTCCAGAAGGACTACTACGAGAAATTTCCAGGCGTCAAGAAGTATATGGCACAGCAGCGAGAACTGGCAGAGACCGAAAAGAAGGTTTACAATCACTACGGCAGAGTTTGTCGGCTCGATGGCATGTTCTCAGACGAGTGGAAGGTTCGAGAGGATGCTATCAGGCTCGGAATTAACATGCCCATTCAGGGAACGGCGGGGGAGGTTGTCAAGAGGGCAATGATTGACCTCCACTACCAACACTCGGCCCCACTACTAATCAATATCCACGACGAGTTGCTTTTTGAAATCCCAGAACGTGATGCCAAGGACTATGCTTTGTGGCTAAAAGAGTATCTGCCCGCCTTGACGACCATTAACGATATAAACTTTCCAGTGGATGCTAGTGTAGGCAAGACATGGCTAGAGGCAAGCAAGAAGGAGGCCAAGATATGAAACAAAGTTTAACTCCACGAGATGTTGTCGACGGAGAATTTGTTTGCTCCAAGTGTGACAAAGACCTCATGGTGCCAAGCCAAGACGGAAACATTCCCGTCGTCGGTATCATGGTTGGGGCAGATATTCTTGAGTCTGGAGAAGCAGATAGAGATGAAGCGACAAGGGCAGGGCTGGAGCTTCAGTTTGGCCGATACGATGTGGGGCATTATTTGTTCTGCATGGAGTGTATATTGAAGGCTCTGTCGAGGGATAATTTACCGTTCTAGAGAAGAGAAGTGAATGAGTGAAAAGGTTAACCTCGTGAAATGCCAAATATGTGATAAAGTTTGTGATGGCGTTGCTGCTCTTACCCATTGGAAATGCACGGGGCACAATCTCTGGACAATAATCCTTCCTAAAAAGAGTAGAGCAATGAAATGGAACTAAAACAATTTTGTAAAAGTTGATAGGAGAAATAATTTGCCGATACCTAAAGGAAAAGAACAAGAGTTCTGCCAAGAGTGGGACTCAGCCAGCCACCAAGAGAAACTGAGACTAGCAGAAAAGTATGGAGTTTCCTACGACACGGCGAGGCATTGGAGAAGTGATTGTCGAGAAGTGCCTACGGTGGAGCTTGAACCTAAGATGCAAATGACCGTCGAGGAGATTCTTGGGCATCGTCCTGCAATCAACCTTGACTTCGTGAGCTTCGACCTTGAGACATCAAATCTCAATGCCGACTTCTCGGTGATTATGTCGGCGGCGATTAAACCATTCGGGCAAGAGGCAATCGTGTTTCGAGCAGACAACTATCCCGCTTGGGGCAAAGGCAGACGCAAGGACGATTCAGGAATCGTGCGAGATATTAGAGACGAATTAGGGAAACATGCTATAGTCATTACTCACTATGGCTCTGATGGTAGGTTTGACCTGCCCTTCTTGTATGCCAAGATGGTCAAGTATGGAATCCCTGTCTTGCCTACTATGTTTGGGATAGACTCATGGAAGATTGCCCGTGCGAAATTCAAGATTTCTAGTCGGCGGCTGGCGAATCTAGGACACTTCTTTGACATAGGAGAGAAATCAGGAGTTGACCCGAACTTGTGGATGGAAGCGGTCTATGATGGCTCCACTGAGGCTCTCGACAAGATTGTGGAGCATAATATCATAGACGTAGAAGTGCTGGAGAAACTTGCATGTTTGTCGTTTCCATATATCAAATCGATTCCAAGACTTTAACAAATATGATATACGAAACTAAAGCACGTTCCATCCTAAAGGCAATATCATTCAGAATAATTGAAGTATCAGTAGACACATGGATATTGTCTTACTTTGTAGAAACCCGCATAGCAGTAGGATTAGCGATAGCGTTAGAGGGGACTTGTCTCATGCTTCATTATGGATTTGAAAGAGTCTGGAATCGATTTAACTACGGGAGGATAATCAAGTAAAAGAAATGATATTTAATTCTGAACACAAAGTTATCGTAGATACTCTGGATGAATCTGAAGCAAGGGCTTTTATTAAGTTCCTAAGGTCAGAAATCCTCCGACACCAAGACGACATCGAGCACGCCGAAGATTTAATTAAACTGGTGAGGTTCACTAAGAGTGTTTGATTTATTTATTGGCTGGTTGGGAGTCAGTTTTGGTTTGCTGGTTGCTCCCGCTCAACTGTGGAAAATATTGAAGACGGGGAAGGTCAATGGCATTTCAAAGATGACATACATATTTCTTTGTCTTGCTTTGGTATGTTATCTCGTTCATGCTATTAACATAAGAGATGCAGTGTTTATTACTGCTCAATCAATAAATATTATTGTAAACTTTGTTGTTTTGGTTTTGTTGTTCAAGAAAGGCTCCGATGGAGGATAATAACTTTGGGTTTCTTTGGCTTGAAGACGCAGATTACAAAAAGGCTCTTGGGCAGTTCCGTATGGGCGTAGCTGCTCAACTGCGAGTCTTTGATTGTTATGGGTTAGGAATCTTCATCCGACCCGTGATTGGGGCTATCGTGGAGTTGGCTGAAGACTTTGGTATGAGGGTTCGGGGGGATGATAGACCCATTGATTCAAAACATAAACCTCTACCGAGACCGACGGAGTAAAGGAGAATCAACCCCAAGAAGCATTGTTGTGGCTTACATGACCTGCTTCTTGGGGTGGGCAAAACAATGAACAAACGAGAATTACTGAAACGACTTAGTAGCCAAGAGTTTAAGTTTCAAATGCGAAGATATGCCTCCGAGGTTGCTTTTACTTACAAGGGGTTGGTTGTAGACCCCGATAGGTTCGAGACAGACTTTACCTTTGGAGAGGGCGGACAGGTTCTAATCAAGCTCTTGCTCGACGTGGTGACTAAGGAACAAACCATTGAAGAGTTGCCCGATGGACTCTGGCAACATTTCAAGCAATGCTTGTACGCCAAACTGCCGACATTTATCGCACGAAGAGTCAATCGCTGGTGTCCCATTAAGACTCGTTGGCTCTCGGCGATGCACTTGTTCCCCGAACTCCATGTTCCAGAAGAAGTCTTGGGCAGAGAGTTCGTGACGCTGAGGACGATTGACCCATTCGAGCTACAAGATGCCCTAGAAAGACAAGAGGAGGAAGAAAATGTTTGAGTGGCTAACAAAATTATTTGTGGTCTTCAAAGGAGGCAGTCCATCGGGCAATATGCCCTCGCCTCGATATGATTTGGAGGATTATATATTGGAAGGCTGCCCAAAAACCACAGTCCAAAACACAAACTCGATGGAGCCGCTAATAGACATTGGTCACACAGTTTTGTTGCAGGAGCCAAAACCATACCCTAACACGGGAGACATAATAATCTGGTCTGGCGACAGAGGCGATATTATTCACTCGATTGTTACTTTTGGAGTAGACAAAGATGGTTGGTACTGCAAGACTCAAGGATTAAACTTGTATCAAGAAGACCCAGAGAAGATAAGATTCAAGGACATCAAATGGTTAGTCGTTGGTGTCTTGTGGACAAACAGATACTCGAATTATATTCCACCAGTAGGAGATTAAAGGAGGAAAGATGATAAAAGTAAAAGTTCAAGACGACCCAGAGATTGCAGGAACTAGCGTTTGGATTTATGATGTTGCTCCAGATGGAAGCATTACTGTGGTCTGTCCAGTCGATTTGACTATACGTAAAGAATATAAACCTAGTAACTTATCTTTGGAGCCTACTTTGCGTTTCTCACGAGCAGAAGGGCATGATTTTCTTCAGGGATTGGCTCAAGCATTAGTTGCTAATGGATATAGACCAGATGAGCTTAAATCCACTGACAAACAGATAGAAGCCACTAAGTATCACCTTGAAGATATGAGAAGACTCGTTTTCAATAAGGAGGAGAAATGAACAAATCAATCACCCGCAGGATTCTGGCCTTGGCTATAGGGCTACCCTATGTAGCTGTCGCTGCTTACTTGGCAGTAATGGGTAGCATGGAGGCCTTTGTAGCCTTTGGAGTCTTAGCGACAACGGTTATTGGTTTTTACTTTGGAACCAAAGCAACTTCAACATAAAGCGACTTGAGCCGAGGGGCAGAACAACTCTGCAAACCAAGACGGTGAAGTGACCGTAGGGTATGAAGCCTGTAGGGAAGGTAAGAGCTTCTAAAAGAGTATCGGTTGCTTGGGAGGAGTGCCTTCAAGGTGATTGTGTAGGCTCAAGACAGTGGGGCGAAAACGAGCAGCGGAGAAGCTCACGAACCGTTGGCGAAAAGAGCATGAAGGCGTTGGGTAGCTTAGTAGTAATATTAAGCGTATGGGTCGCAACCATATTTCATTCCCCATGTAAAGTCCCTTCAGTTCTGGGTGGAACTAGACACCTGCCCCGCAGGATGGTGAGGTATTGAGTCGGGAACTCGTTCAAATGGTATACCCTATCCAGCCTTACCGTCCGGCAAATAAAAAACCCCGAAAGTCTTATTTAACTTTTTGGGGTTTTTGTTTAATAACTAAAATCTTATTTAACTTTTGTTTCTTAAAAGAGCCCTTGTAGCCTCGCTAACCACGACAAGACTACTGCCCAAATAACAAAGAAGACCGTAGTGATTCCCTTACGCCAAGCAGAATTGGCTGCTACTTCTTTCCTCATGTCGGGCAGGCACAAAGTCCGCTCGTCTATTCGTATAAGCAGTTCGTCTCGTTCTCTTGGTGATA
>Ga0180007_10006071_pt1 | contig 11943 bp, 16 predicted proteins | sample MM_PC_MetaG_FD_121122 | JGI IMG/M metagenome (GOLD analysis project Ga0180007, IMG submission 121122) | Groundwater microbial communities from the Aspo Hard Rock Laboratory (HRL) deep subsurface site, Sweden - MM_PC_MetaG | ecosystem: Environmental > Aquatic > Deep subsurface > Groundwater...
AAAGCGATGCTGAAAGAGCTCAAAGATGCCACTGTAGCCGCACTCAAACCACCTGCCACAAGCCCGACGAAACCACTTGACGAAATGAAAGACATGGTTCAGATGGCAGGGTTCTACCGCATGATCGGACAGCCTGAAGCAGCTTCAAAACTTGAGAGCATGTTGCAGACGAAACTGGACCAAATAGAAGACAAGCTTCACGCTACGGAACTGCGCTTAACCGAAACCCAGAAAGACACTAGGATATCCGACCTGCAACGGCAGATCACCGACCTGAAGAACGCGCCCTCCGAATTTGACCAGATTGTAGCAATAAGCAAGATGGCCGAAACCGACCCTGCCATCGGCTCGTACGTAAAAGCCAAGCTCGGCATCAAAGAAAAAGGCGAACCGCTTACACCCGAGAAACTAGGCAAATACCTGGAAAACGTGGAAGTGCCTGTGGGCAAGCTAGCTAAAGGCATATATGACATTATCCAGCAAGCGCGGGGAGTAGCTCCAGGCGGAGAAGGGCCGCCTCCTCCAAGAACAGTTCCACCTGAGCAAGCCCAAGAAGCCGAGATGCTTGAACGAGCTCAACCCCGACCGCTAACCCCTCGTTTTCTGCAGCCACGTGAGCTCCAGCCCGCTGAGACTTTGGGTGAAGGCCCACCCGGCGTGTCACCGTCTGAAGCCAGCTTGCCCCCCGCGGAAGAAGAACAAGCAGGTGACCAGGAGCCGCCACCACCGCCTAAGAAATCAAAGAAAAAGTGATGAGAATGAAGGTGGAAATCGTAATAGACGACGCGATAGCCGCGAAACTCCTTGATTCCTTTGACCTAGACGTTAAGCTATTTGTTGAGAACATTGTAAAAATGGTTTTCCCACATCTAGTTGAAATAGGGGCCGTTGGAAAGGCGGGCGCACTATCTCTCGACCAAGTACAAAGCTTTGGAGCCCAAGTAGGGAGCGCAGTCTTCCAATCTTCAAAAATACCGAAAACGGAAAAAGTGAGGTGACAACATGGAACAAACACTATATGAAGTGAAAGTGCCAGCCATAAGTGTCCATGTAGAAGCGAAGGATTCCCAGGAAGCAATTAATAAATCTAAGAAAGCTGTCATTGCTACGCTTAAACAATATATTATGAAGCCAGAGCATTGGAAAACAACGCCAATAGTTGTCCACAAATAAATGAGGTGAAAAAAAACGGCTCAAGAGAAATCTGTCGTGACAAGCACAACCCCCTCGCGCGAAGGAACCTTCGCCTCAGTCATAGCACAAATCAACTGCTACCGCTGCGAATCAACAATGCAGCAAGTCAGCGACCCCGCCCTTGTAGACCCGAACGCCCCGTTGGACACGTACGTCTGCCCGAACAAATCCTGCGGATGGGTCACGTTCTTCCTCAAGAAGCGAGGCTAAACCGATGGCGGAGACCCGTATCCCAACAATTCCCAACCAGCCTCCCCTAAAAGTGGGGCGGATGAAATGGACCCCCAAGGAGCTCCAGAACCTAATCAAAATATGCAAAAGACGCCCCGAGCTCACTGATGACCAGCTATGCACAGACTATAACGACCAGCGCAGTCTTCAAGGCAAAACTATCCTAGAACACAAGGTTATCCTGTCCCGAATGTGGTATCTTCGCAAACGGGGCAAGGTCCCAGCCAAGTACAAGCGGGTGAGACAGTGACGCTGGAACGTAGAGTTTGTCCTAATGGTCACCGAGTACACGTGAACCTCGAGAAGCACTCGAACCGTGCGAAGCTATGCCCCAAATGCCGTGGAAGGCTCACGAGCCCGAAGAAGGGATGGCGCCCTAACCTGAAGTGGGTTGGGAACCGAGTGTTCCAGCGGGAGGGACGTCGTAAACCACCACGTAAGCACAAACAAGACGACATGGCGAAAATGTTTTCTATGCTGCATCCCCGCTTCTCCCGTGGCTTCCGCCCCGGCCAAGCCCCCGTAGAGTCTCCCATGATATCAGGCGTGGGGTTGACGGCGGACCAGGTGAAGGGGGAGGTTCAGCAGCAAATCTTTAAAGAGAAGGTTAAGGAACAAAAGTTAAAGGAGGAATAAAAATGGCAGAAGACCGAGTAACAAGGCTTGAGCGTAAAGTCGAAGACTTGGAAAAAGAGCTTGACGACGTGAGGGCTCGCTGTACACTGAAGGCCGAAGGAACGATTCCTAAAGTCGGCGTGGCTGAACAAAGCGGCGGCGATATCGAGTACACCAAGTTCACCACCAAGTTAAGCGACGAGGGACGTGAAGCGTCTGAGCCAACCACAGAAGCCGAACCCGCAGAAAGCCAAGAACAGGCTACTCCAAGCGATACAGAAGAATGAGCCCGCCGACTGGCTCATCTACGAAGTCCTCAAAGACGCCGCCGTAACCGTAGGACCCGTCACCATCAAAATCTGGCCCAACTTCAACCAAAACCTCAAAGAATACGCCGACGCCTGGCTACAGCTCACAAGCAAGGAAGGCCGCAAGTACATACGCGCCCAACTCGACGTGATACTGAACTATATTGAGGACCTCATCAATGAGCAGAAAAAGCCCGAGCAAGCTGTCTGACGCCGAATCAGAAGCCTACCTGCGCTACCTAGATCAGACATTGACGCGGATGCGTCAACTAACTCCAGTGGAAATTCTCATGTGGTCCTTTGAACGCTTCAGAAACGCCCAACTTAAAGAAGCCGTACGCCAACTCCACAAGAGGCAGTACAAAAATCCGCTGCTGATCTAAAATGATTGACCTCCTACTCCAAGCGCTAAAAGACATCCTCGTAGGCCTCATCATCGCCGTCGGCGGCTTCTACATCGGCTTCAAATACGTACTCCCCAAGGTCTCGCGGGACATGGCGATCAGCACCGCCAACGCCATCCTCGAACACCCCAAAGTCAAACCACACCTCGAAAAGCTGAAGAAACTCGAACCCCTACTCGACAAGGCCAAGGACCTGGACCTGCAGGAGCTAGTCGACTTGGCTGCCCAGATCAGAGTCTTCATCCAACTCCAAACCAACAACACCGCTGAGCCCCCGCCGCCAAAGACAAAACCTCCAACAAAATAAAAGCCTTTATCCATACCAACATACCGACTTTTAAGCAAATCAGACAGACCAGCGACGTATTATGGCGTACACATTACGCCCCTTTTTCTAGGCGTCTGCGGTTGGAAAGGACAACGCTTTTATAGTTTAGCGCCCTACCTAGATATGCGTAGTGACCGTGTAATGGGGCGAAAATCAACCGTGAACAAACGCCTAAAACGAGACATAAACAGGGAAGCCCTTCGCGGCAAGAGACACCCGAACCCTCTCGAGGCTGACCTCCTGACTGACAACGAGTGGAAATTTCTCGAAGTCCTCCAGCGGTTCAAACAGCTAAAAGCAACCGCGACAACACTGGGAATCGGCTACCGAACGGCGCAACGCATAAAAAAGAACATCACCACAAAATGGGTCAGAGGCATCAATACTAACAACAGGATAATCGCGTTTTGCAGAGGCGACCAGCCTCTCAAAAAACTGCTGCTGCCTGTCGTCCATGAAGTCCCTCCGCTTGAAGAAATGCCCACGGAGGAGGAATGGTAACGTGCCTACTTTGTCGTTATCTAGCTTTGCCAAACTACTCGGGTTCAAACGGATATCAAACACGCGATTCAAGCGCCTTATCCAAAAATGGGAAAAAGAGGGGCGCGTCAAAATTGAACAATCAGGCTATAAAGGCGATTCAATGCACCACCCCAAAGTAGTGACAACCACTGAAGCGTTACAAGTCTACTTGGGTGAAGCTAGAAAAGGCAGGGAAGCAAAACAAATAGATTGGTCCGCTGCGGAGATGGTGCTGTCTGAAGATGGATTTAAAATAGTTCGTGCCCAAAGTGATCACAAATGTTCTGCCTGTCGAGACGCAATATACCGCGCATCTATCGCCGGAGTATCAGGTCAACGACATGCACACAAAAAACTGTTCAAGGACATTCGGTTATGCCCTAAATGTATCCGTCGAATACTGGATGGCGCAGAATTCAAAGTTGTAATGCGCGTGGTTTAAATGACCAGACAAGAAGAAGACTACGAAGTGTGCGTGGAAGAATCTGAAACAAGACAATGCGACAGCTCATGCAGCCACTACGACGGGGTAAACGGCTGTTGTTGGCAAGCAACGGAGAAAGGCTTGTGCTTCAACGTGGAAGAAGGGGAATACTGCCGACTTGGGTACAAGGAGGATGGTTGGGAATGAGTGGGCTGGAGAAGAAAGAAGGCTGGGGATACGTTCACCAAAGTCCCAAGTGGCATTACTTCGTAGACAGCAGAAGTTTGTGCGGGAAATGGCTGGGGCTTGGACTTGGAGAACTTGAACAGGGAAAAAACGATAGCCCTGATAACTGCGTCGCGTGTAAGAAGGCTCTCCAGAAGAGGAAGGCGAAAACGCTCGTTAAGAAGTTAAAGGAAGGAAAGAAACTTGAGTTCTAAAAACAACTTGGAGAAGAAAGCCAAAACACATTTCCAATGTCCTAAGTGTGGCAGTCGCAAGATTCAATGGATGGCGAACATAATAATTTGTCTTGACTGTGATTATCGGGATAACGCAAGAAACTTTGAAGTCAACTTGGTTAGCCTTGAGGATGCTGGGGAGGCGCTGGCGGAAGCCCAAAAAGACCTTGCTGAATCCTATGGAAAAGACAATGAGGCACTTGCTAAAGTCTGTTCCAAGCTAAACGATAAAGTTTCTATGCTTGAGGGCAAACTCGCAAAGGTGCAAGAGTGCAAAGCAGACCTTGAGAACATGAAGGCTCACTGGGACTTGGATAGGAAAGCGGGCTACAACGTGAACGAGGAGCTGTACATCGTCGTCGCGAAGCTGTTGGCTTCGTTGGAGGAAGGCGACAAAAAATGAAGAGACCTGAAAAAATCATTAAATGGTTTCTTATCGAAAGCGAAAGAAACGGGGTTTTTGTTGACTATAATGGTAAACCCGCCTTCAAATACTCCATAACTATTCCTTACTGGCTTATTAGAGCCTTCAAAAAACCATCTTATGTTAAAGTGGAAATTAGCGAAAAACCTCCTTGCTTCGCAGACAGGCAGAAGGACGAAGACCATGATAACAATACTAGAGCCGTTTCTAGTGTGTGTGTAGGAGTGTTTGAAAGTGCCAGAAAAAGTTAAGGAATACAAACCAAGCGAAGCAGAAGAAGAGCAATGCTCATTAGCACATTGTTGTGAGTGCTGCGAATTTTGGGAGTGTCCAAATATCAAATCTGCGGAAGGAGACAGAGAAGATGAATAAAGGTGTTACCTCATCAGTGATGGAATATTTTTCAAGAAACTGGCATAAGAAAATGGCAAAAATGCGGAAACTGAATAGTAATTACCTTTTGGTGGCAACGGAAGCAACGGGAAAAGGGTGGTTCCAGTCCATTGAGGACTATAACAACTATCATAAAGAACTGCGAGAATTGAACAAAAAATATGGTTTAGAAACTGCTATGGATGGGGAAGGGGAGGCTTCTGAGTGTAAGATATCTGACAAGAAGAGGGAGGGGCAAGAACAATGACTGAGGTTTTACGGTTGTACGCAGCAGACGGAAAGCCCGACATTATTATGATATGCACAAAGGATAACGCTTTTGATGCTGAAGTCCAGAGCGACGCGAAAGGAGAATTCATTATGCTCCCTGATGAGCTGTTACCTAAACGGAAGCAACGTAAAGTTTACCTTGAATGCAGGAAAAGGGAGGGGCAAGGCAAGTGAACGAGCAGCAAATCAAGGAACTGAAGAAACGGCTACCAAGCATCCAGAGTTTAGCCATGCTGAAAATGGAAAAGAACTTCATCGCCCTAGAGAAAGGGTATCCACGCCAACCATACTCGGACTGCAATCAGCCAACAAGCTTTCTCATTGACCGCATACATGATGAACTGAAAGAGTTGGAAGAAGCTTTCGGAAAGAAAGACATCAGAACAATGAAGGAAGAATGCGCCGACATCTCTAACATCGTGGACTACCTTTTCGAGCAGTTGCTTTCATTCCAAATTGGGAAGAGGGAGGGGGAGGCTGACCAGATTGGGAAAGTACAATAAATCTGCTAAGAAACCATCCAACTACTCTCTTTATGAACGTTTCTGTCCTGAGTGCAAAATAGTTTCTTTCAGGTGGAAGTGTTGGCGTTGTGGTGGACGAACACGAAAAGTGAACCGTGAAGCCACGATAGGAGATAAGCTGGAGGCTGAACATTGACGCTTGACCGTTTTTTACCCCCCTCAGTGGTGAAGCCCCAGCCATCAGCCGAGATTTATGTGGAAGAGAAATGCGCCGGCCCAGGCTGCGGGAAAAGCCTCCTCGGCGTAGCGATTAAATACCGGCTGAGAATACAGGGCAAGGAATCCCCCTACTGCCAGGAGTGTGCCAAGAAGATTCTTCGACCGCAAGAAAACCTGGACGAAGGCGTCTAAGTGTCCACCTATCGGCGCCGACACAACTTCTTAGAAGTGCAGGATGGGGTGTTTCGAGACGCCGACTTCCACGGCCCCGTCGTGTACGTGAACGGCCCCGTCCCAGAAAACGTGGTGCTGCCCAGCCGCCGCGAGCCTGGTAGGGTTGACCGGCTTATCCGCGAGGGCAAATGTACTTACGTGGAGTCTCGGGCGTGCACGGTGTCAGGTGCGGCGCGGGAGAAGACGTGCCACAGAAACGGGGTGTGCATGCGTGAGGAGTAGGATAAAGGTTTTATTCGGTTGAGCCTTCCTATATCTTAGGGATGTTTGTGGACGAGCGGTGGCTGTGGCTCGGTTTCGGAGTTCTGGTGGGAGCGGCTGCGGTTTGGGTCTTGCAGCAAGTAGCCTTGAACACAACGTATCGGGCGGCTCCTGCTCCTCCTGTGACTCGCGAGCCCTCAACCTACAGCAACGAAGAGGTCTACGAGTGGGTTGACTGGAAAGGGCGGAACCGAAAGCTGGTGGTACACCGTGACGTCAGAGAAACGAATTAAACCACTGCCCTTCGAAATTGTTTTACTGGACGAGATATCCGAGCGACTTGCAGAGCTGAACCAAAGCGTAGACGCGCAAAACGTGCTGAAAGGCCCTACTGCCTGGGTTTTTCCGCCTGACAGGCAATACCAGTTCGCCGTTGTTCCTGCAAACAGCATCGCGGTCGTCTATACCCTGTACACTCCCAGCCCTGATGTGGTCGGCATAATATCTCAAGTCGCTAACTCATGGTTCGCGAACACTTTCCTGATCTGGTCAATCGATGGGCTGCCTAGAAGAATAGAGTACACCGTGGGCGACGTACACGCTCCAAAAGAGTACACGAAGGGTCTGCCCTTCTACGACAGCGTAATTTGGACAGCGCACAACGAGGATGCCATAGCACACACGTTTGAGGTTCTGTGCGACGGCTACTTTATGAAAAAGGCGCTTTTCCAAAGGCTGGTTGGAGTTCAAGGCGAACCTTTACGATAGCTGAAGCATAAAGGCTTTAAATTGAGAAGAACATTGTAGTACCTGTAGGAGCAGGTACAATGGCTATTGGGGACGATTTTAACATAGACTACATTCGCAAAATGATTTATCATGACGAAGTGGTTACAGACGCCTATGTAGGCGGGGCAATCTCGGCTGCAAAGAGCTATAATGCTAATACGACAGTCTACACGGATGAGACAACCGACATAAATGAGGCAACGGCTAACGACGTTGCATTACCGCCGATACAAACAACAAGTGTTGGAGACGCCATTTACGTTGGCGAGGACACCAAGTTTTGTAAATTCCGACTGAACGTTAGCACGGCTGGTGTTCATTCGGGAATCACTTTGCAATGGCAGTACTACAATGGTTCAACATGGGTGGCTCTAACCGTCCAAGACCCGACGTCATTCTTCACGGTGTCTGGGACAAATAACATAACTTGGGTGGTTCCTGCTAACTGGACAAAAAATACTATAGACACAGTGGAAAAATATTGGATTAGATGTGTAGTCACCGCCCATAACACGCCAAGCATCACTACTGCACCGTTGGCTGCGCAAGGCTGGGAAAGAACGAACTACACTGTGAACCAGTTATATTCTTGGCTTATGAATACGTTTGACGAGCAAGGGGCGATGGACGATGAAATCCCGATGTCGGCTCAAACGCCAAGCGCTTATTCAATCATAAACAACTGGTTCATAGACGATTTAACCTGCAAATACCTCAGAGAAGGTGCTGTAACACAGACTAGAGACAACACTGTTATTGCGCTTCTGGGTTTTCAAATATCTGGCTACACAAGCTGTGTGAAAAGCGACATCACAAAAGCAGTCGTCTGGGACGCAGCCGAGCATGGTCCTCTTTTGGCATATGACAATACGACTCGTAAGTGGTGGGTTAGAACAGCCGACAGTTTCGCGCCGACTAAAGCGATAACCATTACTACTGGAACGGGCGCTGGAACAGCCGACGCGTTCGACAATACGGGCAGCGACCTTTTCGCCAACGTTTACACGCTGGGTACGATTGAATCCCTCACAGACATATACATTTACCAAGCGGACGCAAAACTAACTTCGTGGTGGAACTTCAACCACATCGACATTCTGGTCAAAGTATCAGAGTTCGGAACCGAGATTGACAATGCAGTCATCACCGTTCTTGCTCACGTTTATACTGACTTCTACGACTACTTTGAAATCGACTTGACGGCTGGTGGCAGAAACGCCGTTCCTCTGGCTACGGCAGACGACTTGGACAACCAAACAACAGCTGGAACAACTCTAAACTACATGGACACCGTCAGATTGATGTTCGTTAACGGAACCATCCCATACACTGGTGCGGCAGGAGATGCCCCAGTAAAGCATAAGGTTATCCATGGACAGACAAGCCACGCCACAGCATACATTCTTAACGCGGCTTCGCCGTTTGAACTGGGCAACATTGAGGGAACCTTCCAAAACGCTGAGGTAATCGAGATTTGCGAGGAAATCCCCTATGATGCCCGTGTGGCGACAAAGTTCTTCGCGGCTGGAGACAGCATAGACAACGGTGGAGCATCAACAGCGATAGTTCGAAAGGTAGTTCAGGATGCAGAGGATGTGGGTACAGAAGGCATATTGTTTGTCACAGACGTTTCTGGAGCATGGAGTGACAACGACCCGATTGAAATAGGTGTAACGCAGTATGCAACTCAAAATGGCAGCATGGCGACGAACACTTTCACGGCAACCACCTCGGCAACGGTGACTTTTGCAGACACGGTGGATAGAGACCTAGACAACGGTGCTGGAGCTGTACCCTACAACGTTATAATCGATTGCAATAGTATGGCAGTTGCAAGTCTCTACGAATTCGTCAAAGCATACTGCAGACGAACCTCAACGCTGCCGGCTTTCCCAACAAACGGCGTAGACACCGTGTACTCTTATCCTGGCGAATACTACAAGATGGCGGACACGACTTACACGCAGATTAAGAAAGCGTCTCCGTTCGGCACGTTTGCAGGTGGCAAGTTCTTCGGCGCAAGAGGCATCTGGATTGAAGATATGGTTGGAACAGACGCTGAATCCTACTCGCTAATCGACGCTAACAACACCCCGCAAAGCCCGCCTACAAGCGCAACAATAAAAGTAGTCGCTATGATTGCAAGCACAGACAGGGTTTTCATTGCAGAGTCAACTGGCACTGGAAGCGTGTTGCCAAAGAAAAACCAGTACACAACAACCGTTCAGTCTGGGGATAGAAACTACATTGAAGTATCAGGCTCTCTCGCTGACGACGCGCCGGCAAGCGGCGTTGTAAGAGTTGTTCGAGACTACGGGCTTTCGACGCAAGTAGAATTCGTCTTCAACTACACGTCACTGGACAAAAGCGGCGCAGACGACAGATTCATCATCTCTCCGAACACTACTGAAGCGTTCGACGCTGACGACCGAGCATACAACCCGTACATAGATACGCTGGCAGACGTTTCTGGAGAAGCCGAAGTAATCCTGAAATATTCTGGCGGAACAAAATACATCGTGGCGAGGGTGCGACTCAAGGGATACATACCGTTCGAGGTGCCTGGCTCGTTCGGCGCTGGCTTAACCACAGTTAACGCTATCCGAACCACCGACGGCATATACCAGCCGTAACCCTTTTCCCTTTATGCTGCCAATTACAAGCAGGTGGGCTAATGAAGGTCATAGACGTTAACGGCAAAGAAAGAGACGTTGCTTCAATTAAGAGGATGAGTCAGCAGATTCCAGATGTTGTTAATGGCGGGATAGCAGCGGCAAAAGAATACGTTGAAGTTGAAATTATCGGCAGAACTGGCAGACGATGGAAGGAGTGGTATCCGCTGGAAGATTTTAGGAAACAAAACCCAGATGTGGTCGTTAAGTAATGGCTGGAACAGTCGTTCCCAATTTAAAAGTAGACGAGACTATTAATTTTCCGCATCCAAGATATGTCAGAAAGGGAAAATGTAACCGCTGTGGATTATGTTGCCTACAAGAGAAATGCGAACAACTAACTTGGGATGGGGACATCGCTATTTGTAAAATCTATGAAAACAGGTTTCCTCGGTGCAAGTGGTTTCCACAAGTGCCGCCTATACCCTATGAGGGGTGTGGGTATTACTTTCTTGATGCTTGGGAAGATAATAAAATTGTAAAGAGGCGACTCTAACATGCCATTAACAGTGGCGGGTAAAAACTATGTGCAGATAAGTAGTTGTGATACTGCCGCAGCTGGCGGGACTTGGACGAACACTGTTACAGAAGATACAATCACTAAAAAGGAGGGTAATGCTTCTTTATGTGGAACTTTTAGGTTAGTGGGGACACTGGATGCGCACTTTGTGCCAACAAACCCAGTGGTTTTAACAGGAAAACATGTTAGGATATGGATGCTTGATATTTTCCCTAAAAACCGTGCTACGTATCTTAATGGTGGGTACCAGTTTTATGCCTCTGACGGAACAAACACAGGATACTGGTATATCGGTGGAGGTAATAGTTATGACGGTGGTTGGCTTAATGTTGTAGTTGATATGTCAAAGACGGCTGATAGTGGAACACCAAACTTGGGTTCCATCACAAGCATGGGAATTCGAGTAACAACCATTACGGCCACAAAAAACACTGTTAGTTTCTGGGTAGACAATCTTTGCGTATGTGATGGTTTGACAGTGTATGGGGACATTGATACTGGAGTGATAACGTGTGGTGTTGATGCAACTGCTGGGACATATACTAGGTCGGCAGGTAGCTTCTTAACAGACGGTTTTAGGGTAGGTCAGGATTTCACTGCAAGCGGGTATGCTAATGGCGGTAACAATGGAAATAAGACCATTTCTACTGTAACAGCTCTTATTATCACAGTTACAGACAAAACTGGTCTTGTAACTGAGAGTGGCACTGGAGATGAGAGGATACGTGGATATTTCGGGTTTCAGGAAATATACGCCATCACAGATAATCCTTCAACTGGAGGATGGGGTGTGCTCACAAGGAAAGCGGGAGTTTATTGTCTAGTAGGCGCGATGGACTTTGGTTTTGCAACTTCTCTGACAAGATTTCAGGTAAAGTCACAGGTTATAGTATTTGAGAATAGACCAGATAAAGCAGAAACAGGGACTCTCATCAACACTGCCCTGATGAAATTTACTGTTGTTGACAGTGGTAATGCTGCCTATACGACAGAATTTATACTTGGAGCAAAGTCAGGAACACAGGGCATTAGCGGTTGTATAGTTAGAGTTCAAGATACTGCTCAATTGGCTAAATTCTATTTAATAGCTTCCAGTGCTAATATTTCCGATTTTAAGTTATACGGTTCAACATTCGTGAGTGCCAATTCTATTGAGCTGCCAGCCACTGGAGCAAACATAGAAGCTTTAAATTGCAACTTTGAGTATTGCGGAGAAATATTGTCGTCAACATGCATAATGACAAACTGCAATTTTATCAGTTCACCAAGT
>Ga0180007_10006072_pt1 | contig 11940 bp, 10 predicted proteins | sample MM_PC_MetaG_FD_121122 | JGI IMG/M metagenome (GOLD analysis project Ga0180007, IMG submission 121122) | Groundwater microbial communities from the Aspo Hard Rock Laboratory (HRL) deep subsurface site, Sweden - MM_PC_MetaG | ecosystem: Environmental > Aquatic > Deep subsurface > Groundwater...
AACCCCTCGCGCATCGTGTGCCTGGGGCCGGGCTGCCTGCGCCTCATCGTATATCTGGAAGCCCAGGACAAGGTGGTGGGCATCGAGGCCCTGGAAAAGCGCTTCCCCCACGGGCGGCCCTATTACTACGCCAAACCCGAACTGGCCAAGCTGCCGGTCATCACCCCCGGCGGGGTCCCGGCCATCAACAACCTGCCCGACTTGGAGGGAGTGCTCAAGGTGCGGCCCCAGGTGGTGTTCGTCACCTACCTGCAAAAGGCCAAGGCCGACCAGTTGCAATCGCTGCTCAACATCCCGGTGGTGGTGCTGTCCTACGGCCCCTTCGCCTCCTTTGACAAGGTGGTGCTGGACTCCATCCTCTTGGCCGGGCGCATCCTGGGCAAGGATAAGCGGGCCCAGGCGTTGGTGTCCCAGATGGAGGCATGGCAAAAGGACCTGGCCCAGCGCGGCAAAACCGCCAAGAAGCGTCCCGGAGCCTACGTGGGCGGCATCGGCTTCAAGGGGGCCCACGGCCTGGAAAGCACCGACCCCCACTACCTGCCCTTCCGCTGGGCGGGAGCCAAGAACCTGGCCGCCGCCAAGCAGAAGGCCGGGCACGTCATGCTGGACAAGGAGCAGCTTCTGGGCTTGAACCCGGAATTCATCTTCGTGGACGGCGGCGGCTTGTCCCTGGTGGCGGCGGACTACGCCAAGAAGCCCGAGTTTTACAAGAACCTGAAGGCCTTCCAAACCGGCCGGGTTTATGTGCTGCATCCCTTCAACTGGTACACCACCAACTTGGGCACCGCCCTGAGCGACGCCTACGCCATCGGCAAGATTTTGCAGCCCGAGGAGTTCAAGGACGTGGAGCCCGCCGCCCAGGCCGACGTGATTTACACCTTCCTCCTGGGCAAGCCGGTGTACGCAGCCATGGCCAAACGCTACGGCCCCCTGGGCGGCAAGCCCCCCTTCTTAAAGGGAGCCCAAAAATGAACCAGGCCAAGGCTGAGTTTTTCGACGCCCAGGTGGCGGCCGGTTGGGCGGCCGAGGAATATGGCGACACCGAGCGCCCCAAGCTGGAGCGTCTGCTCCGGCAAAGCGAGTTGAAGCCTGGCCACTGGGTGTTGGAGCCGGGTTGCGGCACCGGGCGCCTCAGCGAGGTTCTGGCCCAGGTGGTGGGCCCCACCGGCCACCTGGTGGCCACGGACATCAGCCAGGGCATGGTGACCGCCTGCCGCCAACGGGTGGCCGGGCTCTCCTGGGTCAGGGTGGAGCAGATGGCGGTGGAGGACTTCCGCGCCCCGGCAGTCAGCTTCGACCGAGTGGTGTGCCATCAGGTGTTCCCCCATTTCGACGACCAGCCCGCCGCCCTGGCCCACCTGGTGAAGCTGCTCAAGCCGGGGGGAGTGCTTACGGTGGTGCACTTCATGCCCAGCGCGGTGATCAACGACACCCACCGCAAAGCGGGCACGGTGGTGGAAAAGGACATGCTGCCCCCGCCCGAGGAAATGCACCGTATGATGGAGCATGCCGGGCTTGATTTGGAAACCCTGGTGGACGACGAGCTGGGCTATCTGCTCAAGGCCCGCCTGCCCTCCGCCTAGACAAGCTTAGATAAATTTTCCCAACGGGAATTGCACAGGAGGCTTCAACCATGGCTGGATGCGAACTTTCCCCTGAACAGATCGAAAAGGCGGTGGACTTCCACGGCCACTGGTGCCCCGGCCTGGCCATCGGCCTGCGGGCCGGCGAATACGTGCTGAACCACATGGGCCGCTCCGAGGACGAGCAGATAGTGGCTCTGGTGGAGACCGACATGTGCGCGGTGGACGGAATTCAGTCCCTCACCGGCTGCACCTTCGGCAAGGGCAACCTGCTGTATCAAGACCACGGCAAGCTGGCCTTCAGCTTCTACCGCCGGGGCGACGGCAAGGGCGTGCGCCTGGTGTTCGACGCCAACCGCCTGGGCAGCCCGGACTCGGAGTTCACCGAGCTTAACCGCAAGTGGCTCAAAAGCGAGGCCACCCCGGAAGAGGTGGAGAGGCTGATGAAGATGCGCCAGGAGCGCACCGACGACATCATGACCTCGGACCTCAAAGAGCTGTTCGAGGTGAAGGAGCCGGACGCGGCCATGCCCCACTCGGCCCGCATCCTCACCAGCCTGGTGTGCGAGGCATGCGGCGAGTCGGTGATGGAGTCGCGCACCCGCCGCCTGGAAGGGCGCACCATGTGCATCCCCTGCTTCCAGAAACAAGGCTAGCCACGCGCCGGAGCCGACCCCTCTTTTCGCCTGCCCCCAACCGGTAATATGCTTCACGGCCCCGCCCACCCGGGCGGGGCGAGGAGAACCACCATGCCCTCTCCCCCTGGGAGCAAGCTACAAAACCACGGCCAACAACCCACGGTCAACGGTTCGCCCAACTTTCACCACGGCTTTTTCTATCTGATCGGCTGCGGTCCGAACGACCCCCAGACCGCCACCCTCCAGGCATTGGAAACCATGGCGCGCATGGACGCCATCCTGGCCCCGGCCCGCCAGGCGCGGCTGTTCGCCGACTACATTGGTGGCATCCCCATTCCCTTTGATCCCTGGGAGGGGTTCTGGGACTACCAGGGCAAGCACTTCGCCACCCTCAGCCCCGAGGAGAGCAAGCTGTTTCGCCAAAACCGGGCCAGGTTGCTGGGGGATCGGCTGGGAGAGATCCGGGCCATGCTGGACAAGGGCCTGGACGTGGGCCTATTGGAGTTCGGCAATCCCTGCCTTTTCGGGCCGGGGCAAAGCTACGCCGAGCAGCTCAAGCCCCAGGAGGTGATCGTGATACCGGGCATGGGGGCCGACGCGGCGGCCATGGCCGCCCTGAAGGCCAGCATCCTGCCCTCTCACGAGGCCCGCTTTCTGCTCCAGGCCGCACCCTTCGTGCTCACCGGCCAGGGTCTCAAGCCCGACATGTCCCTGGACGAGCCCAGCCCCGAGGCCCAGGAGCTGCTTTCCCTGCTGGCCAAGCAGGAGCACAGCGCCATCTTCTACATGGCCCTGGCCGACGCGCCCCGCTTGTTCGAGATGCTGCGCCGCCACCTGCCCGCAGACCTGCCCTGCGCGGCCGTGTATTGGGCGGGCGACTCTGAGCGCCAGCGGGTGCTCAGGGGCACTCTGGAGTCCCTGCCCGCCAAACTGGCCGAGGACCCGGAGCGCTTCATGGGCCTGCTGCTCATTGGCCGCTTCCTGGAGGGGCAGCCCTTCACCGCCGCCCACAACCGCTCCCCGGCCATGGCCGAGGCCGCGCACGGCGAGAAAAGCTGACCGAACGGGCCGCATGGCCCGGTCGGGTGATTCGCGGCCGGGCACGGCGTGCTGTACTTGGGGTGTGGATCATCAACCAAACGGAGCGATGACATGATATCCCCCAGGCAGAACGAAGCTTTTGAGAACTTCCTGGCCACGGTCAAGGACAACGGCGTCCTGGACGAGGAGACCACCATCCTGGCCTTTTTGACCGCTGCTCTGGCCATCCGTTGCCGCCACTGCGCCGAGCGTTTCATCGACTACGCCAAGAACCTGGGCATAAGCGACGAGAAGATGGGCGCGGCGGCGGCCATTGCCATGTGCGTGCGGGCGGGCAGCGCCCGAGCCCTGGCCTTTGAGATTGCCGAAGCTCAGGATTAGGGGCCACCAGTCAAGGGAGATGTGACATGACCAATAAACAAGCCCAACCTCGGGCCGTTTTCGGACAGATACGGCAAGACTATTTAGCTCAACTGCGCGGGGTCTGGGACGGCATCGACTTTGCCACCCTGGGAGTGGAGCGAGAGGCGGACACCGCCGTAATCCCCTTTTTTGGCCTGTCCAACCGGGTGAGTCTGGCGGAAGGCTTCAGAGACCCCAACGGCAAGCAACCCTCTCATGCCACCTGCGTGGCTCTGGCCAAGTACCTTTTGCAAAACGCCGGGGGCCCAGGCTCGGACAACGAGTGGGTGGCCCTAAAGCAGTTCCCCGACGCCGCGCCGTTCGTGGAGGGTTTTGCCAATACGGTGGAGCGCAAGATCGCCAAGGAGTTCGTAGGCAAGGGCGAGGCGTTGGCCGCCGGATGCGCCCGATGGGGCGGCAAGCCCTTTGACGCAGGGCTGTCCTACGACCTGGTGATGCGCCTGGAGGCCCTGCCCCGGGTGCCCCTTTTGTTGCTGTTCAACGACGAGGAAGACCCCTTCCCGGCCCAGTGCTCGGTTCTGTACAGCCAAGACGCGCCCCGCTATTTGGACATGGAGTGCCTGGCCATAATGGGCATCACCTTGTCCCAACGCCTGGTGGCCGGGCTCAAAGGCGGCTCGGACCAGAACCTGGTGGGCTAAGCACCTACGGGCCGCAAAAAGGCGGCCCGAAACCGGGGCGGAGATGCCGTTTCCCACCCCGGCTCCGGACCGCTGAGAGCCCCCTTGGCCGGGCCGCTCACTATAGTGCCGCTATTGCCGCTCCAATCTAGCTAGAAGGCGATGGCCAACTGGCTGGTTATGGTGTCGCTGCTGTCGTCGTTGGTGTAGTCGCCGTGCAGGTATTCCAGGCTAAGCACGGTGTCGGGCAAAAACTCCCAGGAAGCCACCGCGCCCCAGCGGGTTTCGGGGAACTCCTCGAACACGTCGCCGGCCTTGCCGTACTTGGCGGCAAAGGTCCACTGGTCCCAAGGCATGACCGCCAGTTCCACGTTGAGGGCCCAAGGCTTGGCCTTGTGCTCGCCGGCGTATTCCAGCTCGCCTTGTTTGAACTCGTCCAGGGCGGTGATGTATTCCGCCTGCAGGGCCAACATCTTCCAACTGGCCGAGGCCATGAACGACAGGCCGCCCACCAACTCGCTGAGCTGATCGTCAGGCACCTGCTCGCTCAAGAAGCTGGAGGAGGCGATGTTGTTGATGTAAGCCACGCCCGCGGCGATGCTGCCATCGGGGAGAACCCCCTCGGGAGTGCTGAACTGGGCGCGGGCGTAGTAGGTGTTGATCATGTTGTCCGGGTCGTCGCTAAACTCATGCACGTTGGAGTTGAAGATACCCGCGCCGATGTTGATCCAGTCGGCGGAGTAGCCGATCTCCACCGCGGAGTCCTGGGTCTCGAACAGCTCCTTGGTGATGGGGTCGGAGATGAAGTAGCTCTCGAACAGGCCCACCGCCGGGTAGATGCGACCGGCCATGAGGTACCAGGGAACATCGTCGGTCTGGCCCAAGAGGATAAAGGCCTCGTCGATGTCCACCGGCTCGGTGCTGCCCTCTTCCCACAGGAAGTGCATCACGCCGGTGACGTACTTGTTGATGGCCGCCTCCACGAACAACTCGGCGGTGGCCAGGCTGATGTCCGAGTTGTTCTCGTCACCCTTCTTGTTGCGGCTCATGCGCTCCCAGTTGGCCTCCACCTCCACCGCGCCGTAGAACTTCAGGCGCTTGCCCGCCTCGGAGAAGATGCCATTGGGCAGCTCTTCCCTGGTGCGCGACAGCTCCTGGGATGCCTTGAGGGAGCGCCCGCTGGTGGCGCGGGCTTCCATGGCCACGTCGTTGGCCTTTTTGGCGTCTTCCTGAGCCTTGTCCAGCTTCTGCTCCAGCTCCGACACCTTGGCCTTGAGGGCCTGCAACTCCCGCATCATGGCTTCGCTGGTGGTGTCGGCGCTGAAAGCCAGGGTCGGCGCCGCCAACAACAAGCCCATGGCGAGTATAAGAATCTTACTTGGCAAAGCCTTCACTTCTCCTGATCTCCTTTCATCGTTGTCAAAAGGCCGGGCAGGCAGGGCCCGGCTAATCCCTTGCCTGGTGCTTGCAGCCGCAAGAGGCGCAGTCGCCCCCGCAGGTGCAGGACTTGCCTTGTTTTGGCTCCTCAGGCAGCGCGATCGGTTCCTTGTGTTGCTTCTCAGGCACAGACTTCTCCTGTCCGAAATTTGTTTTCGGTTAATAAAGTCCTTTTTAATCAGCTATTTGTCTAGACTATTGGGATGGAGGCAGGTGCCCATTATCTGGGCTCACCCCAACATAGGCCTGGCTCTTTTGGCCCAGGCCGCGCTACGGGCCGCAACGTGGGTTCATGATTTGTTTTCCTTGTCCAGGGGCTCGCCGCCGAGGCGGCAGCAGGTGTGCACCTGCGTGAAATCGCCGCCAGTGCCGCAACCTCCTTCCCCGCAGCCGCAGCCGCAACCCGGGCCTCGCCCCTTGGCGGTGCGCCACCAGCGGCGGCCCAGCCAAAGGGCCACCGAGGCGACGACCAAAGCCACGATCAGTAGATCAAGCATGTTCCTACCCCAATCCCAGGAGCTTGCCGCCCTGGTAGACCAGGAAGGAGATTACATAGGCGCTAACTGTGGTGTAGGCCACCGCGAACAGGGGCCACTTCCAGCCGCCGGTTTCGTTGCGGATGACCGCCACGGTGACAAAGCAAGGGGCGTAGATCATGACGAAGAGCATCAGGGCGAAGGCCTTGAGGGGATTCCATCCCGGCTCTTTGGCCAGCCGCTCGCTGAGGCCCACGGTGTCTTCCGGGTCCACCTCGCCCATGCTGTAGGCGGTGCCCAGGGTGGAGACCACCACCTCCTTGGCCGCGAAGCCGCCCACCAGGGCCACGTTGGTGCGCCAGTCAAAGCCCAGGGGAGCGGTGACGTAGTGCAGGGCCCGGCCCATACGCCCGGCCACGGAGTGGGCCAACTCGGCCTGGCCCTTGTGGTATTCGACCTCCTGGCGAAGCTCCTTGGTGGTGGCCGCCTGCACCTTGGCGTCCCAGGCCGCGGCCTGATCCTCGGGCAGGGCCGGGAAGCTCATCAGGGCCCACATGAGGATGCTGATGCCCAGGATCACGGTGCCCGCCTTTTTGATGTACTGCCAGGTGCGCTCCCAGGTGTGGATCAGCAGGCCGCGCAGGGTGGGCAGGCGGTAGGGCGGCAGCTCCATGACAAAAGGCGAGGTCTCGCCCTTGAGCACCGTCCAGCGCAGGATGCGCGCGGCGATGAGGGCCAGGCCCCAGGAGACCAGGGTGAGGGCGAAGAGCATCTGGGCCTCGCGGGCGGCGAAGAAGGCCCCGATCAACAGGGCGTACACCGGCAGTTTGGCCCCGCAGTTCATCATGGGCACGGTGAGGATGGTGGCCAGGCGCGCCTTGGGGTCGCGCAGGGTGCGGGCGGCCATGACCCCGGGCACCGCGCAACCGCCGCTGATGCCGCCGCTGACAATCATGGCCATCACGCTGTTGCCGTGCAGGCCGAAGTTTCTCAGCACCCGGTCCAGCAGATAGGCCACACGGGCCAGGTAGCCGGTATCCTCCAGGATGGCGATGGTAAAGAACATGAACATGATCAAGGGAACGAATCCCAAGACCCCGCCCACGCCGTCGATGATGCCGCTGATCACCAGGGACTTGACGAAGCCCTCGGGGATGGCCGCCTCGGCGACCCCGCCCAGCCAGCCGAACAGCCCCTCCAGCCAGCCCACGGGTATTTCGCTGGCCCAGAAGACGAACTGGTAGATGCCGTAGAGCACCGCCAGCAGGATCAGGGGCCCCACCAGGCGGTTGGTGAGCACCTTGTCGATCTTGTCGCTAAGCTCCAGGCGCTGGGCCCTGGTTTCCTGCACCGCCTGGCGGTAGATGCCGCCGATGAATCCGTAGCGGTAGTCGGCGATGACCCCCTCGGGATCGTCGTCCATGGTCAGCCTTAGGTGATCGCGTAGCTTTTGGCGCAGGGGCTCCATATGCCCGGCCAGGCCGGGATCCTGGGAAACCTGCTTTTGCACCTCGGCGTCGTTTTCCAAAAGCTTCAGGGATACCCAGCGGGCACCCAGGGGCGACCAGGCCAGGCTGTTGCCGTTGAACTTGCCGGTCAGCTCCAGCAGGGCCTGGTCCACATCCGGGCCATAAGATAGCTCCAGGGGACGCCACTGCTTTTGGCGGAGGGCTGTCTCCACCGCCTCGCCCAACAGCTGCTTGACGCCCTTGCCCTTGCGGGCCACGGTGGGCACCACCGGCACCCCCATGAGGCGGCTGAGCTTGTCCGGGTCGATCTTCAGGCCCCGGCCCTCGGCCACATCCATCATGTTCAGAGCGATGACCAGGGGCACGCCCAGCTCCATGAACTGCACCGCCAGGTACAGGTTGCGCTCCAGGTTGGCCGCGTCCACCACGTCGATTACCACGTCGGGCTTCTGCTTGATGAGGTAGTCCCGGGCCACCAGCTCTTCCATGGAGTAGGCGGTGAGGCTGTAGGTGCCCGGCAGGTCCACTATCTCCAGGTCGTGGCCGTTCAGGGAAATGTGGCCCCACTTTTTCTCCACAGTCACCCCGGGGTAGTTGCCCACGTGCTGGCGGGCTCCGGTGATGGCGTTGAACATGGAGGTCTTGCCGGAGTTGGGGTTGCCGGCCAGGGCGATGGTTATCTTTTCTCCGGACATGCCTAACCCTCCTCCGTCTGAACCAGGATGTGGTCCGCTTCGTTGTTGCGCAGGGTGAGGTTGTAGCCCTTGAGCTTTATCTCCACCGGGTCCTTGAGCGGCGCGCGGCCCATGACCGTGAAGACGGTTCCCGGCACTATCCCCATGTCCCGGATGCGCCGCCCCATTTCGCCGCCCACGGTTATCTTTTTGATCACCGCCTGCTGGCCCACGCGCAGCATCCTTAATGTTTCAAAATTTTCCAATGGTTCTCTCCCGTGGCTTGCTTAGTTGAGTCCGAAATTGATGAAGCGTTCGCCCCTGAACCCCTTGAGCGTCTCTTCCAGGGACCCGCATCCGGTCTGACGCAGGGCGCAGAAGGGCTTGGAGCAGCGTTTGCACTCTTTCTTGACGGCGTTGAGGGCGGCGTGGGAGTTGATGGAGGTTATGAACACCACCAGATCGGCGTTGGCCACTCGCTGCTTGAGGCGGCGGTTGCCGCTCTGCAGCTTTCCGGTGTGAAACTCGCACTCACCCCCCAGGCGGCTGACCGTTTCGCGGTAATTTGGCTCCAGGCGATCCAAGCCGCCGATGATCATCACCTTGCGGCCCTGTAAGGGGCAGTGTTCGCAGACCTCAGCCCCACACGAACCAGGGGCGGCGCAGGCCTTGTTTGCCGAATTTTTGCCTCTGCGGGTTAAAGATGCCCGGCTCTCCACGTTAACCAACTCCTATTTAATTAGGTGTGTCTAACTTTATGACCAAAAAAATACCCGCCAAAGACCGTTGGTGATGTCGCCTTCAGGCTCGGCGGGTTAGCTTATTAAGTTAGATAGCACTTACATTATAATGTGTCAATAATTTTTTATGGGGGCACTGCACATCGCAAAGTTAGTGATTATTCCGCCTTAGCGGCCCGGGGTTGGTCGCGGTATCTTTTGCGGTCACCGCAACGCCCGGAAGAAGATGCCTGTCTTGCCGCCGCCTTGCTTAATTTCAATATAAACGTGCCTATCCATAGATAAACATCATTTGACACCCCGACCGCGAAATAGTATGTCATCTGTGACATAATGTCTTTTATGACATATTAGCGATCCTTGGTTTGAACCGGATGCCCCACCGGCCGACAACCCTGAATACGAATGCTGTGGAGAGCCCAAAATGGCTGATCCTTCCCTGATTCTCAACGGCAAGCCCGTGGAGTTCCAACCAGGCCAAACCATCCTGGAAGCTGCCCAGGCCCAGGGGGTGCGCATCCCCACCCTGTGTTATCTCAAGGGCTGTTCGCCCACCGGCGCCTGCGGCATCTGCGTGGTGGAATTGGCCGGAAGCGACCACTTGATGCTCTCGTGCTCCACCCCGGCCGAAGCGGGCATGGACATCAAAACCGACAGCGAGAGGGTGTGCGCCTCCCGGCGCAAGACCCTGGCCGATCTGGTGGCCTCGGGCGACCACAACTGCTTCGTCATGGACCTGCCGCCCGACCAGTGGAGCGAGCGCCAGTTCGAGGTGATGCTCAAGCCCTGGCACGATCAGGTGTGCCCGGCCCACGGCGACTGCCGCCTGCAGGACCTGGTGGTGGAGTACGGCGTAAGCCTGCAAAGCCAGGAGGCAGCCCCGGCGGAGCGCCCCCTGGACGACAGCCACCCGGTGATCATCCGCGACTTCAGCCGCTGCATCCAGTGCGGGCGCTGCGTGCAGGCGTGCAACCAGGTTCAGGTGAACCGGGCCCTGCCCGAGATTCAGTTGGAAGCTCCGGGCAAGGCCAACGGCTGGCTGCCCGTGGCCGACTACGACAACTGCACCCACTGCGGCGAGTGCGTACAGGCCTGCCCGGTGGGGGCCCTGTTCGAGCGCAAGGCCTACGGCCGCATCCACGGCCACGAGGCCACCAAGGTGCGCACCACCTGCCCCTACTGCGGGGTGGGCTGTCAGCTGTGGCTGCATGTCAAGGACGGCAAGGTGATCAAGGTCACCGGCGTGGAGGGGGCCCAGCCCAACCGGGGCCGGCTTTGCGTGAAGGGCCGTTTCGGCTACGACTTCATCCACAGCCCCGAGCGCCTGACCACGCCTCTTATCAAAGAGAACGGCGAGTTCCGTGAGGCCTCCTGGGACGAGGCCCTGGATCTGGTGGCCAACCGGTTCATGGATATAAAGGAGAAGCACGGCCCCGACGCCATTGCGGGCGTCAGTTGCGCCCGCAGCATAAACGAAGACTCCTATAACATGCAAAAGCTCTTCCGCGCGGTGATCGGTACGAATAACATCGATCACTGCGCACGTACCTGACACGCTCCCACTGTCGCCGGTCTGGCGACTTCTTTCGGCTCCGGGGCCATGACCAACAGCTTTGCCGATTTCGACAAGGCCAAGATGTTCTTTATCATCGGCTCCAACATGACCGAGGCTCACCCTGTGGCCGCCACCTTCGTGAAAAATGCGGTGAACAACGGGGCCAAGCTGGTCCTGGTGGATCCCCGGCGCACCGCCCTAGCGGACTTTGCCAAGGTTCATCTGCCGCTCAAAGTGGGCAGCGACATCGCCCTGCTCAACGGCCTGATGCACGTGCTCATCAAGGAAGACCTCTACGCCAAGGAATACGTACAAACCTGCACCGTGGGCTTTGAGGAGCTCAAGGCCACGGTGGAGAACTACCCGCCCGAGCGGGCCGAGGAGATCAGCGGGATTCCGGCCGAGCAGATCAAAGAGGTGGCCCGTTTGCTGGCCGCCAACCGCCCGGCCATGCTCATCTACACCCTGGGCATCACCGAACACACCTGCGGGGTGAACAACGTGATGAGCACCGCCAACCTGCAGATGCTCCTGGGCAATGTGGGTTTCGAGTGCGGCGGGGTCAACCCCCTGCGCGGCCAGAACAACGTGCAAGGGGCCTGCGACATGGGCGCTTTGCCTAACGTGTACCCCGGCTACCAGAAGGTCACCGACCCGGCGGCCAAGGCCAAGTTCGAAGAGGCCTGGGGAACGGAACTGGACGACAAGCTCGGCCTGATGATCCCGGCCATGATGGACGGCCTGCCCACGGGCCAGGTCAAAGCCTTCTACATCTTCGGCGAAAACCTCGCCAACACCGAGCCGGACATCCGGCACGTGGAGCACTGTCTGGAGTCGGCCGAGTTTGTGGTGGCCAACGACATCTTCCCCACCGAGACCACCCGTTTTGCCGACGTGATCTTCCCGGCCACCGCCTGGAGCGAGGACGACGGCACCTTCACCAACAGCGAGCGCCGGGTCAACCGGGTGCGCAAGGCGGTAGAGCCTCCGGGCCAGGCCAAGCCCAACTGGTGGGTGTTCAAGCAGATCGCCAAGCGCATGGGCCACGACTGGGAGTCCAACAGCGGCCAGGAGATATGGGACAACGAGATCTCGGTGCTGGCCCCCTCCATGGTGGGCATCAAGTTCTCGCGCATCGAGCACGACGGATTGCAGTGGCCGGTGCCCGACCTGAACCACCTGGGCACGCCGTTTTTGCACAAGGACGGCTGCTTCACCTGCGGCCTGGGCAACTTCAAGGCCGTGGAGTGGACCCCGCCCGCCGAAGTGGCTGACGAGGAGTAC
>Ga0180007_10006075_pt1 | contig 11931 bp, 12 predicted proteins | sample MM_PC_MetaG_FD_121122 | JGI IMG/M metagenome (GOLD analysis project Ga0180007, IMG submission 121122) | Groundwater microbial communities from the Aspo Hard Rock Laboratory (HRL) deep subsurface site, Sweden - MM_PC_MetaG | ecosystem: Environmental > Aquatic > Deep subsurface > Groundwater...
CAACCATTGCTATGTCTACATCTGCTTGAATCAAGCCACGCTGCAATTCGTGGACAATCATTTCTACAGCTTCTTTATCCACCAAAGACATGCCTGCTATTTTTCTAAAAGTTCCTTTTAACGAATCGCCGAATTTCTTGAGTACCATAGTACCAAATTAGAAAAAATAGTTTATAAAGGATAAATTAATACATTTTTAATAAAATTAAGCGTCCTGGAAAGTAATGAAAAATAAATAAAAACCTTTCAGTTTTGGTATCTAAAAACGATACAAATTCTCATCTCCCATTATATTGAGTGAGAGATGTCTCTTGTACAGTTAACCTGTGTTGTTGGTTAACTGGAGACAAGACTTTTAAATCATCTTTCCATATATTGATACAAAGCTTGCTCACTGATTGAGATTTTTAAAGGTGAAAAATGAAAGAGGCGACACTAATTGTGGGAGAAGCGCGGCACAGGGATGCTGGTAGGAGCATTGCGAGAATCAATGCCAAAGACATGGAAAGGCTTGACTTGGTGAGCGGTGATGTGGTGGAGATTCACGGGAAAGAGATTACAGCAGCCATTGTTTGGCCAGCCTATCCAGAGGACCCTGAAGGTACAATAAGGATTGACGGGAATATAAGGGGCAATGCTGGACTGGGCATAGATGAAAAGGTTAAAATAAGAAAAATAGAAGCGAAAGAGGCAAAAGAAGTTACAGTAGCACCAACACAGGTTATAAGAATAGTTAAAGGCAGCGAGTATCTGGGCAGTGTGCTGGAAGGTCAGCCTGTTGCCAAGGGACAAAACATAAGGATAGATATGCTTGGCAATCCCCTTACATTTACTGTCACAGATTCAAAGCCAGCAGGGATTGTGATCGTAACAAAAACCACAAAAATTGTTTTAAAGAAAGCAATAAAGGAAGGGATTCCTTCCATAGTTACTTATGAAGATATAGGCGGATTGAAGAGGGAAATAGGCCTCATAAGGGAAATGGTTGAGCTTCCTTTGAGGCATCCCATATTATTCCAAAAGCTTGGGATTGATCCGCCAAAGGGCATTTTACTGCACGGATCTCCGGGAACAGGAAAAACACTGTTAGCCAAGGCAGTGGCAAATGAGACAGATGCGAACTTCATCCTGGTTAATGGGCCAGAGGTAATGGCAAAGTATTATGGCGAGTCAGAAGAAAGGCTGAGGCATATATTTGAAGAAGCTGAAGCGAATGCCCCAAGCATAATATTCATCGATGAAATCGATTCCATAGCTCCAAGTAGAAGCGAGATGACAGGTGAAAGGCAGTTGGAAAGAAGGGTGGTCTCCCAGCTGTTAGCCCTGATGGACGGACTTAAGTCCAGGGGGGAGGTAATTGTTATAGCAGCTACCAACGTGCCGAATTTGTTGGACCCTGCCCTGAGAAGAGGGGGGAGGTTTGACAGGGAGATAGAGATAGGAATACCAGACAGAAATAGCAGATTGGAAATCCTGCAGGTGCATACAAGGGGGATGCCATTGGAAAAGGATTTAAAGCTTAAGGAACTTGCAGATATTTTGCACGGGTATACAGGAGCTGATATAACATCGCTCTGCAAGGAGGCTGCAATACATGCATTGAGGAAGATAATACCGGAAATCAATATAGAAGAAGAAATCCCGTCAAAAATATTAGATAAACTGGTTGTTAGAAAGGATGATTTTTATGAATCCCTGAAGAACATAGAGCCTTCAGCCCTTAGGGAGGTATTTATAGAGATTCCGAAGGTTAAATGGAGTGATGTTGGCGGGCTGGGGAAGGCAAAGCAAGAGTTGATAGAAACAGTGGAATGGCCTCTGAAATACCCAGAACTTTACGAGCATGCAAAGGTAAAGCCGCCAAAGGGTATTTTACTGCACGGACATCCGGGAACAGGCAAAACACTGTTAGCCAAGGCAGCAGCTAACGAATCTGAAACCAATTTTATCTCTATAAAGGGCCCTGAATTAATGAGCAAATTTGTCGGGGAGAGTGAAAAGGGGATAAGGGAGATATTCAGAAAGGCAAAACAGGCAAGCCCCTGCATCTTGTTCTTTGACGAACTGGATGCAATTGCCCCAAAGAGAGGAACAGGATTTGGAGATGCACATGTAACCGAAAGGGTTATCTCCCAGCTCTTGACAGAACTGGACGGGGTTGAGGAGCTCAAGGATGTTGTTGTGCTGGCAGCCACAAACAGGTATGATTTGATTGACCCAGCGTTGTTGAGGCCTGGAAGGTTTGACAGGATTGTAAACATAGCCATGCCAGATGAAAAGACAAGGCTTGAGATATTCAAGATACATACAAAAGGGAAGCCATTGGCTGACGATGTTGACCTGAAGTCCTTAAACAAGAAGGAGGCCAAAGGATTCAGCGGAGCAGACATAGAGTCTATTTGCTCTAAGGCAGGCATGCTTGCAATCAGGGAATTTGTGGAAAAGAGCAAGGGAAAAAAAGTAGAAAAGAACGCCAAAATGTTTAAGATTGACATCAGGCATTTCAAAAAAGCCCTTGAAGAGATTAAATCAAGGATGAATGATGAAAGAGAAATGAAGGAAAAAGAAGTGGCAACAACAAAAGATGGAAAGAAGTTAATGGCCAAGATGAGCAAAGAGGACATGAGAAAAACAGGGGTAAAGCCTGGGGATATCATTGAGGCAGAGGTTGCAAAGCCAAGGAAAGAAAAAGAAAAGGTTGTGAGAAAGCAATACGAAAAAGAAGGGTTATAGACTATTTATTTCCTTTCTGTTTTTTTATCCTGCCATGCCTTTATTTCCCACCATTTAATTAAACCATTCCTGACGGCATGCCCTAATTCTTTATCATCTATCTCGTCAATAACTTTTATAGTTTTTTCTATTTTTTCTAAAAATTCAACGCCTCTTCTTTTTCTCTTATGTATAGTTTCCCATTTTTTCCTCATAAAAATTCACGATTGTTATTATTAAATAAGGAAAACTTTAAATCCCTTACCTAAAAACTGGTTTTTAAATCAAATATCTTCTTGATTATTGAGGCAAAATCCATTTTTTGGAATTTAATCTGCTCTATGGGGAATAAAGACATCACGGATTCTGGCATTGATAGTTTCTCTTTGATCTCGTTCAATTTATTGTGCATTGTTCTGTACTCTGTGTAATTTTTGAAAATGAAAATACTAAGGCTTTCCCTTTCTCCTGCAACCATCCATAGCGGAGGATTGATATACTCTGAATCTATATTGAATTTTGAATGGCACAGGACCAACAGCTCCAATCCCAGTCTCTTCATATCTGGTATGTTGGTTACATTCAAAAAGTTCTCTTTTAGCAAGCTTTTCTTTGTTTGACTTACAGTCTGTCTTGAGATCTTAGTTATTCTTGCAATTTCTGTATCATTTAAATCAGGATATTTTACCAGGGCATACAATATTATTTTCTCATTCACTGTTAGCATCCTTATCAATTTCCCTTTGGCTGGTTTAGTGTGCTTTTCAGACTCTTCTTTGATATCAAGATCGAATAAATCCTTAAGCAAAGTACTAAAATTTAAAAAATTCATCACTTTGGTTGTTGCGAATGGAAAATAAAGGGGATTTGGTGCATTCATATTGTGTTTATCATAAATGGCCGAAACAAAATCCAAGAGTTTTTTTACTTCAACAAAATTCTTTGAAATGATTAAACTCAAAAAATCATTGTCTGTTCCTATATCAAACACAACCTCAGGGGAATTCATCACCTTTTCTATGATTCCTAATTTTCTTCTTTCTTCATTTTTTTCTACTGGAGTCTTCCCAGCTAAAATACACATTAGTTCACATCCAAGCAGTTCAAAGTTAGGAACAATATAGGTTGAATAAAATCCCTGCTTTTTTAGTTTATTTTTAATGGCTGTCACCGTAGACCTTTTAACCCCTATTTTTTCTGAAAGCTGCAGGTCATTAAGCAAAGGATATTTAACTAAACCATAGAAGACAAGTCTTTCATTTTGTGTTAATGGAATTTTCTTAGTTAATTTTGCTACTTTTTCTGTTAGTACTTTTTTGGCTTTTTCTAGTTTTTTGATTTGAGAAAGGTCAGTTGAAATGCCTATAAAACCTATTGACTGACCTTTATCATCCTTTAAAACAGAAACTGATACATTTCGTAAAAATAATGTGCCATCTTTTCGTATTCCAGGCGCTTCATAGGATAGAGTTCCTTTTTGTAGAATTTCTTTTATTTTTTTGGATGCTAAATCTTTAAACTTTTGAGGGTAAATAAAGCTGATATGTTTGCCAAGGGCTTCTTCAGCTTTCTGGCCAAACATCTTCTCAGAGCCTTTATTCCAATAAACAATAGTTCCATTCATATCTACAGAGATTATACTATCATTCACATTTTTCAATAGAGATGCTTGATAATGAATTTGTTCTTCTGCTTTCTCGCTCTTGCCACTTTTGATAACCTCCCACTTACCTTCTCGCCTAATAAGAGCGAATTGATGGTTATCGACTACATCTATGATTTCGGATGCTCCGCATTTATCTAGGCAGTAGGTGCAAATGACAATCATCCGACATTTACCAATTGCCTTATTTACTTCTTCTTCGTAATCAGTAAAATTCCTCCAATCTCTTTTTTCAAGCCATGCTGTATTACCCGTTATCCTTATACCATCATAACCCTTTGCCAAGGCTTGATTGAGTTTATTAGTCCAGGCATTAAGGACTCTTAGTAGATTAAAACTGCCACCCTTGAGATACCATTTGGTATGCGGGATGATCTTCATTTGCCCTCCTTTTAGATATTTATTAAAATTAGGCACAGCTTTTTTCATTACTTCTTTGGCTTCTTCTTCGCTGATAGGATCTGAAGTAACCCACATGCAGAATTCATTATTTTCTAATCCTGCCTTAAAATAGGGCACCAAAATATCAATTAAATCTTTTTTGGTTCGGTAAAATTGACAGAGATGTGTGCCCCAAAGGACGTTACCTATAATATTGATTCCTGATTTCCTTGTTTCTCTTAATACTTCCTCTACCTTCCTGCACTCGGTAGTTGTAGCGTTTCCTTTATCTTTTGTTATTTTTCCTTTCATATTTCATCTATATTTAACTTTATGATTAATAATCTTAAATATCTTTTACATTTTTCTACATATTTTTAATTTTTAGGGTTAATTTTTGTCAAAAAGTTATGGGGGGGGGGGTACGAAGAATATAAAAATAAAATATATTGAATATTTTATCAAAATGGAAACTATTTAAATATCGAAAATAATAATTAATAAGATTTATATGGAGAAAGTAATACACAAAAGGAAAAGAAGGGGCGCTGAAGAGTTTAATAAAAAATTTGTTATGCATTCTTTAGATATAGTTATTCTTACACAACTAAGACAACAGTCCATGTCTGGTTTTGGAATTATCAAATTAGTTCATGAGAAATTTGGTGTTCTGCTCAGTGCCGGAACAGTTTACCCCATGTTGCATTCTTTAAAGAAAAACGGTATACTGAAAACTACAAGGAGCGGTAAGAGCATATTATATAAAATAAAGAGTGAGAAGAAGCTTGACAAAATCTTGAGTGGGCATTTGGAATCATACAAAATGTTGAAAAAATTATCGAAAAAATAAACTTATAATATCTATTTTTCAATAAATTCAATAAGTGATAAAAATGATTGAAATATTAACCGTTTTCCCTGCAACGTATGGATTAAAATCTTTGTTAATAGCAAGCTATACAGCAGGTTTCAGAAGAACAAACAGAAGCTAGTAATAAAATCTCTAGTGCTTATTCCACAATAGATAATGCCAGAAAATCTATCAAAGAAGCAGATGGACTGCCACCTACAATATACTCCCAAACCACCTCCCAACCTCCAACAGAAACCCCAGTCTCGGAAGAGAACGAATAAGGGGATGAGTGAAAGGAATCATAAATGAATAATTTTGATGCTTGGTTTTAGACCTTTGAGGTATTCAGCTAATAGTCTCCTATGGCAATGTTCTGACTCTGTTTCAGAGCAAAGAAAACAAATGTTTTTATGAATTGATGCCAATGTAAGCAGTTTGCTTTTGAGCTTTCTTTGTAGGATTAAATTTTTGTATGCCTTTTCGTATTTTTTCCAGTTTTTATTTTTTTTATAATCATCAAATATTTTCTTTGAAGGTGCAAATTCTGTAATATGTTGATATTTTATTCCAGAAAATTCTTCAAGAATATATCTGAGATCATCTGCTTTTGCAAATCCTGCCAATTGAGAGGTATTGTTTAATCGAATATCTATTACCACTGAAATTTTATTTTTTTTCAATAATTCTAAGAATTGCTCCAATGATTTTTTGGTAAACCCTATTGTGAATAACTTATTCATTAAAAACACCTAATGTTTGTTGCGGGTTTATATCACCATGTTTTTCGATTATTTTGACATCATAATCATCTTTTATGAGTTTTTCTCTTATGAACTGCCTATGACATTTTTTATAATCCAGTTCACTGCACATTATGGCTAAATTATTACTTTTAATGAGTGATTTAAGTTTTTCTATGGCGGTTTTGAATTCCTCACTCTTCATATAACTTCTAAACTGTGAGAATTTGTTTTTTGTTTGACTGGCTTTTATAAAAGCTGTTTGTCTCCCACCCAACACATTACCCATGTACCTGTATTTAATATTTTTTGAAGCCAAAACCTCCATTAAGCTTTCTCTGTTAAAATGCGAAACATATCCGCTATATGGGTTACTTCTAACATCAACCAGCAAACCTATCTTATTCTCTATAAGTGATTTTAGAAATCCATCTAGAGAAAGATTGCCATGTCCTATTAAATAAGCTCTTCTTTTCTTAGTCATAATAATGCACTTTATAATCAGGTACTGTATGAACACCTATTACCATATCCCAGTGTTTTTCTTTCATCTCCCTGGCTAAACCGAGTACCAGATATATTTTCCTGGCACCCAGTATGTTATTCAGTTTGTGTGTATTAAGTATAATTTTATCTGTTTTATTGTTTTTTAATATTTCTTTTCCCAGTTCATACCATTTCAGGTCAGTGCAAGGAATACTTCTATAATTTGAATTTGATTCTGGAATTTTAAACTTAATTCTAGGGCTTTCATGTTCTTCAAAAACAGCATAAATAATTTCTACAGGACCAATCAGTATAAGAGATCTGTTCAGTTGTTTTAGAACATCCATAATAGGTATGTTTTCTCTTTTAGTAAGCAATTCATTCTCTGCATATTTCTCAAGAAATTGTTCTTGGTCTGATTCATTATACTGAGAAATTTTAGTCAAAGGGAAACTGGGATCAATTATACAATCTTCAGAATGTGGAGTGCCTCCTTTAAATCTCTTATTTTTGAATTTTATTACGCTGAAATTACCAATGCATAACTTACCATTCTTAAAAATATCTTCCATGGTCATATGTTTTGGCATTTCTTTGTCTGGACGAACCCATTGACCGGCGTTGTTTATACCAGCAATACATACCCTGTCCCCTTTCATTTTTGTTGCTGCCAATACAACCAAAGTCATAAAATTATCCGTTTTCATCAATTAAAATCCTATAATAAGATTTAAATGCTTATTAACTATTCCAAGCACAGAACAAATAACTGTCGCCCTTCTTCGGCATCTTCATTTCATCCATCCCAACCTCGATAGAAACCCCAGTCCCAGAAGAGGATGACTACTCTGCCGGCGAGGGTTGAAAGGCAGATTTGAATAAAGTTCGTATAATATTTGTTAAATGAAACGCAAGCTCACCACTAAGTTATTTCATAATTGTTTACTTTACAAAAAATTAAAAAGTTTAAATATAATCTATTCAATCATATAACAATGAAATCAAATTATTGGTTATATACCATTTTGATATTAGTACTTGTTTTTATAAGTTGTATAGCGATTATTTTTACAAATTGTTGCCTCAAACAAGAAATTATTTGTGATTATCCTTATATAAAAATTGGAAATTCGTGCTGTTTGGATAAAGACCAAAGCGGTATTTGTGATAATGATGAAGTTAACTCAGAATATGTATCAGAAGCTTTGAAAGAGTGTATTAGAGTAAATACAACAGAAGATGATTTTGAAGATATTGCAGATTGGAAATGTGGACATCTCTTAAGACATGGGTGTGAATTTGATTTTGATGCCCCGGATTACATTCTGGCAATTATTTGTAAATAAAATATTGAGGATAAAATAATATGATAAAGTCAACTGGTGCCCGTAAAAGAAAATCGAAATTATATAGAGCAACATATTCCTATATAGGATGTCCGAGATGTGGCAAAAAAACACGAAGTGTGATTCAGTGCCCGAAATGTAGTGTCTGGACAAAAGAAGAGATAGAAAAAGTTAAGGAAAAAGATTGTCTTTAATACCAAATTTGAAAGAAATTATTTGATTTTTTCAACAAACCTTTAGATAAGAACGCTTAAAACGTTTCAAGGACGCCGGGATGCCGACTAGGTTTTGAGGGGTAAACTACCCAAAAATCCTTCTCCATAACGATTTTGGCTTATCTCTTCCTTCAGACTTTAAGTCATCCATTAATTCAGCTATCTCTTGATTAGCGGTTTTTTCGGCGTAAGCCATATCGTTTTCAGGGTTGCAGTGTGTATCCCAAAAATCGCATTTTGCGCATTTGTTGGGATTTTCGGACATGGTAGGAAGCTCTTTAGTTTCTAACATCTCTTTTATCTCGTCACGTGTTTCTAGTATGTACTCTCTCAATTCGTCTGTTAATTCTATTTCCTTTTCAGTCCAGTCTTTGTGCGATATAATCCTTATTTTTTGAACATTGATGTTCATTTGCTTCTCAAAAAGCAGAGCGCCTGCACCTATCTGCATTCTGGTGCCCAGAAAGTCTGATGTACTGGTCTTGAGGTCTCCCACAATCCAATCATTAGAATCACCGAATATGGCATCTATTCTCGCTTTCATGCCCAAATCCTCGGATTCTACCCACTTTTCACAGAAATGAGGAATAGAGAACTCGTTTCCTTTGATTTTATTACTGAGTATGCCAAACGAACATTCCAACTCGTCTTTAAAGAAATCAACATTGGTGCCGAAATTCTTGAAATCTTCATCATATTCAAAAAGCACCCTCTTTGTGATGCGTGATAAGTTGAATTTTCCAGTTTTCTTATAGGATTTTATTATCTCTTCAAATATCTTGTGCTTAATAGTGCCTTTTATCATTGCTTCTGTCTTTTCTGGTTTTATTCCTAGAACCTTTTGAAAATATACCTGTCTAGGGCAGAAACTCCAGCTAGACAAGTCAGATGCGCTTATCATGGTAGAGATTTAGGGGTAAATTTTATAAGTGGGTTGTTGAGGAAGAGGACGACGAGGATTGAATGTTAAAATGGAAGGGCAAACCTCAAAAATATATAAAACAGGGCGACTCATTATTTTTTATGGTAAAAACGAAAAACCTGTACAGTTTGCCTTTTCATAAGAATGTGAAAACAAAAGCGGAAAGTGATAAATCTGTTTTTTCTCATAGAGGACATATGAGACATTCTTTGGATTTTCCAATGAAAACGGGGACAAGAATTTTGGCGGCTGCGGACGGTTTATCCCTTATTACATTCATTTAAGATGAAGGGGATACTGAATGCAACGAAAGAGGGGAAAAGCATAAGGTATAAGATAACAAACAAACGGAGGGTTAATAAGATATTAAATGAGCATATAGAGGCACGAAAAGCTCTGGAAAAAAATATAAGATTGCCTCCTTGCAACATTGTAAGGTCTACATCTCCGTATTTTGATATAATCCAAATATTTATACCCTCTTGACAAATATGTAACAAGGAGGGTTTATATGACGAAAATTATAAAAAGAGATGGAAAAAGAGAGCCTTTTGATGCAGATAAGCTCAGAAGATCGATAGAAGCTGCAGCGAGAGAATCAAAAATATCAGATGAGAGAGCAAGAAAAGTGGTAGAGAGGGTTGCAAGGAGCGTAACAAAAATAGCTGAAAAGAAAAGAGAAATAGAAACACGTGCCATTAGCGAAAGGATACTAAAGGAATTAGACGCTACCGAACCAGCTGTGTCAGAGGCTTGGAGAAATTTTGATAAAACTAAGGCAACAAGAAGTAATTAATGTGAATCAACTTAATAATCTACATTTTGTTGATTCACAGCTCTGAAACAACTAAAACTGCACAATGTTGTTTCAGATTAAGTTTCAATGTCCAGCAAAGCTGGACAGCTATTGAGCAAGCTTAACATTAAATAGTGGAAAAGGATGGTTTGGAATATATCTGAGAATATGTATTTTTGGCGTGGAGGGGTAGTTTCCCAATTACAACTAATATAAGATAAATATTGTAATAAATATCGCATTCAGACAACATCAAAACCTATAAATTATCTGTTTCTAATAATTTAATATGAGAGAGCTGATACTTGTTCCAATAGTCCACAGTCTTGCAGATATGGGAAGCATGAGCAGGGGCCTGGAAGAAATAAGCATCCAAAAACTTGGGAAGGAAAGATGGGAAAGGAATGTAATAATGATTGAGAAATTTTGGAACGAGGTTGAGCTTGCTCTGGACAAGCTAAAGCTGGATTACAGCAAGATCAGAGTTTACCAAGACGGTTTGCCATGTACAAGAGAGGATTTGATTCTCAAGATAATAAATCAGACCGCTGAAAAAGGGAGCAGGAATTATAAGATCATTAAGAAATTGATGGAGAGGGGAGCCAAGATTGAGGGAACAGAAAGCCCCGAACTGCTTTTGGAAGAATTTAATTCTATCAAGGCATTTGCTGAAGCAGGATCCAAAGAGGAGAAAGAGAAGGCATTAAAGCGTTTCGAAAAAACAAAGAATGAGCTAATGGAGAAAAGGGATGAATTCATTGCAAAGAGGATTGACACAACTTTGAAGAGTGGTGAGACAGGGATTCTCTTCATAGGGGCTCACCACGATGTCAAACAGAAACTAGCAAATGACATAAATTTAAAAAGTTTGGACTAATTATAAAGCATGGAAAGGAAAACCCAATTGCAGGCCAGAATTGCCAGGGAACAGCTCAGATGGCAAAGAAGAGAAGCAAGATGGGCAATAAGAACATTAAAGCTGGATTTAAGAAGCGTAAAGCCTGTAGATGCAATAGCAGCTGAAAGGTTGAAGACATTAATCAAAATACCAGAACAACCAATAACGGTTAAGCCACTTAAGCCAGTAAAGAAAAAACCAGTTAAAAAAATAAAATCAAGATTAAAGAAGAAAAGAAAAGTGGAAAGGGTTGTTAAAAAACCAATAGCAGAGACCCTAAAATTACCCGCAAAAAATGTAAGATACAGGTGTATAATGTGTGGCATCATCTCACGTGAATCAGGTGTATGCTGTAGAAAAGAAATGGAAGAATTTAGTTAGTTCTTAAGGAATTTGATTACTCAATTAATCAATTTATTGGTTAACTGGAGACAAGATTGACTTAAAATACGAATCGGGATTTGACATATAAATAAAGCATTTATTAACTGAAACGAATTATTAATAAATGGGAGTAGGTCATGAAAAAGCACGAATTACGAAAACATGCTAGAATAGCCAAGGAGCAGCTTAGGTGGGAAAGAAAAAAGGTAAAATGGGACACGAGATATCGAAGGAAGCCAGAAGAGATAATTATATACGAAGAGCCGATGGAAAGGCCAGTTGAAGCAAAACCTGAGGTAATTGCAGAAGCAGAAAAACCAAAGGCAGAGCCTAAACCAAAACTAATTAAAAAGCCTGAGGTGGCTGAAAAAAGAGTGAAAGGAATCAGAAGAGTTAAAAAACCCGAAAAAATGGTGGATATAAAAAGGAAAAGGATTGTCAAGAAAACAAAGAAGCTAAAGAAACCAATTAAAAGGCCAAAGGTAAAAAAATTAAAGAATGCAATAAGGAAGCTTATCTTCAGAAAATCCAAAAA
>Ga0180007_10006076_pt1 | contig 11930 bp, 8 predicted proteins | sample MM_PC_MetaG_FD_121122 | JGI IMG/M metagenome (GOLD analysis project Ga0180007, IMG submission 121122) | Groundwater microbial communities from the Aspo Hard Rock Laboratory (HRL) deep subsurface site, Sweden - MM_PC_MetaG | ecosystem: Environmental > Aquatic > Deep subsurface > Groundwater...
ACCTTGAGGTTGCGGTTCTGGCCCGGCTTGACCGTGAGGGAACTGCTGATGGTCTGCCAGCGGCTGTCGGGATCTCGGTCCGGGCTGTAGCCCGTGCTCAAGCCCCAGTCGATGATGCCGTCGAGCTTCTTGTACTCGGCGATGGAATCGGCCTCGCTGCCGGCGAGGTACTTGGCGTCGAAGCGGTTGTTCACCGACAGCCCGAAGGACTCCGAACGGATCTGCTTGCCGGGAATGCTGGGTGACAGGCGATGGCTCACGTTGAAGCCGAAGGTGTGCCGGATGGCGCGCAGTCGCCCGATCTTCGGCCGGAACAGGCCGTAGAGCTTGGCCGAGACCGCCGAGTTGATGGAAAAGCCCGTGTCGTTGTTTTCCGCGATCGAACGCACATCCTCGGCCACGTAGTTCGTGTCGGGATCCAGGACGTAGGCCGTACCCGAGTCCTCCTCGCGCGTCCAGGAATAGCTGCCGCCGACGCCGGTGCTGGCGGTCAGGAACAAGAGCCGTTGCTGCTTGAGCGAGAGCGAGGCCGAGCCCCGCGCCGAATGCAGCGTGTTGTCCGTCGTTTCGTACGATTTGCGCGCGCTGCTGAAATCGTAATTGTGGCTGAGGTATGTGCTGCGCAGCAGGTTGCCGACCACGTTCCCCTTCTGCCCCGTGCGCAGGGCCGGCAGCAGGGACGTGCTCTTGAACGTGAGCTTCAGCTGCGGGAAGGACTGTGTCGACAGCAGGTTGTTGGAACCGAGGTCGTCGTCCTCGCGGTTGACGAACTCGTCGCGCTTGAAGTTGAGCGTGGCGCTGAGGTTGGACCAGTTGCGGCTGAGGTAGATGGTCGAGGTCTGCTGTCCGCTGATGACGTCCCGGCCCACGTCGCTGATCAGGTCCTCGCGCGAGATGGTCTTGCTGGACATCTGCACGCTGGAGCGGAAACGGTAGTAGTCGAAGAGGGTCTCCTGGCTGTGATTCCACCGCAGTTGCCACTCGCGGGTGCCGGCCTGCTCCCCGAGCGTGTTGCGTCGCGAGTAGTCGACGTTCCCCGTGAAGCTGTAGCGCTTCACGTAGCGGTTGCTGACCTGCCAGGTGAGCTCGCGGTTCTCGTTGTAGTCGCCGCGCACCGTGAAATCGGTGTAGTCGCTGGTCGCCCAGTAGTAGCCCCAGTCCCGGATGTAACGCCCCGTCCGCTCCGACCAGCCGAAATTGAAGTTCGGAAAGAGGATGCCCGACTTGCGGCCCGTCTCGAGCGCCTTGAAATAGAAGGGCAGGGCGAAGACGGGCACCTCGCCGATCTTCATCACGATGGGCTTGGCGACCACCTTGTCGCCGGGGCGGATCTTCATCTTGTCGGCCCAGAAATGATAGTGCGGCTCGGCCAGGTCGCAGGAGGTCATCTTGCCCGATCGTATCTTCAGGGTGCCGTCGTCGAAGCGCTTGATCTCCTCGCCCACGTAGAAGAACTCGTCCATGGCGGTCGCGCCCTCGCGCACCGCGCCGGTGCGGTGCTCGAAGCCGTATCCCAGCTGGCGGCCCGCGATCTTCTGGGACGCGTCCACGAGCAGGGGCTTGTCCTCCGCGTAGAGTTCGCGTGTCTGGAGGTCCATGCGCACCTTGCCGGCGGTCAGGTCCAGCGAACCGTAGACCAGGTTGGCGTTGCCGGCGATGTGGATCTGCCGGCCGGCGAGATCGAAGATGGCGGCATCCCCCTCGTATTCGACTTTCTGCCGATTGGCGCCGAAATCCCAGGTGCGGCGGCCGTCCGACAGAGTGTCGCTCGCAGCGCGCATGAGGGTTCCGACGAGCGCGCTGTCGGCCAGCACGGCGGCCAGGGTCGAGTCTGCGAGCAGCGATGCGAACGTCGTATCGGCGGGGGCCGCCGCGGCATCGCCCGCGGCCATTGCCGTCAGGAGCGCTGTCGGGTCCGCGCCGGACGTCCCGCCCGGGAGACCGGGCGGGACGGAGTCGCCTCCCGCGGTCGCGAGGCTGTCCAGGAGGGCGGCCGCCCTGTCGGTGACGGCGCCAAGCTCCGCCAGCCGCAGGAAGGAGTAGACGCCGCTCATGCCCCCCATGACATCGACCTGGCGCACCTTGCCGTCCTGGAAGGCGATGACGATGGTGTCTCCGGTGACGTCGTTGAAGGCCACCTCCTCGGCGACGTCCAGGGGCACGTAGACGCTATGCGCGTTGCCCACGACCACTGACCGGTCCGGCACCTCGTCCGCGAAGAACACCGTGATGTCGTCGCCGGTCAGTTCGTCGGTGCCCGGCAGGCCGAGGTACTGCTGCGCCAGCTGGGACGGTTCGTGGTCCACGACCCGGGCCTCGCGCCTCAGGTGCACGCGGTCCAGCTCGCCGTCCAGGTAGACGAATTCGATCTCCTCGGCGTCCATGGTGCTGCCTTCCCCGTCGTCGAGTTCCGGGGCGCCGGTCAGCACCACGCGGTCCTGGCCGTGTATCACCGCCGTATCGGCCCTGGCCGAGGTCGTCCCCTGGTAGATGCGGACGCTGTCGACCATGACCACGCGTTTCTCGGCGTGGTGGAAGTACATCACCTCGGCCACGGCGCGCAGGGGGCGGCGGCCCTGCTCCCGGCTCGTCAGATTCGGCGCGCGATCGACGATCGCCAGGTCCTGCTGCCGGTAGAACAGGGCGTGCTCGCCCGTGACCAGGTTCGCGCGCTCGGGGTCGACGATCTTCACGCGCCCTGAAGCCTCGCCGCGGTCCTCCTCGTCCCAGCGCGTGATGGTGTCGGCCCAGACCACGTATTCCGGCGTGACGAGACGCGCGCTGCGCATCAGACGGAACCGGTCGCCGCCCTCGCGCAGCTCGCCCTCGTCCGAGGTCGCGATCATGTCGCCTTCTTCCAGGCGGACCTGGCGGTAGAATTCGGCCTCCTCCGTGGTGCCGTGATAAACGGCGCGGCGGCAGGTGAGGACGGCGGCGGCGCGGGTCATGCGGACGTCTCCGAAGAACTCGTACTCGTCCCGGTCCCCGTAGAAGGCGGCGGAGTCGCCCCGCACCGTGAGAGAATCCCTGACGACCACGACGTTGCCGATCAACCAGGTGACCTTCTCGCCGTCGACGACACGGTCGACCAGGCGGTCGGCGCGGTAGTCGGTGCGCGGCGCGTGCGGTGCGTCGCGGACGGGCGGATCGGTCGCGGCGGTCAACCAGATGATCGCGCAAAGGAGGGACGTCCCGGTCAGCACGTATTGCCGGCCCGGCGACTTCATGCCGCCTCCAGGCCGTCCCGGGCGAGGCGGGAGGCGCCGAGCGCGGCCGCGTGCGGTCCCAGCTCGGCGGGTTCGATAGGCGTATCGCGGCTCGCCACGCAGAGAATCAGCGAGGCGGCCGTCGCTCGACAAGGCGTGAAGATGAGATCTCCCGCCTGGGCCACACCGCCGCCGATGATGATCTTGTCCGGATCGAGCAGGTTCACCAGGTTGCCGACGGCGATACCCAGCATGCGCCCGGTGTCGCGGAACAGCGATGCGGTCGGGTTGTCGCCGGCGACGGCCAGAGCGGCCAGGTCGCGGGTCGTCAGTTCGGCGCCCCGCGCGGCGATCAACTCGCGCAGCGCCGGGCCGGCACCCGGTCCGTCCGCGCGCCGGCGCGCTTCGGCCAGCAGTCCGCGCGAACCGGCATAGGCCTCGACGCAGCCGCGGTTGCCGCATCCGCAGAGGGGCCCGTCGGGATCCAGGATCATGTGTCCGATCTCGCCGGCGCCGTGGCGCGTGCCCGTGACCAGGCGCCCGTCGACCATAACCGCGCCGCCGACACCGGTGCCCAGCGCCAGCATGACGAGGTCTCGACAGCCCCGGCCGGCGCCGAAGCGCGCCTCACCGGCCAGGGCGGCGTTCACGTCGTTGGCGAATACGCCGTGGATGTCGCCGAAAGCCTCGCGCAGGGCGCCGGCCAGATCGCTTTCCTCCCATCCGGGCAGGTTGGGGGCGCGGCCGAGATATCCCCGGACCGGGTCCACGATGCCGGCGCAGGCCAGGCCCGCGGCGGCGAGCGCGACGCCGGGCGGCAGACGATCCGCGACGGCCGCGGCCAGTCGGACGAAGGTCTCGAGGACATCGCTGGTGTCGGTGGGAATCTCGCCCGAATACCTGTCGGGATCCTCGGCGCCGCCCACGACGAACTTCACCGCCGTACCGCCGATGTCCGCCCCCAGTACCAGCTGCTCCGTCATGACATCTCCCCGTCCCGCAATCCCTCCAGCACCGGTCCGGCCCCGCGAACGCGGCGCGTATCCTCCAGAGACCGGAATCCCAGCGCGTAGAGGACTTCCGCCACCAGGAAGCACGAGCCGCAGGCGAGCACGGAGTCCTGCGGCGAGACCGTCCCCGCCAGGGCCTTCAAGGCCGCGGTCAGATCATCGTGCACCTCGACGGCATTGTGCGTAGCGAGTCCCCATCGGTCCATCAACGATTTCAGCTGGCCGGGGTTCCGCGATCTCGGCAATCCCACCGGCGCCGCGAGGACGGCATCGGCCCGGGCCAGCAGCCGGCCGGTCTCGTCGCCGGGATCCTTGTCCGCCAGACCGCCGAAGAGCACGATCCGGCGACCGGTGCATGGCCTGTCCAGAAAACCCGTCAGAGCCACCGAGAGCGCCTCCGCGTTGTGGGCCGTGTCCACCACGAAGTCGGGGCCGCTCAGGATCTGCTGGAACCGGCCCGGCAGGAACACGCGACGCAGGGAGGCGGCCGGATCGTCGGGCAGGCCGAGAATCCCGGCCGCAGACAGCTCGTCGAGGCAGAGCAGGGCCAGGGCGGCGTTGCGGCGCAGGGGCGGCGGCCGCAGGACGGGCAGGCCTGCGAAGAGGCGATGGCGGGTCGTGAGGTCCCAGACCTCGCCGCGGTCGTCCACGCGCACGAGTTCATCCAGGAAGTGACAGGGACTGCCCGCAGCGACGGCGGCCGCGAAGACCTGGCCGCGCAATTCCTGCGTCACGGCGGTGAACAACGGCGCATTCGGCTTGAGCAGGCCGAGCTTCTCGGCGGCGATCTCGGCAACGGTCCCGCCCAGGATCTGCTGATGGTCCAGGGATACGCCGGTCAACAGCAAAGCCGCCTGCGGCAGGGCGTTGCTGGCGTCGAGACGGCCGCCCAGGCCGGTCTCGCAGCAGAAGACGTCGACCCCGGCATCCCGGGCGATCGCCAGCGAGGTCGCCGTGAGCGCCTCGAACCAGCTCGCCTCGTGTCTCTCCACCGCGGATCGCAACGATTCGGCCGTACGACAGAACAGGTCGGGCGCGACGGGCCGGTCGTCGAGGGTCAGGCGCTCGTAGACCTGCAAGAGGTGGGGGCTGGTGAAACAGGCGGTGCGGTACCCGGCGTCCCGGAGCAGGCGCGCCAGCAAGTGCGTCGTGCTGCCCTTGCCGTTGGTGCCTGCGATCACCAGTATCCGGTACGCATGCTCGGGATGACCCAGATCCTCCAGCAGGCCGCGAATCCGTTTCAGCCCGGGCCGGATGCCCCTGCGGTTCAGGGAGAAGAGCCAGCGGGTGGTCTCGTTGTCCGGCGCGAAGGGGGGGTGCGCCCGATCGCCGACGCCCGGTTCACCTGGATAGGAAATATCGTCGTAGGACTTGGCATCGGGACCGGCCATACCGTCTCAACCGCGGAAGGGTTGCTCGACCGAGACTTCCCGTCCGGCCACGAACCAGTGCAGAACCTGTCCCACGCGCGTCTTCAGATCCTTGCGATTGACAATCATGTCGATCATGCCGTGCTCCAGGAGGAATTCCGAGGACTGGAAACCCTCGGGCAATTCGCTGTTGATCGTCTGCTGGATCACCCGCGGACCGGCAAAACCGATCAGCGCCCCCGGTTCGGCGATGATCACGTCGCCCAGGGACGCGTAGCTCGCCGTCACGCCGCCCGTGGTCGGGTGGGTCAGGATGGAGATGAAGGGGATGGCCTCCTCCTTCAGGCGGGACAGTACCGCGCTGGTCTTGGCCATCTGCATGAGCGAGAGCAGGGACTCCTGCATGCGCGCGCCGCCCGAGCAGGACACGATGACCGCGGCCTCCCGGTCGCGCAACGAATCCAGCAGCATCCTGGCGATCTTCTCGCCGACGACCGATCCCATGCTGCCGCCCATGAAATCGAAGTCCATGATCCCCAGGCAGACCGGCAGGTGGTCGATCTCGCAGCGCCCCGTGATGATCGCGTCGTCGCGCCCGGTCTTCTTGAGGCTGGCCTTGATGCGATCGTTGTAGCTCTTGGAGTCCTTGAATTCGAGCGGGTCCTTCGAGGTGATGCCGCGGTGCGTCTCGTTCCATGTGCCCTCGTCGGCGAGCAGGGCGAGGATCTGCAGCACGTTGATCCGCAGATGGTGGTTGCAGTTGGTGCAGACCCAGTGATTCCGCGTCAATTCCCGATGATAGAGAATCTCGCCGCAGGAGGGGCATTTGCTCCAGAGATTGTCGGGTATCTCCGTCTTCTGGGTGGTCAGGGCCTTGATGCCCTTCTTGGCCTGATCTATCCAGGACATCTCGTACTCCTCGCTGCGAAGATCCGCGCCGCCGGGCGGGGCGGCGGGCTTGCAAAGACTAGCCTCTCGGCGGTCCGGCGACAAGTCGAAACGGCTTGCCGCGTCCGCTTCAACGATCCGTTGCAGCCAGCAACCGGATCAGCACCAGGGCATCTTCGCCGGTATCTCTGTAGTACTGCGGCCGGCGTTCGATCGACTCGAAGCCATGGCGCGCGTAGAAGGCCAGGGCCGGCTCGTTGCCGACTCTCACCTCCAGGGTGGCCGTGCGGCATCCCTCGGCCACCGCCGCGGCGAGTGTCGCCTCCAGGAGCAGGGTGCCGATACCCGAACGCCGCTCGCCGGTGGCCACCGCCAGATTTATCACATGCCACTCGTCGGCGACCTTCCAGGCCATGAGGTACCCGACCACCTCGCCGTTCCTCAGCGCGGACAGGGGCCGACGCATGCGGTCGGTGCGCAACTCGGTCAGCAGGGAATCCTCGGGCCACGGATCGGAGAAGCTCGCCGCTTCGATGTGGGCGATCCGCGGCAGATCGACAGGCAAGGACCGTCTCAGTTCGATCCTGTCCGTCATGCTCATACGTCCTCCCCGCGCCGTGGTGCGGCGCCTCGCGGACTTCGCGGCGTGAGGTCGAGGCCCCGCTTGACCTCGGCGTCGGAGACGCGCAGATACGCGGGAGTCAAGACGAAGGGATGCACCTCCGTGAAACGGGTCCGGTCGCGGCTGATCGCCCAGGCCACCGCGCGCGCCGTGGCGGGATGCGCGGACTCCCAGGGACGCACGCGCGGCGAGCCTGTCTCCTGCAATTCCGCGCGCAGTGCCGGACCTTCGCCCAACAGCAACGACACGCCGTTGCCGGCATAGACGGAGGCCTCGGGAGACGGCACGGCGGCCAACAGCTCCCGCCAGCAGGCGTCGGGCCGGCGGGGAGCGGGCGGCAGGATCTCCTCCACCCAGTCGTCGCGTCGGCGATAGACGGCGGCGAACACCTCGCCGCGTCTGGCGTCCAGGACCGGCACGGCCCACGCATAGGCCTGATTCTCGGCCAACATGGCTCCCGCCATGGCTTCCAGGGTGGAAACGGCATAGAGCGAACAGCCCAGACTCCAGGCCATGCCCTTGGCGGTCGCGACGCCGATGCGCACGCCGGTGAAACTGCCCGGCCCCCTGCAGACCGCCACGGCGTCGAGATCGCGCCGGTCCCGGCCCGCGGCATCTAGCAGGTCGTCGATCACCGGCAGCAGGGCATCGGCGTAAGTGCCCGTTACATTGAAGGGCTGGTACCGGAGCACGTTGCCGTCCTCGGCGATGGCGAAGCGGCCCCAGGTCGTCGAGGTGTCCAGGGCGAGACAGAGCATCAGGTCCTCCCTCCGCGGAGGAAGCCGCGCCAGCGCAACGGCAGCTCCGGCACGCCGCGCAGCCGCCAGATCCGTTCATCCTCGCCCGCGCCCGGGGTGACCAGGAACTCCAGGCGCGCGGACAGCCACGGCAGCAGCGGCGCGGGCCATTCGGCCAGCAACACCGCGCGACCGTCCTCGACCTCGTCCATGACGGCATCGAGCCCCGTGTCGTGCAGGTCGTCCTGCGTCCCGAGTCGATAGAAATCCAGGTGATGGACCACGAAACGGCCCGCGTAGCGATTGGCGATGGTGAACGTCGGCGACGTCACGTCCTCGTCCACGCCGAGCCCGCGGCATAGTCCCTTGGTGAAGAGGGTCTTGCCGGCGCCGAGCGGCCCCCACAGCAGAAGCACCTCTCCCCCGGCCAGCAGGTCGGCCGCACGAAGGCCGAGGTCCAGCGTGTCCGCTGGCGATCCTGACACCAGTCCGGGGCCGAAGTCCCGCTCGTCGGGCAAGGCATGATCCATGGCGTTCGACTATCGGGGACGCATCACGGCGAACGGCACGATCATCTCCTCGAGGCTGACGCCGCCGTGCTGGAAGCTCCCGCGATACAACCTTTCGTACTCATGGTAGTTGGTCGGATAGACCAGATAATGGTTCTCGGTCGTGATGGCATAATTCTCGATGGCGGACTGACGAGGCAACATGTATTCCTCCGGCTCCTTCATCAGGAACACGGCCTTCTCGTCCACACCGAGATTGTCCCCGTACTTGTAGCGCACGTTGCTGCTGGTGTCGCGGTTGCCCTTGATGGTCGTGGCCTTGGTGCACATGGTCGACCCGTGATCGGTCGTGATGATCACGGTCACGTCCTTGCGGGCCAGGTGCTTCAACACCTCGAACAGCGTCGAATGTTCGAACCAGCTGCGCATCAGGGAGCGGAAGGCGGCCACGTCCGGCGCCAGTTCCTTGAGGATCGACGACTGGGCGCGGCCGTGCGCCATGATGTCCAGGAAGTTGTATACCGCGGCCACCAGCCGCAGGTCGTCCAGCGAACCGACGTGGCGGCGCAGATCATCGGTGTCGCGCGCGTCGTAGACCTTGTAGTAGCGGTAGCTGGTGGCCGCCGGCGAGTTCAGGCGCTTGAGCTGCTCGCCCAGCAGTTCCTGCTCGTGGGCGTTCTTGGAATGCTGCTGGACGCTGGATCCTTTCCACCACTCGGGGTAGCTGGACGCGATCTCGCCGGGGTAGATGCCCGCGAACAGGGCGTTGCGGGCGAAAGGGGTGGCGGTGGGCAGGATCGACCAGTAGAGACGCCTTTCGATCTGGAAGTAGGGCTCCAGCAACGATTCCACGTGCTGCCACTGATCCAGCCGCATGCAGTCGATGACGATGAAGTAGACCTGACGGCCGGATTCGATCTCCGGCGCGACCCAGGTGCGGATCATGTCGGGACTGAGGAGCGGGGACCCGTCGGCCCCGTTGACCCAGCCCGCGTAATGATCGCGTACGTAACGGGCGAAGACGCGGTTGGCCTCGGCGCATTGCTCCTCGTGCGTGCTGAGCAGACCGTGGTCGCTGTACGAATAGAGGTCCAGCTCCCAGGTGACAAGATCCGAGTAGAGGGATTCCCAATCCGACGGCGTCCGCGCGTTCGCGAGACGAGCGGATACGCCCTGGTAGTGGGACAGGAAATCGCGGTTTATCTGTTCGCCGCGGATGCGGCGGCCCTCCAGCAGCCGCTTCAGCGCCGAGACGATCTGCAGGGGCGAGACCGGCTTGACGAGATAGTCGTCGATGCGCCGGCCGATGGCCCGGTTCATCAGGTCCTCTTCCTCGCTCTTGGTGATCATCACCACGGGTACGTTGTCGCGGACCTGCTTGAGCTCGCCGAGGGTTTCGAGGCCGCCCATGCCGGGCATCATCTCGTCCAGCAGGATGGCGTCGTAGGGGGTTTTGCGCAGCAGCTCGACGGCATCCCGCCCGTTGTTCGCGCCCTGCACCTCGTACCCCTTCTCGGTCAGGTAGACCACGTGGGAACGCAATTCCTCTATCTGGTCATCGACCCACAGGATCTTGAACGGCAATTTAATTCCCCTCCCCGGGCAGCGTGATCAGGAACGTGGTGCCCGTGGCACCGGTGCGCTCCACCTGGATGCGGCCGCCGTGATACTGGACGATGATGCGTTTCACCAGGGCGAGTCCCATGCCCCAGCCGCGGCTCTTGGTGGTGAAGCCCGCCTCGAAGATGCGGTTCCTGTGGGCGGACGGGATGCCGCTGCCGGTGTCGGAGACCCTGATCAGCGCGCCGCCGCGGGGACCATCGTCCAGCCTGGCCAGGATGGTGCCGCCCTGTTCGGGCAAGGCGTCGATGCCGTTCTTGATCAGGTTCTCGAGGACCCATTCCATGAGATCGCGATTGAAGCGGCACAGGTTGTTCAGCTCGCACTCGCACCTCAGGTCCACGCGTCCACTCAGGTGGGGCAGCCGCTTCTCAAAATAAGCCACTGCGGACATTACCGCATCCTGGAGGTCGGTGTCGTCCAGGCGGGGGCGGGAGCCGATCTTGCTGAACCTTTCCGACACCTTCCCCAGCCGCGACACGTCGCGGCCGATCTCCTCGACCACCTCGTCCTCCCCCGAGGCCCTGTCCCGCAGGATGGCCAGCCAGCCCAGGATCGACGTGATGGGCGTGCCCAGCTGGTGGGCCGTCTCCTTGGCCATGCCGGCGAACAGCTTCTGCTCGTCGCCGTCCCATTTGACATTGAGGGCCCAGACGATGAGCAGGAAGAAGACCACCAGCAGCATCAGTTCCAGGTAGGGCATCCAGCGGATGTGTCGGCCCAGCACGGACGCGCCGTAGTGGAGGGTGAGCATGCGCTGGCCGGTGGCCGGATCGGTGATGGCGAAGGGTTCGTTGCGGGCGTCGTATTCACGAATCAACTCGAGTATCCGGTCCAGTTCGGGACCGTTGCCCCCCTCGGGATCGATCCCGGCGAGGGTTTCCTGCTCGTCGGGCATGGGGATGCCGATCATGGTGCCGTTCCACAGCACCGGCCGTCCCTGGTTGTCCGTGACGATGAAGGGAACGTCCATCTCGCGCGTGCGGGTCAGCACTTCGCCCAGGCCGACGATCTGGCCCTGGGCCAGGTGCAGGCTCGCGAAATGGGACAGGAGCCAGGTCGAGAGCCTGGCCTGTTCCTCCACCCGGTCGGCGACGCGAAAAGCGGCCTGACTGATGGCCATGAAGATGATGAGGCTGCCGACCAGCAGGTAGGCGGTGAAGATGTGGCGCTTGCGCAGCCTCTTGAGCGACTGTGGCCACCAGGCCATGCCGGCCTCCTCGGCGGTTGGCGGAAGTTCTAGCCGATGGACTCGAGTCCGGCCAGGTAGGGACGCAGCGCTTCCGGCACGCGGATGCGGCCGTCCGGGGTCTGGTAGTTCTCCATGACGGCCACGATCACGCGCGGCAGCGCCAGTCCGGAACCGTTGAGCGTGTGCACGTAACCGCCGCCGCCGGGGCCCTTGAAACGGATACCGGCCCGGCGCGCCTGGAAATCCTCGAAATTGCTGCAGGACGAGACCTCCAGCCAGGCGCCGACACCGGGCGCCCAGGCTTCCAGGTCGTAGCATTTGGCCGCGGCGAAGCTGAGATCGCCGGTGGCGAGGGTCTGCACGCGATAGGGCAGTTCGAGGCGACGCAGAACCTCCTCGGCGTCGTCGGTCAGGGCTTCGAGCGCGTCGTAGGACGCCTCGGGCCGCACGAACTGGACCATCTCCACCTTGTGGAACTGGTGCACGCGCAACAGGCCGCGCGTGTCCTTGCCTGCGGCGCCGGCCTCTCGTCTGAAGCAAGGCGAGAACGCCACGTACTTGACGGGCAACCGGTCGGCCGACAGGGTCTCCTGGCGGTGGATGTTCGTGACCGAAACCTCGGCGGTGGGGATCAGGAAGAGGTCGTCCACGGCGCAGAAGTACATGTCGTCTTCCATCTTGGGAAGTTGGCCCGTGCCGGTCATGGCGTCCCGGTTGACCAGGTACGGCACGTTGACTTCCGTGTAGCCCTGTTCGAGATGCACGTCGATCATGAA
>Ga0180007_10006077_pt1 | contig 11930 bp, 7 predicted proteins | sample MM_PC_MetaG_FD_121122 | JGI IMG/M metagenome (GOLD analysis project Ga0180007, IMG submission 121122) | Groundwater microbial communities from the Aspo Hard Rock Laboratory (HRL) deep subsurface site, Sweden - MM_PC_MetaG | ecosystem: Environmental > Aquatic > Deep subsurface > Groundwater...
AAATCGTTCCCCCATCAATTAGTGTAGCGTTCCATACCATTCGATGTATCCCGCTATAGTTCATCGCCATTATAAAGTCGTCATCTATAAAGTCGTCATCTTCCAGCGTGGGCTTTGTGTCGCTTGTCTGAAACGCCGTAGGCGTGGTTAAATCCCACCAGATGTACTTCTTGTCCGTGTTTCCCGCAGCGACAGTATAGGTCTCACCCTTGTATGTAACAGTGCCCGTAGACCATGCCACCTTCCCAGCTATCGGGCTATTATTTGTGAAGGTAAAACCATCTGTCAGATGTGAATAGAGATAGAGCGATTCGGCGTACATATTCTCAGCATAGAGGTCTTTTACGTCAAGCCTGGAAAAGTAACCGTCACCCCCCACGTTGGCAGGATTCTTTAATAGCGGAATGAGTACATCGCTGGCAGCTGTGGGACTTCCCAACGTGAAGGACATATACCACCGTTTCTTCCTATCGGTTGCTCTCGGATTAACTATCTGCGTTAAATATCCAATAGTTCCTTCTACTTCGTCACCCTGTTGAGAATCGGTTATCTTAACATAATCCAGTACCTCAGCCCCTATGTTCATAGGGACACTACCAGACCCGCCATCAGCAAACCGCTGTATCTTACCTAAGATAGCCGTAGCCACCAAAAGAGCCTCAGCATTATCCGAAGCATTGACTGTTTCATACTGAGATACGTAATAACCTAATGCTGTATATGAGTCAGAATCAGTTGCCGTACCTGAAGCATCCCCATCGGGAGATGTGACAACAACACGGTTCGGTATTACAAGTTTCTGCCTACTGGCTTTGGCAAAGAATGTGTGGTCTCCCTCATCAAGAGAATACTCGTAATCGTAAGTAACAACAGACCATACCTCAAATAAGGTGTCATAATCAGTTTGGTTAGTCCATGTAGAACCTGAATCTCCACTTGTTAATGCTATGCCGCCTGAATAAGCATTATTAGCAAAACACCAGTTCAGTCCTGCGGCAGCAGCCCTTATTACTATGGCATATGTTGTTCCTGAAGTAAGGGCATATCCCGCACCCAATGTTATCTCTCTTGTTGTTGGACTTGCCTCTACTTCCGAAAGGGTGTCTCCGTTTGTTGTTCCACTGCACAAATCTGCACCAGTGGGTTTACCGTTTGCATCTGTAGCCCTTATTCCTACAGTAACCGTACCTGGTGTTCCGGCACGCCATAGGTACAGTTTCACACTTGTAATTGTTTGTGTTTCTAATGGGATGAACGACTGTGCTGCCCATCCCGTACTTGTTATGCCGTAATACCCCACCGTACCAGTAATAAGGTTCTCTGTTTTCTCCGCCGTTCTTGTGGCAGCAGGGTTTACGATGGTAATGTGCCCGTCATTGTCAAACTTGACCGCACTCCCCGTCTTGTCCAATGCCCTTCTCAAAGCTAGTAAGCGGGATTCCCCTTTGTAAATCTTGTATGAATCAGCTAAAACAAGAGTATCTAACAGAGTGTCCTCAGAATCAAAGTCTACCGTGTAGACTTTGGAATTAGCGTAAGGGGCACTCCCGTCAAAGAGCATGGTGATAATGTCCTTGACAGTCTTGACGTCAGTAGCTTCAGGAAGATAGTACACTTCTGCAAAGTCTCTGGCAAGGAACTCAGGTGTTCCCCACAAGGTCAGTTCACAGTCTGTCACGTATCCTGTCGAGGTGCGCTGTGAGATAAACTTTTGTGCGACTACTCTCATTGGAGGAGTGGCGGCATATTCCTCTCCGGCGCTGGTTACAAGCCCTCTGCTGAAAACACCCGTATATCCCTTGAAGTCTAAATCGGTGATTGCCTGGTCACGGTTATGCAGTAAACAGACAATCGTCTGATTGTAAGCTCCCATGTTCCGCTTGACGTACTTAATCCGTGTCTTGTCATAGGTAACGGCATCGCCTGTCTCTGGGGTCAGTACAACCTTCCAGAGGGGCTTCGTGGGTTTCTTTTGTTTTGCTAACAGGGTCGATGTTAATGCTAACAATTTACCCTCACTTTACATCAGGATACCGGACAAACATGTTCGACTTGACCAAGCTCTTTAGACGTGCCATCGCCTTAGCTTCTCTCCTGTCTCCCAATGTTAGATAAGCCTGCCACTCGGTAGGCGTAAAGCCAATCTCCTCTATCTTGTCTGTGCTGAGATTTTGCATCAGGTGTGCTGCCGTAAGTTCAACAAGTAGCGCTTCTTCGTTTGCCTTGAAGGTGTTAGTGGCAGTTCCCGATACCGTGTGAGGGGCAGAGTACCAGATATATGCTGTGTCAGCCGTTGATACAGGTGTCTCATAAGAATCGAGAATCACGCTGGAACCCCGTACCGAGAAGTTGACGTATCTCTTTGGATGCTGGTCGATGGGAAACTCCACTTCATCTATATCAATCCAATCCGATATGGATGTGAGCGACAGTTCCGGCAGAGTCCCCGCAAACGCCACCGTAGCCCTTGCCATCTGGGGAATATAGTCGGACATTTGCCTAATATCCAACTCCATCTGAGCCGCTACCGTAGCTGTTCCCCAAATAGCCGTAGCAGGGTCGTTTAACGCTGTGCTGATACGTGAAATAATCTGTGCCTCAGTCCATCTTGCCATAGTTTACCCCCTGTACGAGAATCCTCTAAACGCCTGTAGTTCCTTATAGTCTAACATATCAGTCCGGGCAAAAACATCACCGTAACAATAAGTTGAATAATCGAAGTTCCTGACATGCCCGTTATCTATTGCTTCTTTTGTGGCATCAGTACCAGGGAAGGGGCAGAAGTAACACCAGCCGTACCATGACGGCTTGGTTTCCTTTAAGAGCGCATCGGAGGCCTGTAATGTAGCCAGACTCTCACCGGGCAATCCCACAATGAAACTTGCCTGTGACCGTATCCCTATCTCGTTGGTGAGAGCAATCGCCCTCTTTATCTCTGTGACCGTGACTTCCTTTTTCATCTTATCGAGCATAAACTGAGAGCCAGACTCAATGCCGAAAAAGATGTTCCACACGCCTGCTTTCTTGGCAAGTTCCAGAAATTCCCTTGTGAGTAGCTTTTTGTTCACACGGCAGTCAATCTTGAAAACCATTTCCCTGTCCAGCCCACGCCGGATAATCTCATTGAAGATGGTAAACGCCCATTCATGGTTGAGGTTGAAAGTATCATCCTGAAAAAATATCTCAGCCACTCCATACTCATCATGCAGAAATTCAACCTCGTTTACCACCATCATAGGGTCTCGGTATCTTACCTTCTTGCCCCAGAAGATAGGGGTGTTGCAGAACGTACAATGAAAGGGACAGCCCCTTGAAGCCATGATTGCCATAGACGGTACTGCGCCAATCGGTTCTACCCCTGAAAACCTGTCTAAGTCAACCAGGGAATAATCAGGCATGGGAATGTCGTCAATATTCTTTATATCAGGCTTCTCCCCAATAAACTTAAGCCAGTCGTTCTCACCCTCACCGACAACCACCTTGTCAACCTCGCCGTCTATTTCTGGATTCCAGGCTATGGCGTGGGGCCCGCCCACAATGACTTTAGCTGAGGTTGCTTTTGCTATCCTGACAATATCCCTTGCCTCTTTAATCTGGAAGGTGTTAGAAGTTATTCCTACAACATCCGGTAGCCATGTCCAGTCTATCTTCTCAATGTCAAGATGGGTAATCCTGACTTCATGCCCTCTCAGCTTTGCCAGAGTCCCTAGAATCAATAACGCCCTTGACGGTGTTTCAGGTAGTCTCCGCCCTGTGTTGAAACTCGGTTGAACCAGTTGTATTTTCATACATTCTCCTTCTTTGCCAGAACACACAGTTCGGAACCGAAGTAATACGAATCTTCGTTTTTCTCCCAGATGTGTTCTAACTCCATAAACTCGACCAGCACTTCTTTTAATCCTGCTTTTGAAAGTGGCACTAACGCACGATGGATATTTGGCAGATTCCCCTTCTTGGCTAGAATTGAGAATCCATAAGTCTCGAGAGCTTTGATTAAGTTTAACGGTGAGTATCCCCTGACATGCATGACTCCATCCGGTAGAATATTGAAGGCATTTGGTGTGGTTAGATAGAACTCACCTTCAGGTTTCAATACCCGCCTGACCTCAAAGAGCAATTCCCTATCTTCAGGCACGTGTTCTATCACTTCCCTGCAAATCACGCAATCAAAAGACTCATCCGGAAACGACATATTGCAGACATCAACTATCATGTCAATGCCCTCACTCTGAATCAAATCCGTTCTTAGAACCTCAGCATGTAGCATTTCCTGTAGTTCTTTATCAACCCAGAATGCAGCTCCAACCACCAGAACTTTCTTGCCCTTCCATCTGTCTCCGATAAGGGACATGGCAATCTTGTTTCTGTTGTGGCTGAACCATACCTCAGCATCATAGTCAGGGCGTGAAGTATCCATGTGGTACTTCACCACTTCCCGTGTCCAGACTTCATATCTGTCAAGGTATTCTTTTGGTATCATTTGGTCACCAGCCTGCATAATACGAACATCTGGCTTGACAGATAATAGCGGTTCTCGTAGTCTCTCGTCAGTCTATCTATTTCCTTGAAGTCCTCAAGAACCGAGTCAACTCCCTGCAAGGTATAAATGAATAGGGCTTGCAGCAAGTAAGGCACATTACCTCTTTTCTTAATGACCTCAAATCCCTGCCTGCCCATCTCGTATAAGAGACTGTGCGGAGAATACGCCCGGACATGGAACGTGCCATCTATCGCCAGCGTGTAAGCGTTGGGTGTGGTGAGGAGCATATACCCACCAATCTTGAGTACCCGCTTCATTTCTTTATAAGCCACTTGCTCGTCTTTAACATGCTCAATAAGCTCCCTGCAAATCACCATGTCGAAAGTGTCATCTTCAAAGGGAAGGTTCTCTACAGAAGCCTCGATTATGCCATTACTGCCAACAATGTCTGTCCTGAATACTTCCTTTGGCTTGAGAGCGTCAAGCAAGTCCTTTTCTATCCATTGCCCGCCACCAACGGACAACACCGTCATGCCGCGGCACATATCTCCAAGCATGTCGATGCAAATCTCGTTCCGGTTAATATTGTACCATCTGTCAGCTTCGTAGTCCTTGCGTGTCTTGTTATCCCATATAGCATCAGCCAGCTTGGAATGACGATAGTACATGGCTTTGTAGTCTCCGTCTTGACTGTATATCTCGGCTATCTTCTTTTCTGCTTCCGCTACCGATATTGTTTTCATCACCAACTCACCAAACCGTCCCCGGTCGCTAATGTCGAATAGGGGATTTTAACAACTTTGTGGTCTGGGTCTAGCTTGAAGGCGTTTGTTTGCGGCGTACTGAAGATGCAAACTCCATGTTTCCCGACTCTCTTTGCCTCTGAGATAACTCTGGCTGGGTCGGCAACATGTTCCAAGACCTCGCTTATCCAGACAAAGCCGAACTCGCCATCCTTGAAGTCGAGGTTGTGAGCGTCCATCTTGGTAATTCCCTTGCCTTCTCTGGTGTCTATTCCGGTGTATTCGCCAAGTTGCTCAAGTACTTTTCTGTAAGGTTGAGTTAATCCGCAACCTATATCGAGTACCTTGCGTGGTATGCAGGTGCGAGGTATGAAGGCGATTCTCCATGATTGCATCCCCTCCATGTTCTTCGGCGCCTTGATTCGCTTTTCAACATCTTCGAGTACACCAGGCCATAGGTTCCGGTAGACTTCAGCATCATCGTATTCAAGGGCTTTCTGTCTCGCTGACTCGCCACGTTCTGTAATCAGCCCTGATTTCTTATCCTGATAGGCTTGCTCTAATCTTTCGACTATCTCCTCAGGTCTACACTCAAACTGCCATGAGCCCTGCATAGTCCATGTTTTTGATAAGTCCTCAATGAAATAGCCGCCTGCGATTAGCTCCTCATGCCCTGTGCATTTAGTGGTTATTACCGGCACTCCGCTTGCCTGAGCTTCCATGATAGGGATTCCGAATCCTTCTCCCTTTGTGGGAAGCAAGAACACGTCAAGAGCGTTGTACATCCTGGCCATTGTGAGAGTATCTATCCCAACTATCATATCAGCTTGAGAAGGGAATTTGGTAATGTCCTCTATCTCTAACGCAGCACGAAGCCTCACAAGGTCGATACCCCTCTCATCAAGGGGATTGGTGTGCATATAGAATATGACCTCGCCAGGATGCATCTTGTCAAACATCTGGACTGCTTTAAGCGAGGCTGTCCAGTTCTTGCGCTCTGCATGGTTTGTAGCTACGCATCCGATAACGAACTTGTCCTGCCAACTATACCTTTTACGGCCTTCTTCTCTCCATTCAGGCTGAGGGTGAAAAAGATTAGTGTCAATAGAGTGCGGGATGTAGTAGGATTCAATATCATTATCCGCAAGCTGCTTCTGCCCGTATCGTGTCATGGTTATGGGCTTGACCAAACATTTGCTTTGCTTCAACACATCCCTCACCAGAAACGGTACCGGGTCATGGTCAACTGGCAACCAAGGCACCCATTTCAGAAGCGGGTCTAATGTTCCAAGCACCCATACGTCAACGAGTGTCATAAAGATGTCTGCCTTGAAGTCGTCACAAAACATCTTGGCGTGTTTAATGCCCCAATCCCTCGGATTGTTGGGATAGATAGGAATGTCTCCCCAGTCTACTCTTGAGCCTTCCAGTCCGTAGAAAGCGAAGATTGCCACATCGTGTCCCATGTCCTTGAAGTGCCTGGCAGCACAGGCGCATTGAGTTCCGTACCCTGTCGCCACAAAAGGCGAATTTGAACTGAATAATATCCTCATTGTTTAGCTCTCCTCTCGACCAATTCTCCTGTCTGTGTAAGTGGGGGACGGGCAGGAGTAACCCGCCCCCCACACTGGTCGAGCTTGGGGTTTGCCAGTCCCCAAGCCTCTATCTGGCGTCACATAGTCTGGCAGCCAAGCTCTTGTCGAGTACCTTGAATCCGCACAGGAAGTCAACGGATATGTTGTTTTTCTTGTATTGCTGGTCATACCCGTAGACTACACGGCAGGCAAGGTTGTTGTTGTGAACTACGGCAGCTTTCGCCCCACCAATCGGAGGAGCAAGAGGAGCCGATACCAGAGCGAATGCGTTCCTATGGAATCCGAGATTCGCCCTGTGGTCACCCTGGAAGGTCACTACTGACCCGCTGGCATAGGCGTTTACCATCGCAGGTGAGAAGTTCAGCAGGCCGGTGCCGGAGCCAAGAGTCGAGGCGGTGGTAATAACGTGCCATTCATCATAGCCTGTTATCTTGAAGATGTCCCCGATGTTGATGACTTCGGATGTGCCACCCAGGTCAGCCCTTAGTACAGTACCGGATGCGGTACCCGCTGCGGTGAGTGTTCCTGCCAGTACAGCGGTAGCCGTGTTGTCGATTGCGGTTGTGACCCTAACTACGTTCTGGTCCATGTAGGTATCGAAGCCCAGAACACGGCCAAGTTCTGCCTCATGCAATGCCCTGGGTCCGTCTCCACGCTTGTCGGCGTTAAGGAAGGAGTCCAGAGACATATAGGATGCCTCGGTTATCGGGTTCATGACAAGTCGTCTTTGCCCCATTGGGACTTTCATGATGTCCATGACAGCGCCCAGTCCTGCAATGTCGGATATAGCCGGAGTTGAGGACACCGGATAGTGGGCTGCTATAGCTGTGCTGGCAAGGTTAAACATTGTCGAGTCTACCGCCTGAGCGATAGCACGTCCAGCAGGTTCCAAGAACTGCTCGGAGAAGTCCGTAACGTCCAGCGAAAGTTCCTGTGAGGTTATCTGGAAGGACACATCCCAGTGTTGATTAAGGATTATCGCCACACTGGATTCTGTAATTGTCGAGTACCCCACAGTTGACGTGAAGGCCGTTGCGGTGAAGCTGGTTGGTTTCCGAACCAGTACGGTGGCACCGGCTTGCTGGTAATCCGCCGAGTATCCCCGGTGTACCAGATTTCCGAATACCATGTTATTTTCCAGGGTAATTAGAGCCTCCCTGGCGACTATAAGCGGTGTGATTAAAGTTGTTGCCATATTATTTTACCTCTTTTTTATTTGCGCTTCTTGTCCCTCTCTTTCACATACTCAGCATAGTCCTCCATAGACATGTTGTTGAGTTGTTCCACTGAGGGATTACCGAACTTTCCTGATGCCTTGCCAGAATCAGGCTTGGGCGGTTTCTGAAACGTGGGCTTATCTTCCTTCTTTGGAAGGGATTTAGCCAGCAGTTCCATACGCTCACGGCTTCCGTCCGTCAACTTGATAAGAAGTCCGGCATCCACACCATTCTCTGTTGCAATTTCTCCAGCGAGCTTTTCCAGTTTCCATGTCTTTAGCTCACTTAACTCCTCGGTGTGTTGCTCTCTCTCCTCCTGGAACGCCTTTTTCTGAGCGTCAAGGGCTTCCTGCATTCTCCGATTCTTTACCCTCTCATCATAGAGATTGAGGGATTCAGGGGAGTCGCTGAACTTTGCCCTTTCCGATTCCTCGGCTGCTATTTTGGCAGCAGCTAGAGATTCTTCAGCAGCCTTTGCCCTGGCTTCTGCAATCTCCAACCGTTTCAAGGATGTTTGCCCGGACTTTTCCAGTTCCGATAGCCTTTTGTCAAGTTTCGAATGTCGCTCGTTAGCAAGTTTCTCAGCCTGTTCCTTTGTTAGCATCTCCGGCTCATCCGAAGGCTTTGGCTTTGCTTCTGATGGTAGGTCAACGGCGGTTTCTTCAACCGTGTCGTCAACCTCTACCTCCATTGTTGTGGCCTTAGCGTCCGTATCCATTGGTCACTCCTTTATTGTTTAAGAGATGATAAGTAAGATTTTACCATCCCATTCGACCCTATCTTACAAGTCTGCCTTGCATGATGTCCCTGACTTTGTCTGCTCCCGCCCAAGAGCGAGCTAGCTTTACAGCACCACTCTCAGTCTGGATTTTGCCCGTACCCGATACAGGTCTGGTGCGTAACTTCTTTGCTATCAGCCACGTTTCAAGTTCTCTGTGTTCTACTAAAAAGAGATTCCTTGCTGACGTGCTGGTAATCTTCTGGTACACATTGTAATCGTTTTCCACCTTCTCAGTAGGCACGAGGGCGAAGTCAATTGCCTCAGTCCATCCCTTCCTCTTGAATATCTCGGCATAGAAGTCCTGGTGTGCCTTAAGATAACGCTCGTCTGCATAACCCTTTTTCGGTATCTCCATATATTCCACATATCGCTCAATATGTTTCTCAGGGAATTGCAAACTGTAGCCTTCACGTCTTATTCTAGCCATTCTGAACTTAGGATATTTCTCAAGCATAACCTTCTTCTCTGCCTCAGTGGATTCTTCATATTCCTTGAATTGAGGTTTGAAGTCCTCGTATATCTGGTCATACTGAATAGCGGGTATTTCTTCTGGTTTCAAGTCCTCCCACCTGTCCTTCTTGGATTGCAAAGCCCTAACGGATTCAAAGAAACCAAGATTCTCTAACTTGTACCTATCTCTCCACTTCCCATAAGTAGGCAGTTGGTTGAACTCTACGTACTTGCTTATCGTGACATCATCGGTAAGTCCTAGTTTATATCCTTCCCTTGAATACCATGCTACCTGAAAGTTTTTATTCTCAGGATTCGCCCAGAAAGCATCTGTAGCTTCCCTTTGCTCTTTAGACTCGCTATTGCCATACTTGTCAAGAATAGCCTGGTACTCCGCGTCTTTGTCTCTCCATTGAGCGTCTAGTCTCAGTGCAGGAATGTTCCAGTTCTCCATATTGTCCTTGATAAGTTCATGTTCTACAGCCCATCTATAGGCATCTGGATTATCAGCCCAGAATACTTTCTCCTCTGCATTCTGCCCTGGCATATCCCTTGAAATACGGTTCCACTCAACAACCTTGTCAACAAAGGCTTCGCCATCATTCTCGTAAGCCTTGATTCGGGCTAAGTCGTCAGTGTATTCAGGATTATCCTTCCTGAATTGAAGTCTTGCATCATCATCTTCAAGGGCATCGTACTGTTCTTGTAAATCACGGTTCTTGACCTTAATCCTCAAAACAGGTTCGTTCCAGTCCAAACCATCATCTTCTGTCTTGCCATGAGCTACTGCCCACTCATGCATACCTGGATTGTCCAGATACCATGTCTTCATTTCGGCTGTGTTAGAACCAAACTCGTCTGATACGTCTCCATGTTCCAACCACTTGTTAGCTATCGCTTCATCGGCGCCGAAGGAATAAGCCTCTGCCAACCTATCGTTCTTTAGATAATCTGGATTAGATTTGTCAAACTTCATCCTTACCCTGTCCAGTTCGGTCAAACCCTTTTCGTCTTTTACATTGTCATCATAGGTATCTTTGAGGGCGTCACGTTGTTCCTGCAAGTCTCTATTGGCTATCTTTGATTCCAGATACTTGATATTTGCATTGGTGGTCGAAACATCCTTCAATCCCTTGTTTGTTAGTCTCATAAACTCCGTCAGTTTCGGATTATTCGCCCTGATTAACATAGCCTCTGCACTACCCGCACCAAACTCGCTTACGGCATCGTGATACTTGAATGAATCATCAGCAACGTCAGCAGGTGGCATGAAGTCACTTACCGCATTGGCTGGTATGTCCAGTTCTTTGATAAGCCTCTGTGCTTCATCGTAGGAAGCCTGAGTAAGTAGTTTAGCCTCTCCCTTGAAGGCTAACAGTGCATTATCAGTCGGATTCTGTTTCAGGTACTCATCTCTAAGATTTATATTAAGGTCAGAATGATTTTTAAGATACTCTGGCTTATTGTCAGACTCCAAATATCCCTTGAGCATTTGGTATGTGGTTCTATCCACATTGCCAAGATTAGCATTCGGATATAACTGGTCGAACTCCTTTAACTTCTCAAGACTGGTTATCTTCTGCCTTGCCTGCCATTGCTGGTAGTAGTTCAAAATAGTGTCCGCATTGTCCTCAGTGTTTATATCTCTTAACTTGACATTTGGCAATATATCAGCTTTTGAACGCGCTATCTCATATTGTGCCCATGCCTTGCTCTCTTTTGAAGCGTCAGGGTCGTCAAGAACATCCTGTGGTAGTGTGGACTTGTAAACCTGCCCCATATCCGATAACCAATCCTTTGTGGTATAGGTTTTGAGTTCTTTATCAGTGAGTGGTAAGTTTTCTTGCCCTTCTTTTATCTCTCCGAGTTTCATGCTGACATCTTCAACCTTTTGTCCGGCATCCTTCGCAGGAGGTTCCAACGCCCACTGGCTGAAAACATAGTCCTTTGCTGTTATCGCATCCCCTTCTTTTATCTTCTGCCTGAGCATCTTCTCAGTCTGGACAAGATAGGGTGTCGGCAATCCTGATACTTGCCCGCCAGCTTTAGCCAGATACTCGATAAGGGCAACGGCGTCTTCCACGCTTATGTCTTTGTACGGGTCTTGCCCCTGATTATATAACTTCTTTGCCTTTGAAACTGCATTTTGTATATCATTAATAGATTGTGTGGCAGGACTTATCTCATAATCAAAAGGCTCGCCTGTAGCCCATCCCCACATTGACTGAACTAACTGTCCGCCTATCAGAATGTAGTTAAGCGGCCCCAATATACCAGCCCTTGCCTGTCTTTCAGGCTTCCACTGGAACGCATCTGCTATATACTGGAATATCATCGGGAGGATTACCCATGTCAACAAGATGGTTCCTGCTGCCTTTTCCCTGCTACCTCTGCCATACTTGAAGTTTCTGAGATTGTCGCCCACTATCCTGAAATACTTGTTCGGCTGGTTCTGGAACATGGTCATGAGCTTGAAGAATGAGCCACCATTTTGTAATGCCGATAAGGTGTCAATGCCAAATGATGGCTGCGTCCTGTTAGTTAAGTCCTCAGCAAATGCTATAGCTTCAGCCTGTGGCATAGTCTTTAATGCGGATTTATAAGCAGCCCACATGCCCTGCGTGACGGCGAATGCATCGCCAAGTCTAATCTGTAACATAAACC
>Ga0180007_10006078_pt1 | contig 11930 bp, 16 predicted proteins | sample MM_PC_MetaG_FD_121122 | JGI IMG/M metagenome (GOLD analysis project Ga0180007, IMG submission 121122) | Groundwater microbial communities from the Aspo Hard Rock Laboratory (HRL) deep subsurface site, Sweden - MM_PC_MetaG | ecosystem: Environmental > Aquatic > Deep subsurface > Groundwater...
CTACAAGGGCATATTAAATTTTATACTTGAATGCTTTTAAATTTTTAGAATAAATTAAAATTTACCAATACAGAGGTCTTGGCCTCTCGTTCGACGACGCTTCGGCGGACGAATGAAAACTCGTAGAATTTACTTTGTACTACAAGGGCATATTAAATTTTATACTCAAATGCTTTTAAATTTTTAGCATTCCCAAAAGTTTAACTAGAAAAATCAATATAAATTATTTGATAAATTTTAACCTTATTACGCAACTAAAAAAACAACGTCGTTAGGCCTTACCTTCTCAGGAACTTTTATACCGATGTGGTCTCCTTTTTTAGCTGTCTTTACAGGATCCCGTTCAATTTGCATTTCACTGACGTCAACTTCAAAATCAGTGGTATTGCCCTTAACATGTATCCTATCACCAGCTTTCAATTTTCCAGAAAGCTTTATAGCCGCAACACTAACATGGCTAAAATAGCTAGAAACTCTACCGATTTCTTTTTCTCCCATTAGTTTATCTAAGAATTCAGATTATTTAAATTTAATGAATAGCCCCCCTACCAGGATTGGTTCGGCCACGCTTGGGCGAATCAGTGAAACATTCGCAGAATGTTACTCTCAAGCCTGGAAGGTTTCATTCGAAACTGAAATTTCGGATGAACGAGGATTTCATATCCGAAGTCGAATCAATAGCCCCACCAGGATTCGAACCTGGGTCAGCTGGCCCAGAACCAGCCATACTTGACCGCTGTACTATGGGGCTTTTGTTTTTACCCAGAGTGCTGTACCAACGTAGATTAGTACTATGTACTATAGGGCTTTCACTTTAAAATCAAAAGAAACATTTTTATATATCTTTTTATTAGCTTAATCATGGAAATCGGGGTGACACTATTTGTTATGGCTATTTTAATCGCAACAGTCTGGATAGTAATTGAAATCAAACGTCTTAAACATAAACTATTCGCAATTTTATTAATTGGGTTAATTATATTCAGTTATGTCAGTTTTAGTGTAGTTCTTCGAGGGGAATCAATAGACTATAAAAGTGTCTCAGGATTGACAGAAGCCTCAAAAATATACTTATCTTGGTTAGGTTCTGTATTTGGAAATTTTAAATCAATCACAACTTATGCGATTAAGCAAAATTGGAATAAAGCAGAAAAAAACCTTTCAGAAAAACAAGAAGAATGAAAATAATTTTATTTATTCTGGTCTTTTTAATAATCGGTGCACTTTTTATAATCACCAATCAAAACTTGGCAATAAATGACCCAGAAAATTTTTCGCAATTTTCAGAAATGTACCAAAATTGGTTCGACAAAATTTTCAATAACACGCAGACAATAACAGGAGAAGTTATTGGACTTGAGTGGTTACCTTGAAAATATTTAAAAAGGCTCATTCGTTATTTATAATATGGTGAAAAAGAAAAAAGTTTCTAAGACAAAAAAGACTAATCTCAGGAGTAAAACAATATCAAATCCAAAAATCTCTCTTGTTTGGAAAAACTTAGTTTTCTTTACATTACTATCTCTTCTTTTCTTCGGATTATATTCTTATGCAACAGAAGAACTTTACCAAAATCTATTTGTCTTATTGTCAATAATTTTTGGATTTGTAGGGGTAGCATTTTTAATTGCTCTCCTAATCTTTTTATTTCTAAAGGTTATGCAAAAGAGATAATCTTTTATATAATAATTCTCAAAATTAAATATGCCACAACTGAGATTTGAAAGCCTCGGGTGGGAATTGAACCCACAATCTCCACCTTACCATGGTGGTGCCATACCTTTAGGCCACCGAAGCAATTTTATTAAGATGTCTTGAATTTGAAAAACCAATTAAATTCATCCATTTATTAAGTTGATTGGTTCCATATATTTCTATCACTCCAATATTTCTTTTTTTATCTTGTCTTGAATAAATTTTAAATTCTTTAGACAAATGAACTAATAGTTGTTCATATAATTTATTGCTAGCAGTTTGAAAAACAATCCTAGGATAAGATTTTTTGTAAATATCTCTTTTATCTAAGAAAATTCCCCCATCAGTATCAAAAATTCCTCTAATTGTAGGAAATAATAATTGTTTAGAAGAAAGGATTTTCGGGGGTATAGAAATTGTGTAAGTCTTTTTTCCAGGCACAAAACCGAAAACATCTCTTAAATAACAAAACAATTCTTTGGAATAAAAAACTATTCTAATAGCATTTTTGTATTTAACCTTGTATATATGTGGATTAATATTTGGGAATAGATTCTTTATAATTGGGATAATTATATTAGAATAATAATCTAGGTCTAACCTACTATCTCCTGAAAATTCTACTTGATAAAGTTTATTATTATAACAATTAAAAAATCCGTCCCCAATGAAAGCCCCAATAAGTTCGCAAATCTTATTAGATAATTGTATATGCTCAAATAAAAAAAATTTTTTTCTTTTAATTTTACTTGCGTTCATTCTTCCTTCTTTAAATTTTTCATAATTTAACTCATAAGCTATTTTCCCTCCTTTAACTTGCCCCCAGTTATTATCAAACTTTTGTGTCTTTTCAATAATTTTTTCCTTTTCATTATTATCTAATACTTTTAATAATTTAAAGAATAATTTTTCTGGAATTAGAGATTCTCCAGATTTATATCTATCTAAACAAGCCCTAGTTAAAAACAAATCTATCCTAATTTTTTTCCAAGATTTATTATATTTAGCTTTTACAGAATCAAAAAAAAGTCTCCTAATTTCTTCGTCAAAGATTTTTATTCTCATAATGTAATTAAGTCAGTGTTGTTTATATATTTTTTGTGTTAACTGAGCTATTGTGGCATTTTTGTGATCAAACAACTATCTCAATATATGCTGAGGGTCCACAAAGTTGAGTCACCTGCTTTGCAGGTCTTGTCCCTCCTTGGGATTCTCGTGCCCTCTCGCTTGTGCCTCTTTAGGTATGACCTTGCTCTGCACCTACTTGGTTAGGTTATAGGTATCTCTTTAGGAATCTATTATGGTATAAATTCTAAAAAACAATCTATAAAAACATTTCATTAAATTTATAAAACCTCTTTCATCTCTTCTGAAATGACTGAAGAAGAAAATAAATTAAAAAACTTGAAAGAGAACTATTCTAAAATTCAAGAAAAATATAACTTTCCTAGTTTTGAAGAACTAAACCAAGATTTTCTAATAGAACGAATAGCAGAAGTCCAAACAGATTATTTAGTAAGAGAAATAAGAAGATTCATGGCAGACAAATTTTCAAATTATATGAGATTCATAGAGAGTATTTTAAACCCTGTAAATGCCCCGATGTTCATTTTCTCAGTTGTAAAAGCTATGACAAATGAAGACAAACAAAGCCTAACTAATGCCTATAAGAAATTAGCAAAAATAGAAGTGAACCTTATAGAAATAGATGTAAAGTTCTCAGAAGAAAAAGAAGCAGAATTCATAAAAAAAAGCAATACAATTTGGCAGGAAATAAAAAAAGACGTTTTAGATTTTGTAAATTCTGTTCAAAAAAATTGGGACAACAAAATTGAACCCAATGGCAAAGGTTATTTTGGATAATCAAAAGAATAACAAAACAATCCCAAAAACTAAAAAAATATCTAACAAAATTTCAAACTTATTTATTCTTTCTACAATACCAAATTCTTTTATTGTCATTTTTTCTCTAATCTTCAAAACATTCAAATGAGCATAATCAACAAATAAATGCGAGTAAAAACCAAGCCCAATTATCCAAAACCAAGTAATATTATAAAAATACAAACCAACAATTATCAATGTTATTAACACAATCCCAATTTGATGATGGATAAAACTTCTCCCACAATAAACCCCATAAACTGCTTTATTAAACGCATGTTTAAAATTCAGCTCCTTATACCTCAAAACAAAAACAATAAAATGATCCATATCTACAAGCATTCCTGCAAACCCTACGAAAAGAGCAATTTTATAATCAAAAAAACCAAGTTTTGAAAAAATCATTCCTATAAACAACGACGCTAAAAAATGTGTTTGAGGGTACATTTTAATTTTTCAAACTCTCAAAAGTCTCCTCCAAACTTATTTCAAATAAGGCAACAGGCATTTTGATTTTCCAATTCTTTAAAATTTTAGGATGAATCTCACCAATAAATCCAATTGATTTTCCTTTCATAAAAACTTCTGCATTTCTTCCATCAATAAAATATTGTGGAGAATTGGAATTCTCCTTTAATTCAATCTTTAAATCAAGCATTCTAAAAAGATATTCCAAAACTTGTTTAATATCTGTAAAATTTCCAGGTGTTATCGCTACAGTAAGATTTTCTTTTTCAACAAGTTCATTATTTTTTAAATCAAAAATTTTCCCTGCTTCAAAAATTTTCTGAGGATATTCTGAATTTTTATTTTCTGAAAAAGTCCTCAGCAACAAATGCGAAAGATCTCTTCTCAAAACATTATATTCTGTTTTAGATTCTTCAACTTCTACTAAATTTTTCTCTTGTTTTTCATTAAAACCCATTTTATCTACCATATCTCCTTTAATAGTTAAATGATAACTAGAATTCTCAAGAAAATTCAGTCCAATAATAATTTCAGAAATTTTTCTCTTAATTGTTTCCTTAAACTCTTCTTTTCCAATTGTAGAAATATCCGGAATTTCTGGCTCAAAATTCTCATATCCATAAGCAATCGCAATGTCCTCAATTAAATCGACTTCATGCAAAATATCTGTTCTCCAAGCAGGAATCTCAACACTTCCCTTAGAATAATTATAACCCATTCTTTCTAAAAATTCCTTAATCTGTTTATCATTCAAACTCACTCCTAATAATTTTTCAGAATTTCCCGCAGAAATTTTCATTTTTTCAGGAGTAAAATCAGGGGTTATTTCCTGTTTTTTGTAATTTAGTTCCATTTGATAAATCTCTCCACCCATATCTGCCAAAGTAATCACAACAATATTCAAACATCTTTTTAATAATTTAAAGTCAAATCCAGAACATTCAATAAAAACATCTTTCGTATAATTTGTAATTTTTCCGGTCAATTGAGAATTAATTATTGGAGGCATACTCATTATTTTATTTTCAGCGTCGACAAAAATAGGAAATTGTGCCTTCCCCGCAAGAAGATGCGCATAATCTCTTCCAGCAGAATGCCTTTGCAAAATCTGCAATCCAGACATCTCCCTATCAAATTCAAGAGGAACAAACTTTATCTTATCTGGTTCAAGGGCTTTGTAAGTAATAGGGAGTTTAATCTTCTCAAGGGGATAAATTCCAATTCCAAATTTCTTTCTCTTTCTTCCAAGAGTAAAATGAAGCTTCTCCTGAATGTCAATTATTTCTTTTATTTTCTCATCGTCAAATTTCAAACCCTTAACAATCGCGCATGCTGTATAAGGCCGAATATTTTTTACAGAAGAATCAATTAGAACTTGGTAATCTTTTTCAGGTTTATTCAACTTATAAGTTTTCAAACCTTTTTTCTTTCCAAGAAACACAAGAAAACTTCTTTTAAAACCTTGATACGAAAGCAAGTCAGGACGATTTGGAAAGATCTCTAATTCAATTTCACTATCATTAAAACTCTCCAAAGTTGTTCCAAACATCGCAATTCTATTTTGCATTTTCTCGTCGAGTTTTCCAATTTCTTTTTCAAAAAGTTTTCGCGAAATTTTTATATTTGCCATTTTTTAATTCATAACCGCTAAAGCTACTTTCTCTTTAGGTAATTTTTCATTTAATTCTGGAAAAAGATTTCCATGATGAACCTTTTTTATAAAATAAGGGATTAATGTATCTTGTGGATAAATATAAAGTCCGTAATAATTTTGACAATAACTTATCCCTGAATAAATCGAGATGAATTCCTCTAATAGATAATTTGAAAGAGATAAATAATCCTCTGAAGAAAATACTTTATCTTTAATCGAATTTCTTACCAACTTTAAAATCTCTTCTTTAAATTTTAAGTCTTTTTCAAATTTATTATGAATCCTTAATATATATTTTTTGTAGAAATTGTCACATTGTTCATATTCTTCCCACCTCAAAATTTCTACCTTATTTTGTTGCTCTTTTGAAAGCTCTAAAATTAACTCTTTAATTATCAATCCAATTCTATCGCCTTCTTTAATTGCTTTTTTTAATGCACTTTCCATACTTTGTTTATTCCTCGCATTATAATTAATAGCCTGAATGTTGTCTGCAATTAAAAATAAAACTCTATCTTTTGTATAATCTAAAGCCCAATTCAAATATTCTCGCAAATGTTCTTTCGTAAACCATTTGTTCCCCAGACTTATTCCAATAAAAATATTAAATTTCTTAGATTCAATTTCTTTCTTTGTTGTATTGAACATTTTTCTTATTTTCATTTCATTTCATCAAAAACCTCATCTTTCTTAATTGAGTTAGATTGTTCTTATACAAATCCCGAATATCCTTAATATCAAACAGTTTCATTAACATTCTTCCAAATCCAGGTCCCCATGCAAGAACAGGAATCGGCTTTCCTAAAAGTGCTTCTGTAACTTCTGGCCTAAACATTCCTGCAGCCAAATACTCAACCCATTCTTTTCTTTCCTCATCCCAAACATCACCCTCGACACTTGGCTCTGTATAAGGAAAATACGCAGGTCTAAAACGGACTTTCTCAAAACCCATTTTATTTGCAAACTGCTTCAAATAACCAAGAAGATTTCTAAAATTAGCATTCTCATCGATAACTATCCCTTCTGTCTGCAATAATTCAAAACCATGATTCCAATCAACTGTCTCATTCCTAAAATTAATTCCAATTGCAAAAAACTTAGCAGGAAGATTTTCAGGTTTCAATTTAGAAAGCGTCTGTGCAGATAAACAAGTCGTGTGCGTTCTCAAAACCATTTTCTTTGCTTCTTCCTCATCCCAAGTATAATTCCAACCTTTGCTTCCTGAACTTCCTTTTTCATGAGACTTTCTCACAGCATCGACAATTTTCTTGTCAGGAAGTTTTGCTTTTTTATTAATAAAAAAAGTATCATGAATCTCTCGAACAGGATGGTCCTGTGCAGTAAAAAGAGCATCAAAATTCCAAAACGAACTCTGAACTAAATCCCCTGTCATCTCTTGAAAACCCATCTCAGTCCAAATTTTCCTCCCATAATCAATTGCCTGATTTACAAAATGCCGTTTCCCTCCATAAATCACAGGCACAGGAGAAGTCACATCATACCGACGGAATTTCTTACTTTTCCAAAATTTATCATTCCTTAACATGTTAGAAGTAACTTCTTCTATAAGCTCTTTACCAGAAATACCTGAATACATAATTTTCTTTCCATTCTCTGTCACAGAAATATTAATTAACTTTTCATCTTTAATTTGAATTATATCTTTTCTTTTTTGTAAAGATTTCAAAGAATACAATTGTTCAGGTGAAAGTGAATTAAAATTAAGAGGTAATGATTCAAGGAATAATTCTTCCAAAGTTTTCTTAGAAACCTCTTCCTTATTCGCGCTCAAAACAACTTTCCCATTACGAATTTCAACAAGTGCTTTTTGCTTAAGCACCCCAATCGACGCCTTGAATTCTTCTGACGACAACCCCCCCTGTTTCTGCGCATCATCCAGCCCAATCACCCTTTTATCATCAAGTAGATTCAGCAACCGTCTTTCAGGCAAACCTCTTTTCAAATAAAAAGCCCCATTCAAACCAATCTCCACAATCTTACTCTTTTCCTGTACAAGTTTAATAATTCCTTTATTCTGTAAATATTCAAGTGCCCGCATAACAGCAACCTTATCCAAATTAGATTTTTTACAAATCGCAACAATATCCTTCTCTTCCAAATGAGGCAAAACCTTCAATTCATTTGGGCTAAGAGATTCAATTGTCTTTTCAATATCCATTTTAAAAACAACCTAAGCGGTTTTTTTTATTTTCCCTTCTTGTCCCTGCGGAGCGATTTCTCCAATTGCCTCCGAAGAAAATCGCAAAGGATAAATTATTTTTAATTGAGGTGATTGTTTATCCATTTTAATATCAAGAAATTTTAGTTAAAAAAGGTTTGTAGATTCTTAGTCATCCATGTAGGCATCCCCAACACCAACCCAAATGCCTTCAAATCATGAATATTCCTCTTGTGTTTTTCAGCAACAAAAACCATATCAATTTTATTCTTATTACAAAGTTTTACATTCTGACGAACTCTCGCAAGAATTTCTGCTTTTACCCCCGAATTCCGCAATTTAAGACCTCGAAGAGGTACTCTCCCCTCCTTAGGGTACACCGGGCGGTGTCCCACAGAAGAATTAATTATTTCATCTAAATTTATCCCAATCTTAACTTTATTCTTCTGGCAAATTTTAGCAAGAACTTGATTAAACCCAGAATTTCTCTGTTTCTGAAAATCTTTCCTTCCCTCTAAATTAATCAGCAAGACATCAATCAGCAATTTCTCAATAACTTTCCTATTCAAGTCATCGTCATTGCTAGTGAAAATTATCTTCTTCCCAAAATTCAGATTAATCTCTTTCTTAATCTTCTCAAAAGAATTGCCCTTTATCAAAATAGTCTCTTTCATATCAACCATTAATAATAGTTCCTTTAAACTTTTTTCCTTTTAGAAGAAATTTTTTAATATCAGAGAAAACTTTTTTTATTGATTGATTTCCATTTATTTTTATTAATTTATCTCCAAAGTATTTAATTATTTTAGGAGAATGTTTATAAAATAATTCTAAACGTTTTTCTAAGGTTTCTTTTTGGTCATCAATTCTACCTTCTAACTTTTTTCTCAATCTTACCCTCTTGTATACTTCTTTTTTTGGAAGAGTAAGCAAAATAACTTTTTCTAAATTTATTTTTTTTGCTGCTTTTAGTTGCTTTTCGTCCCTAGGGAAACCATCAATTATAAAATTGTTTTTTGGGGTGTTTTTTAAAACTAATTTATTAACTATTCTATTTGGAGCAAGTAACCCTTTATTCATATATTTTTCTAAAATCCTACCTTTTCTTGATTTGCTTTTTATTTCTTCCCTCAGTATTCTCCCAATAGAGACCCTTTTAAGTTTGAATTTTTTTGCAATAAGTTTTGCTTGGGTTCCTTTCCCACTTCCTTGAATTCCTATTATTGCTAATCTCATTTTATAGTAAACAATTTATCATCCTTGACATCAAAAACATCCAACCGAACTCCAGCGTCAAGCCACCCATGCGCATAATTCAAAGCTGCAAATGCATTCACAAAATCTCCTTTTTTTTCAAAGTGCCTTGCATCTGATAGATAATTTCCAACCATCTCAAAAATCTCATTTGCATATTTTGACTTGCTTTTTATCACAGAATTCTTAGCAATCTCCAATGCACTCTCTGTAACTAAAAAATACCTACCAAGTTTTTGTTTTGTTATTTTGTCTTTCATCTTATTTGATTTTCAAAAAATTTTCCAATAGGAAGAACCATTTTCTTAATTATAAATTTAGAACTAATGACATCTGAGATAATTGCAGTTAAAATCAACCTTCCAGCAACAACTTTGAAAACCCCCTCGTGAGTTGGAATTTTTGTAGTAACTGAGAATTTCTCTATAATTTCTTCGATTTCATCCTTACTTAAGATAATTACAGTAGGTTTTATCCCCATATCTCCTCGAACAATTATTTTTTCATCTTCTCCATCGCATTCAATAATTTTTACAGCAGGGTCACGAATAAGCGAATTTAACTTCCCTAAATCTAGATCTGAATTTGTAGGGATAGGTTGCAAATATTGTAAATTCGGAGGAAGTTGAGGTTCAATAATATGCAATCCTCTTCTAACAAGAGGTATATGTCTTTTCAACAAAGGACGTCGTATCAACCTGGGAACTAAAGGACTCCTAATTTCTTTCACCATTATTTTCTGAGGGATTTTCTTAACTAAAAAAGGCGTTACTTCTTTTACTTCTTTTTCTAAATCCTCTTCTATAAAAAATTCCTTTTGCATAGAATTTTTAATTAAACTTTTTGTAAATTCCAAAAGAAAAAAATTTCTAAAATCTTGGGAAGTTTTTTCTAGCATTCTAACCTTGTGGTAACTTATTGAAACCTTGAGGTTTAGAAGATATTGATCTTTGATAAGCTTCTGATTCTGGAGAAGAGATTGGAGGTTGAGAAACAAGTGGTTTACCAATTTGTGCATTCATCTGTGGCTCTTGCCCAGCTTCTTTTGGTTCATGCAAAAATGAAATCCCTCTCGCAATAGTCTTATTCTGATCCACAATATTATCCATTTTCTCCATCATCCTCTTTTCATATCCACTTCCAAGATCTCCTTTTTTTTCCGCCAATGACCTTGCAGTTATTTCAAAAAGATTTAACAATTGAGAGATTTGCATTGTAAGATTATCCATTTTTACAGAAAGATTGACCATAACTTTTTGAAGCGAAACGAAATTTTCAAGAAGAATCTGTTCAACACCTACTTCTCCTATTTTTTTAGATTCTTGCATCAAGGGAGTTTTTGCAATTATTTTAGGTTTAGCTAAAATTTTTTTCTGTCCTTTTACATCTACCCTCTTCTCAATCACAACTTTTTTTGGCATAATTTAAATAAGTGAAAAGGATTTATAAAATCTTTGATTAAAAAATATCAAGCATCTCATCTTCCTTGTCTTCATTTAAATTATCATCTTTTTCTGGAAAATTCTCTTTAGTAAATTCAGGTTTATCTTCATCTTCACCATCTTTTAAATTTCCTACTTTTTCAGAATGAGAATTTAGATATTCTTCTTTTTCTTTTTCTATAACTTCCAAATCTTTTTTAACTCTCTCTTTATCTCCTTCTTCAAGAGCTGTTACTTCTTCTTTTATCTCTTCTTTAGCTCCAGAAATTTTAGGAATCTCTCCATCCAATTTTGCCTTAATATCTTCTACAACCTCTACTTTCTGAGGTTTCAAAAAATGACTTTCTTTTTTTTCTAATTGATATCTTCTAGGTTCCTTATCAGTTCCCTTTACAAAATTTCCTTCAAGTTCTGCAACATAATCTGAAATTTCCTTTGCCATATCTGCATTAACACTAATACTATCAATACCAGCCTCTACCAAAAATTTCGCCATCTCTTTCCTGCTCCCTGCTTGCCCACAAATGCTCGTCTCAATTTTATACTTTTTACAAACCCTAATTACAAAACCCATTTGATAAAGAATTGCAGGATGCATTTCATTGTAAAGTTCTTGCACTTGCTCATTCCCTCTATCCAAAGCAAGAATATATTGTGTCAAATCATTTGTCCCAAAAGAAATAAAATCAATTCCTTCTTCACAAAAATCTTTTATTAATTGAACAGCCGCAGGCGTCTCAATCATCACTCCAATCTTAGCATCATCAAAACCAATTTCCTTCGAGAACGCTTTAACTTTCTGAACTTCTTCTACAGAAATTACCTGAGGCAACAACAACCCAACTTTTTTCCCTTGTTCTGAAATTCTTTTCAAAGCACTAATCTCAGCTTTCAAAACTTCCGGATTTTTCAAACCATATCTAATTCCGTGCATCCCTAACATAGGATTTGCTTCTTTCTCTTGCGGTGCCCCCTCAAGATTCTGAAACTCGTCGCTCCTTATGTCAGAAGTCCTAACCCAAATCTCATCAAAATATTTCGCAATCCCTTCAATCCCCTTAAAAATTATTTCTTCGTAATCTTTAATTTTCTTTTGCTTTAAGAAATATTCAGGATGCTTTCCAGATTCTGCAATTATCCCCTCAATTCTAGTAAGCCCAACTTTCTTCAAACCAGTTTTTGCTGCACGCTCTGCAAATGTCGGCAAATCAACAATAACTTTTATCTCTGTTTTTGTATGAGCAGTCACAGGCAAGATTTCTTTTTGCTCTGTTTCCGCAACCTTTCCCTTGTAAATTTTTCCAGTATAACCATCAACAGTTATAATCTCCCCATCTTTTAACTTGGTCGTTGC
>Ga0180007_10006079_pt1 | contig 11929 bp, 7 predicted proteins | sample MM_PC_MetaG_FD_121122 | JGI IMG/M metagenome (GOLD analysis project Ga0180007, IMG submission 121122) | Groundwater microbial communities from the Aspo Hard Rock Laboratory (HRL) deep subsurface site, Sweden - MM_PC_MetaG | ecosystem: Environmental > Aquatic > Deep subsurface > Groundwater...
ATATTGGTTTAGTGGGACATCTAGCTACTTATGCCAGAATTAACGAATATGGCTTTTTAGAGACACCTTATCTTAAGGTTTATCATGAAATTGATAACAAAGAAGAACTATTAATCGGGAAAATTTTAAAAGAAAATATTGCTGGAGCAAAAAAAGATACAAAAATTGATGCTGCTCTAGCCAAAAAAATTGCCAAAGACAAAAATATTAAAAAAGTTAGTATTTTCCCTTGGGTTAGCAAAGAGATCGAACATTTAAATGCTACTCGAGAAGATCGAAAAAATATTGCTCACGCAGGAATTAAGAGAGATGAAGACGGCAACATTATAGAAAAAATTGTCGGAGGAAGAGTTAAGGGTCAAGCTAGTGAAATAGAAGCGGAAAATGTAGATTATGTTGATGTTTCGGCTAAACAATGTATTTCTGTAGCAACCTCTCTCATTCCATTTTTGGAACATGATGATGCTAATCGAGCTTTGATGGGTTCCAATATGCAACGTCAGGCAGTTTCTTGTGTTAAGCCTCAGTCTCCAATTGTAGGAACGGGAATTGAAGACAAGGCGGCAGCTGATTCTGGCCAGGTGGTTATTTCTAAGGGAGACGGAGAAGTGATTGAAGTAGATGCTGATCATGTTTTAGTTAAAGAAAAAGCCCCTATAGGAGCTAAGAAGCCTTATATTAAAAGAAATTATCTTTTGCAAAGTTTTGTTAAATCAAACGCTTTCACTTCTATGAACCAAATCCCTCGTGTTTCTAAGGGGGATACAGTTAAAAAAGGACAAATGTTGGCTGACGGAGCTTCAACCGAAAATGGAGAACTATCTTTGGGACAAAACATCATCGTAGCTTTTATTCCTTGGGAAGGATCTAATTATGAAGATGCTATCATAATTTCAGAAAAATTAGTCCAAGACGATCGATATAGCTCAATTCACATTGAGGATTTTTCTATTGATGTTAGAGATACTAAGCTTGGTCCGGAAGTGGTGACTCGAGATATTCCTAATATTGGAGAAGAAAGACTTAAGAATTTGGATGAAACCGGAGTGATTAGAATTGGCGCTGAAGTAACTTCAGGCGATATTTTAGTTGGAAAAATTACTCCCAAAGGAGAAGGAGACTTGACTGCTGAAGAAAGACTTCTTCGGGCCATATTTGGTGAAAAATCTCGTGATGTCAAGGATAGTTCGCTTTATCTTCCTCATGGAGAATATGGAAAAGTAGTGGATATAAAAATATTTTCTCGAGAACAAGGAGATAAACTCTCAACTGGTGTGATTGAACAAATTCAAGTGAGCGTAGCTCAAATCAAGAAAATATCCGTAGGAGACAAATTAGCTGGACGTCATGGAAACAAAGGAGTTATTTCTAGGATTGCTCCAGTAGAAGACATGCCCTATCTTCCAGACGGAACTCCAGTGGATATGATTCTTAATCCTTTAGGTGTTGCTTCCAGAATGAATATTGGTCAGATTTTAGAAACTCATCTTGGTTGGGCGGCTTATACGCTTGGATATAAAGCGGCGACTCCAGCTCTTGAAGGGGTGACAGAAGAACAGATAAAAACCGAATTAAAAAAAGCTAATCTTCCAGAAAATGGGAAAATTCGTCTTTCCAATGGTAGAACAGGTGAATATTTTGATAATGAGTCGACTGTTGGAGTGATGTATGTTATGAAACTGCATCATTTGGTTGATGATAAAATCCATATGCGTTCTATTGGACCATATTCTTTAATCACTCAACAACCTCTTGGTGGAAAAGCTCAGTTTGGAGGACAGAGATTTGGAGAAATGGAGGTCTGGGCGCTTGAGGGTTATGGCGCTGCCTATACTCTTCAGGAAATGCTAACTATAAAGTCAGATGATGTCATGGGTAGATCGAAAGCCTATGAGTCCATTATTAAAGGAGAGACCATAAAAAGTCCTAATCTTCCAGCTTCTTTTCATGTTTTAGTTAATGAACTTAAAGGACTTTGTTTGGATGTTGAACTAACGGGATCAAAAAAAGAAGAAGATGATGAAGATGAAGAAGGAAACAGTAATAATGTAATTAATTCTTCTCAGTCAGAATAATTCTAACTTCAATTTATAATTTATTTTAAATTTTATTTTTATGGAATCTATAACCAAAGTTAGCGATTTCGATAGCGTTAAGCTGAGATTAGCTAGTCCAGAAAAAATCCTGGATTGGTCTAATGGTGAAATCACCAAGCCAGAAACAATTAATTATAGAACTCAACGTTACGAAAAAGATGGACTTTTTTGCGAAAAGATTTTTGGTCCTTCCAAGGACTGGGAATGTTATTGTGGAAAATATAAGAGAATTCGTTACAAAGGAATTGTTTGTGATAAGTGTGGAGTGGAAGTAACCAGAAGTATTGTAAGACGTGAAAGAATGGGCCACATCAAATTAGCTACTCCAGTTTCTCATATTTGGTTCTTGCGAGGAGTTCCTTCGAAAATCGGCTTGGCTCTTGGGCTTGGTGTTCAGGAATTAGAGAGAATCGTTTATTTTTCTAGCTATATTATTTTGAATGTGGACGAAGCGGAAAGAGAAAAAGCTTTAAGCCAAATTGAACAAGAATTTAAAGTTAAGCAGAAAGAGATTAACCAAAACTTTTCTGACAAAGAAGAAGAGAGAAAGAAACTAGATGAATTAAAAGCAATTTATAGATCAACCAAAGAAGAGTTAAAAGGATTGCAAAAATTGAAAACTATTTCTGAAATGGAATATTTCAACTTGTCTTCTCGCTATGGCCAAGTTTTTGTAGCTGGGATTGGGGCTGAAGCAGTTAGAGAAATTCTAGAAAAAATGGATGTTAAAGAAGAAATTGCCAAAGTCAGAGCAGCTTTAGATAGCGATGAAAATGTGGATAAGAAAAAGTTGGTTAAGAGAATGAAGCTTTTGCAGGGATTCTTCAAATCAGGACTAAAATTAGAATGGATGTTGCCAACAGCTATTCCAGTTATTCCGCCAGATCTTAGGCCGATGGTGGCTTTGGATGGAGGGCGTTTTGCCACTTCTGATCTTAATGATCTTTATCGAAGAATTATTAACAGAAACAATCGCCTCAAAAAATTACTTGAAATTGGAGCACCAGAAGTTATAACTCGAAATGAAAAAAGAATGCTGCAAGAAGCAGTTGACGCTCTTTTTGATAACAGTGCTAGGCGTTCTCAAGTTTCAGTGGCTGCTTCCACTGGACAAAGAAGAGCTCTTAGATCTCTAGCGGATACTCTCAAGGGGAAACAGGGTCGTTTCAGACAAAATCTATTAGGAAAAAGAGTTGATTATTCTGGAAGAAGTGTGATTGTGGTTGGTCCAAAATTAAAATTAAATCAATGCGGTCTTCCTAAAAAGATGGCGTTGGAGCTTTTCAAGCCGTTCATTATTAATGAGTTAATTAAGAAAGAGCTAGCTTATAACGTTAGAACAGCTGGAAAAATGGTTGATGCCGAAGCAGAAGAAGCATATGAAATTCTTGATGAAATTATTGGTCATCATTTTGTCCTTTTGAATCGTGCTCCAACTCTTCATCGCTTGAGTATCCAGGCTTTCCATCCGGTTTTAATTGAAGGAAAGGCTATTCAGGTTCATCCTATGGTCTGTAGTGCTTTTAACGCTGACTTTGATGGTGACCAGATGGCTGTTCATGTGCCTTTGACTGACAAGGCTCGATGGGAAAGTGAAAATTTGATGCTTTCTGCCAAAAATATTCTAAAGCCGGCTAGTGGAGAACCAATAACCACGCCTACGCTGGATATGGTTTTGGGTTGTTATTATATTACTCACATGGTCAAAGGAGTTAAGGGGGAAGGAAAAATATTTTCTTCTTCTGATGAAGCAGTGCTGGCCTATGAATTGGGCTATGTCGATATTCACGCTGAAATTAAAGTTATCTATGAAGGAAAAATATTATCAACTTCTGTAGGAAGGATCAAGCTTAATTCCATCATGCCTAAGGGAATGGAGTTCATTAATCAAGAAATGACAAAAAAAGAGCTTAAAGGACTGGTAGCCAAGGTGCTTATTGACTTTGGTCTAGAAAAAACAGCTCGATTTGTTGATAGAATAAAAGATCTTGGCTTTAGTGCCGTTACCAAATCTGGTATTAGTTGGGGAATGGATGATCTTTCAATTCCAACTGAGAAAAAGCATATTATGGAAGAGGCAGAGAAAGAGGTAGAAACTTCTAAGGGACAATATAACATGGGTCTTCTAACAGAGGGAGAAAGAAAATCAAAAGTAATTGAAATTTGGAATAATGCTAAAAATAAAATTTCTGAGGCTGTTAGAAACTCAATTGATAAGGAAGGTTCAGTTTACGCTATGGTTTATTCCAAAGCTCGAGGTTCTGAGTCAGTTGTAGTCCAGATGGCTGGAATGAAAGGATTGATGGCTGGTCCGACTGGGGAAACCATTGAACTGCCAGTTAGAAGTTGTTATAAAGAAGGTTTGAATGTGTTGGAATATTTCATTTCTACTCATGGAGCTAGAAAGGGAATGGCAGATACCGCTCTTCGAACAGCTACAGCCGGTTATTTAACTAGAAGATTGGTGGATGTTTCTCAAGATGTGATTGTGACTGACGAAGATTGCAAGGACAAGGAAGGCTCTTATATTTATAAGGAGGATTCGGATAGGATTGGACAAAGTTTTGCTGTTCGAGTAGCTGGAAGATATTTAGTTGAAGACGTAATTGATCCTAAAACTAAAAAAGTTTTAGCTAAAGTTGGAGAAATGGTCTCTAAAGATCAAGGAGAGGCTATTGAAAAGGCTAATGTAGAAAAGGTTAAGATCAGAACTTTAGTAACTTGTAAAACTAAGAGAGGTGTTTGTCAGAAATGTTATGGCTTGGATCTAGGAAGAGGTCATTTAGTAGATGTTGGTCAAGCTGTTGGAACAGTGGCCGCTCAAGCTATTGGTGAACCGGGAACCCAGTTAACTATGCGTACCTTCCATATTGGTGGTATTGCCGGATCAGACATCACCCAGGGGCTTCCTCGAGTGGTAGAAATTTTTGAAGCCAGGCCTCCAAAAGGAGAATCAGTCATTGCTGAATTTGATGGAAAAGTTGTAGATATAGTTAGTCAAGAAAAAAATATTATTGTCAAAATAGAATCTCAAGACAAGAAAGAAAACAAGGAATATGCCGTTCCTCTTGGAAGCACGGTTAAAGTTCAGAAAGGAGATTTAATTGGCAAAGGTTCTCCTCTTAATGAAGGTCATATTGATCTAAAGAATCTATATAAAGTGATGGGCTGGGAGGCAGTTTGTCGCTATATTGTTAGAGAGATTCAAGAGATTTATGCTTCTCAAGGTGAAGGTATTAATGATAAGCATGTAGAAGTAATTGTCAGACAAATGTTTAGTCGAATTAGGGTTGTTGAAGAAGGCGATAGTGAATTGTTATCTGATGATATCATCGAAGCTGATGAGTTTAGAGAAATTAATGAACAATTGAAAAAAGAAGGAAAAACTCAAGCTAAGGGCGAAAAACTAATAATGGGAATAACTCGAGTAGCTCTTTCTACGGAAAGCTTCTTGTCAGCGGCTTCTTTCCAGGAAACAGCCAGAGTCTTGATTAATGCTGCTGTTACAGCCAAAGAAGATAAGCTGAGAGGCCTTAAGGAAAATGTTATAATTGGACGCCTTATACCAGCTGGAACTGGTTTCAGGAAAGGAAAAACAAGCTAAATATCTTTTTTCGCTAAAAACGCTTCGAGTAAAATCGAGGCGTTTTTTTGGGTTTTTGATTTAGGTTTTTTGTGGTAAAATAGTTTTATGGGACGAAAGAAAAAAAATCAAAAAGAAGAAGAAATAGAGCAGGAAAATAAAGATTGGCAATGGGATATTAAGGGGGATGTAAAAAAAAGCATCGTGGCTGTTTTTTTGTTGTCCTTGTCTATTATAGTTATTTTGGGTTTTTTTCAGAAAGCCGGTTTAGTAGGCGAAAAAATTAATTTTGGTATTGGCGTATCAGTGGGCTGGTTGAAATGGATTTTCCCATTGTTTCTTATTGGAGCGGCTATCATTCTGCTTATTAAAGGAAAAACTTCTTTTTATGTTAGTAAAATAGTTGGATTATTTTTTGTTTTATTTTCTGCGGCCAGCTTTTTTCATTGGTTCTATATCTTCGAGGATATGAGTTCAAGAGCCAGAGCTGGAATGGGTGGGGGATATCTAGGATATTTTGGAGCGCACTTTTTTTCTAAATATCTTGGCTCAGCCGGTGGTCTGGTTTTGATCCTGGCGATTTTGATAGTGAGTTTAATTTTTACTTTCAATTTTTCTTTAATAGAATGGATTAACAAAATGTTGAAAAAGAGAGAATTAGACAAAGACGGTGATGAAATGTCTATGGAAGAAACTATTGATAAAGAAATAGAAAATGAAGACGAAGAAGAAAAAGAAGAAATGGCTGATGAAAAAGGCAATATCGCTAAATTAGAATTTGTGGAGGGTCCTGATCAATATGTGGATGAAAAAATTTCAAATCAGGCAAACAAAAGTGAATTTTCTGCTCAAGGCAAGGAAATAAAATTGAAAAAAACTGCTAAAAAATCTTTTTCATCGAAAGATGATTGGGAACTACCTCCTTTAGAGCTACTTGAAAAAAGTTCTGGAGAAGCTAAGGGTGGAGATGTAGAAAACAATGCTCAGATTATTCAAAAGACTTTGAAGAATTTTGGGATCGACGTTGAAATAGGGGAAATAAAAACTGGTCCAGCTGTGACTCAATATAGTTTTCGTCCGGCCGTTGGAGTAAAGATTTCTAAAATTCTTTCTTTGCAAAATGATATTGCCTTATCCTTAGCAGCTCATCCAATCAGAATAGAGGCTCCTATTCCAGGAAAATCACTGATTGGAATAGAAGTACCTAATAAAGTTTCTACGATGGTCCGTCTAAGAGATATTTTCGAGAGTCAAAATTTTTCTGACCGAAAAACCAATCTAACTATTTCTTTAGGAGAAGATGTTAGTGGAAATTTTGAACTAGCGGGAATTGATAAGATGCCCCACTTATTGATTGCTGGAGCTACGGGCACAGGAAAGTCAGTTTGTGTGAACTCAATTATTACTAGCCTTCTTTTTCAAAACTCTCCTCGAGACTTGAGGTTTATTATGGTTGATCCCAAAAGAGTAGAGTTGTCACTTTATAATGGTATTCCGCATCTGCTTTCTGATGTGGTGGTGGAAAATGGAAAAGTAGTCAATGCCCTTAGATGGGCGGTGGGAGAAATGGAACGACGCTATCGCTTGTTTCAAGATACTGGTTCGCGTGATATTAATTCCTATAATGAAAAATTAAACGGTGGGAAAAAGTTGAAATATACCAATCCGGAAACAGGAGAAACAGAAGAAAAAGACTTAGAACATCTTCCTTACATTGTGATTGTTATCGATGAATTGGCCGATCTTATGAGTAGCCATGGCAAGGAAGTTGAGGGTGCCATTGTTCGTATCGCTCAAATGGCCAGAGCGGTGGGAATTCACCTAATTGTTTCTACTCAAAGACCTTCAGTTGAAGTGATAACTGGTCTAATTAAGGCTAATATTACAACCAGAATAGCTTTTCAGGTGGCTAGTCAAATTGATTCTCGAACCATATTGGATATGGCTGGAGCTGAAAAGTTACTAGGCAATGGAGACATGCTTTATCTTTCTGCTTCTTCACCAAAACCCAGAAGAATTCAAGGAGTTTTTGTTAGTGAGTCTGAAGTTAAGAGAGTAGTGAAGTTTATCAAAGAACAAAAATTTGAAGAAGAGATTGGAGAAGAGATTGTTGAAAATACTAACAATGAATCTTCTTTCCAACCGAGCAAGGAAATTAAGATAGATTTTAGCAATTCTGATGACGTTGGAGAAGACGAAGAATTACTTCAAATGGCTATAGTTGAGGTAAAAAGAGCTAAAAAAGCTTCAGCTTCGCTTTTGCAAAGAAGACTTCGCATTGGCTATGCTCGAGCAGCTAGAGTCCTAGATATATTAGAAGATCAAGGTATTGTTGGTCCATCGGATGGAGCTAAACCTCGGGAGGTTTATAATTTAACAGAAAATGAAAATAAGATTGATTATGATGATTCTCTAGAGGATCAGAAAAAAAGAGATAAATGGGAAATGTAATCTCATATAACATATAGTATAAAACATGTAGCAATGAAGCTGGATATATTTTGTTTTATGTTATGCGTTCCGTGACATATGAAGTATGAATGGTTTTTCTAAAAAAAAAGTTGGTACTCTAACATTGGGAGAAAAACTTCGAAAACTTAGAAGTGAACGTCGCATTAGTTTATCGGAAGTCTCTCGAGCTATTTGTATTCAAATAAAATATTTAGAATATATCGAAGAGGGAAACTATGAAAAGCTCCCAGCCGATGTGTATGTAAGAGGTTTTTTAAAAAGCTATGCCGATTTCTTAGGGCTAGATGAGAAAATATTAATTAAATTGTTTGAAAAAGAAAAAGATATCTCTCGTAATTTAAAAAAAGGCAAAGAGGATAGTCAATCCATTTTTAAACCACTGGAAATTAATTTTTTTTCGATAACTCCCAGAAGAATAGCCACTATATTTAGCTTCATTTTGATTTTACTAGCTATTCTCTTTTTTTATAGAGAAGTAGGCTCTTTTGCCAATAATCCAAAACTAGTTATTTTGAGCCCAGAAGACAATTGGGAAACAGATAGCGCTTCAATTTGGTTAGAGGGAGTAGCAGAACGAGATGCTAAAGTTTTCATTAATGGACAACCAGCTCTGGTTTATGATGACGGAAGTTTTAAGGAAAGCCTGACCTTGCAAGAAGGAGTAAATCAAATAGAAATAAAGGCGGTTAATCGTTTTAATAAGGAAGCTAAAAAATTTTTACAATTAGTCTATAACTCAGAAGAAGAAGCAAAAGAAGTTGCTTCAGAAGAATTAAAAAATGAAACAATGAATCTTCGGATATGGGTGGATCCGGGACCAGTTTGGCTCAAGGTTGAAGCGGACGGCGGATTAGTTTTTAGTGGAACTATGCTTTCTGGGGCGGTTCAGATTTTTGAAGCCAAAGAAGAATTTAAAATTAGTTCTGGCAAAGGAGAGGCTACCTGGATTCAAATTGATGATCAAGAAGAAAAACAGCTTTCGGAAGAATCGGGGCCACAAAAAGATCTAGTTTTCCAAGAAGAAACAGATAATAATTAAATTTATCCCTTGCCACTTTTATATTAGAATGCTAAAAAAATATAAAAATTCAATAATTAATATGTAAATAATCCTTCCCCATTTATATCTGAATAAAAAATTAAAATATAAAAGTGGTGTGGGATAAAAAAAATGAGTAAAGAAAATAAAGTGCAAAGTCTAGATAATGTAGTAGCTGAAATCAAGGACAGATTTGGCGAAGGCATTATTATGAAGTTAGGGGATGCTAAAAAAGTGGATGTAGAGTCTATTCCTACTGGCTCTATTTCTTTAGATCTAGCATTGGGCATTGGAGGAATTCCTAGAGGAAGAGTAGTAGAAATTTATGGCCCTGAATCTTCAGGAAAGACCACTTTGACCTTGCATGTCATTTCTAATGTTCAAAAATCTGGTGGAACAGCCGCTTTTATTGACGCCGAACATGCGCTTGATCCAGAATATGCTAAAAAAATCGGAGTGAATATTAAGGATCTGCTAATCTCCCAGCCAGATAATGGAGAACAAGCCCTTGATATCGTGGAAACATTGGTGGTTTCTGGAGCAGTTAATATTATTGTGGTTGATTCAGTGGCAGCGCTCACTCCTAAAGCGGAAATCGAAGGCGAAATGGGAGATCATCATGTGGGTCGTCAAGCCAGGCTTATGTCTCAAGCCCTTAGAAAACTTACAGCTATTGTGGCTAGAAGTAATTGCACCGTTATTTTTATCAATCAAATTAGAATGAAGATTGGGGTTATGTTTGGTAATCCTGAAACGACTACTGGAGGCAATGCTCTTAAGTTCTATTCTTCAGTTAGAATTGAAGTGAGAAGATCGGCGCAAATTAAAAAAGCGGAAGAAGTGGTGGGAAATAGAGTGAAAGTGAAGATTGTAAAAAATAAAGTAGCTCCACCGTTTAAGACTGCCGAGTTTGACATTATGTACAATGAAGGAATCTCTGCCTCGGGTGATGCACTAGATACCGGAACTAAATATGAAGTTATCACTAAAAAAGGAAACTCCTATTCTTTCGGAGAAGAAAAATTAGGAGTGGGCAGAGAAGCAGCCAAAAAAACCTTAAAAGATAATCCAAAATTATTCAAAGAAATTTCCAAAGAAATTTATAAGAAGATTAAAACTATGGAAATGGAAAATCAGAATTAAGTTGACTTTTCCGTTAATATGGTGTATAATAGATAGGTAACATAAAAAAGCGGGTGAAAACCTGCTTTTTTTATTTTATAATTAATTAACTTTTTGCCTTTTTTAAGCCAATTTATCTTAAAAAAGAGTTAAAAACAAAAAAATATGGCTGAAAACCCTATGTGCCAATGTCCTGAATGTGATAAGAGGGAAGCCGAACACAAGCAAAAAGAGGAAATGAATCTGGCGGTGCTGGTAGCGCTTATGCCAATGTTGACTCTGACCGTTTTTAACATGTTGGGACTCTTTAGCTAGATAGTAAACAGACAAAGACTATCAAGTTACAAAAAAAATTCCGGAAATTATTTCCGGAATTTTTTTATTTAGAAAAGAATAAGAAGCTTAGGCACGACTGACATAGGCTCCAGTTTCTGTGTTAACTATAATTTTGTCACCAACATTCACAAAAAGAGGCACGCTGATTTTTAAGCCTGTTTCTAGGGTGGCCATTTTTCCACCAGTAGAAACAGTATTACCTTTAACTCCCGGAGGAGCGTCAGTTATTTTAAAAGTCATTTTAACTGGCAGTTCAATATTAATGGGATTTCCATTCCAAGAGAGAACTGATACTTCTGTTCCTTCGAGCAAATAGTCAGTCAGCTTATCAAGAGCCTCTTGGTTGATGGCAAATTGCTCATAACTTTCATTATCCATGAAACAATAGTCCTCATTTTCTTTATAAAGAAATTGAGCTTTGGATTTTACAATATCAGCTGCATCGACTTGTTCAGCTCCTTGAAAAGTTTTTTCTAACACTGATCCAGTCTTCAGATTTTTAAGCTTGGTTCTTAGAACTGATCCGGCTCGACCAGTCTTGGATTGTTCGTGATAAAGGACCAGGAAAGGCTCTCCGTTTAGGATAATATTCTTGCCTGATTTGATTTCGTTAATACCTAGCATAACTTTTTATTTTATTACAAAAGGGAGAAGAGCCATTGTTCGGGCTTTCTTGATGGCATTGGCCAAGGTTCTTTGATGTCGAGAACAAGTCCCAAAACGTTTAGGGTTGTAGATTTTAGCTTGAGAATTAACAAAACGTCTTAAGAATTGAGAATCTTTATAGTCAATTTTGTCCATTCTGTTTTGACAGAAATAACAAGCTTTTTTTTCGGGAGTTATTTGTTGGTTTTTCTGATTGGTTTGATACATAAAATTAATTTTGAATTTAAAATTTCAAATTTTAAAACAGCGAATAGTTATTTAATAATTTAAAATGGAACATCTTCAATTTTTACTTCCTCTTCTTCGTCTAGATTAATGGTAGGAATAGCATCATCAGCTGAAGCTGTATTTTGAGCTGAGGGAGCAGTTGATTGAGCTGGAGAAGCAGGAGAAGCATAGTTTCCGCTTCCTCCGCCAGGGCGACTGCCTAGTTGCATATTTTCAGCTACAATTTCAGTGCTTCTTCTTTCCACTCCGTCTTTACCAGTGAATTTTCGAGTGGCTAATCTTCCTTCAAAATAGGCTTCTTGTCCTTTAACGAGATATTGTCCGGCAATTTCAGCTAATCTTCCCCAGAGAACGACATTGTGATATTCAGTTTGCTCTTGTTTTTGG
>Ga0180007_10006080_pt1 | contig 11928 bp, 14 predicted proteins | sample MM_PC_MetaG_FD_121122 | JGI IMG/M metagenome (GOLD analysis project Ga0180007, IMG submission 121122) | Groundwater microbial communities from the Aspo Hard Rock Laboratory (HRL) deep subsurface site, Sweden - MM_PC_MetaG | ecosystem: Environmental > Aquatic > Deep subsurface > Groundwater...
CAGGTTAGAATTCAACTTCTTCCCTTTCACCTCGGTGGAGATTGTCGCCAGTTTGCCGCCAGCGCGTAGGGTCCTTTCCAGGTCATTCGCCGTCTTGGCAGGGGCGGGATGCTCGTTGCAGCCGGTGCCTAATAGGATTATGGCACAAGCCTTCACGACCTTGCTACCGATCCCCATCATCTTGTCATATAACATAATCTCTTTTCACCTTTATAGAAATCTTCACTTCAGCTTCTCGCCGCACCCGAGGCAGACGTGGCAATTGCAGCTCTCGTCGAATTCTGTGGTCGTTCCGTAATCTATCTTTGCCTTGCACTTGGGGCAATGCGGCTCCAAGTGGTCCATTTGATCGAAGAAATTCTGACCCTCAAGCATCCCATTAGTGGTATTTGGCTTTGATGTTTAAAAAGGTTTCGTTAAAAAAGTGCTAGAAGGAATAATATCAGAAGATTATGGTGAATATTTCATTATCACTCTGTCAGAAGCTTCATCAACAGCATTGAATATCTCATCGTCATAGCCGTTTTGTGCATGTCTAAGCATCCTTCCGAGCGGTCTGATTACAGTGTTAAGAAATCCCTGAATGGCCAATCTTCGCTTGTGCTCTTCGATTGGAGGATCCACGAGGGCTCCTCTTTTCCTGTCATATGAGAGCTGTCCTATCATTCTATGGTCCCCAGGGCTGTACTGCTGGAAAGTCAGAACTTCTACATCTTCTGTTAAAACATTAAAAACCGCTATATCATTAGCTTCTAGAAATTGTGCAACACCCTGTCCCATCTGGGCGTATCTTTCTTGCTTTCTGACTTTATCTTCTACAGATGTTTCCTCAGCCGGTTGGTCTTCGCTCATATGATTACAGGAATCGCATTTAGTATAAATCTTTCGATTTTATTACTATCATGCAGTAATAGCTATGTCTTTGCCAATCACCAAAACCCTTATAAATCTCTTGGTGCTGGATGAAGGCATGCCGTTCGAGACCGATGTGAGGAAGCTGCTGACAGAGAGGCTTAAGCTGGATGAGATCCCGCTGGAGAAGCCCAAGCCGGAGTTCGGAGACCTGGCCTTCCCGTGCTTCATCCTGGCCAAGGAATGGAAGAAGTCTCCGGTCGAGATCGCCAGGCAGCTCGCCACTGAGCTTGAGCCGGAAGGCGATATAAGGCGGATAGAGGCCAACGGCCCATACCTGAATTTCTACATGGAAAAAGGAGATTATGCCAAGGATGTCCTTGCGGAGATACGGAAGAAAGGGAAGAACTACGGCTCGTCAGGAGAGGGCAAGGGTAGGAAGATGCTGATCGAGCACACCAGCATCAACCCGAACGCGTCCCCGCACGTCGGCCGAGCAAGGAACGCCATCATCGGCGACTGCATCGCCCGCGTGATGAAGTTCCAAGGCTACAAGGTGAAGAGGCATTTCTATGTCAACGACGTCGGTAAGCAGATAGCAATGCTGGTCATGGCAGCCAAGAAGAAGCCGAGCTTCTCATCATTGCTGACATTATACATCAAGGTCAACGAGGAGATCAAGATCCAACCTGAGAAGGAGAAAGAGGTATTCGAGCTGCTGAGGAACCTGGAAGAGGGAGATGTTGCAGTCAAGAAGAAGTTCAGGCAGGTCGTGGACATATGCATAGAGGGACAATCAGCCATACTGAAAGACTTCGGGATCACATATGACTTCTTCGACTATGAGTCTGACTATCTCTGGAACAGGCAGACAAAGCATGTGCTGAGGGAGCTGGAAAAGACTGAAAAATTATTTACAGACGAGCATAACAGGCAGGTGCTGGACCAGGAAGGCTTCGGGCTGTCGATGAAGACTCCAGTATTCGTCCTTACAAGGGGAGATGGCACTTCACTCTACGGCCTGCGTGACATCGCATACAACTTCGACAAGATGAGGCAGGCGAAGAAGAACCTCGTCGTGCTCGGAGAGGACCAGAAGCTCTACTTCCAGCAGATAAAGGCCGCTCTGGAGATGCTGGGCCATGAGGCACCAGAGGTCATACACTACAGCTTCGTCCTCCTAGCTGGGGAGAAGATGTCGACCAGGAAAGGCTCAGTCGTGCTGCTGGAAGACTTCATGTCAGAGGCCAAGGAGAAGGCAGCCAAGGAGATACTGGAGAGAGGATACTCCAAGAACGTCAAGAAGATGGCAAAGGTCATCGGCTACGGCGCCATAAAGTATGCGATACTGAAGGTGTCAGCTGATAAGAACGTGCATTTCGACTGGACGACAGCTTTGAGCTTCGAGGGAGAGACCGGGCCGTACATACAGTATGCCCATGCGAGGATATGTTCCATCCTCAGGAAGCACGGCAAGAAGCTGCCCGATTGTGATGCCTCTGTGCTGATATCGAGGGAGGAGACCGAGCTGCTCAAGAGGCTGGGCGAGTTCCCTGAGATAGTCAAGGAAGCCGAGAGGAAGCCTCAGGTGCTGACAAGCTACATCTACAATGTCGCGAGACAGTTCTCAGATTTCTACCACAACCACCCTGTGCTGAAAGCCAAGGAACAGAAGCGGGATGCCAGGCTGCAGCTATGCTCTGCTGTGAAACAGGTGCTGGCGACAGGCCTCGACCTGACTGGGATAGAAGCGCCGGAAAGGATGTGAACTAACTTCTTGATGAAAAGGAATGGCTCCCTATGGGTGTGAGGGGTGGGTTAGAACAAGGTTGTATAGGGAGCCGGTTGAGATTGACCGTCAGTATACTTCTTGTCCTGTGTGATTATACTATATCTATAGCATAACTAGTATATAAATGTTACGTTTTTGTATACTAATAGGGCAAATAATTACAATAATTGTGCCAGAAAGGGTAAGTCAAGATGGCCTAGGCAGCGTCTAACTCACCACGGTTGCTATGCTCTCTCATTGGCCCCATCCAAAAAATGGGCAAATTTGCATGTGAGTTTGTATCATGATAGCAAATTGGCTTCATAATTGTTGATCTCACATGCAAATTTGTTTTTCACCACACATTTTTTTGGATGTCGCCCTTCCAATAATAAATTTTATAAACAGAGCAATTCCTTCTGAAAGCGCATGGAACTATCACAGGAAGACATGAAGAATATGTCTCCTGAGCAGCTCAAGGAGCTGCAGAAAAAGAATTGTATCTTCTGCCATATCGTATCTGGTGCGGTCGCGTCCAAGAAGATGTTCGAGGACAACGAACTATTAGGCATCCTTGACATCAACCCGGCCAACCCGGGCCATGTCCTTCTCATGCCCAAGGAGCATCACATGGTCATGCCGCAGATGCCTGACCCTGACATAAACCACATGTTCATGGTCGCCAAGGGCATCTCAAACGCCGTGTTGAAAGGTCTGAAGGCCAAAGGCACCAACCTGTTCATCGCCAACGGGGCATTGGCAGGGCAGAAATCCCCGCACTTCATGATGCACGTCATCCCGCGGATGGAAGGCGACGGGCTGAATGTCTTCATGTTGAAGAGGACGCAACCTAGAGACTTGGAGAAATTGCAGAAGACCCTTGAGCCGAAACTCTACGGCCTGATGGGCAAACAGCCGCCGGAGCACGTGGACTCCGAAACAGGGTCCATGCCTCCTGTTAAAGTAGAGCCTGAAGCACCTGAAGCTGTCGAGCCGGAAACAGAGGCTGAATCAGAGGCTGGGGAAGCCGAAGAAAGTGAGGCTGAAGAACCTGACAAGCCCTCGCTGAGCGACATCGCAGCACAAGCGTCGATCCTGGCTGGAGGTCCTCAGCCTGAAGACGACGAAGATGAGGAAGAGGATTCTGAGGAAGACGAGGACGAAGAATCCGAGGAAGAGTCCGAAGAAGACGAAGAGCAAGAAGCTGAGGAGGCTGACGAGGAGGATGAAGGAGAGAAGGACAAAGACACCGAAGACGAGGACGAAGAATCCGAGGAGCAGTCCGAAGAGCCCGAGGACGATGACACCGTATCGCTTGACGACATCACAGGGGTGCTCAGATGACCGAGTCGCCTATCGTCAAGGGACTCAAGGAAGGCAAGCTCATGGTAGTATATGAAGAAGATGACATAGTCGTATTCCTGGACCCGGCGCCTGTTACCCCAGGCCACATGGTGGTCGCCCCCAAGGACCATTACACAATCGTCGAGGAAGTGCCGGACTGGCTCATGGGCAGGATGGGCGAGATAGCCAACAAGGCCTCTACGGCAGCATTCGAGACACTTGGCGCGAAAGGCACGAACATACTAATCCACAACGGAACTCCTGCAGGTCAGGAGCTGAACCACCTCACGATCAACGTGATTCCACGTTTCGACAACGACGGGCTGAACTTCATGTGGCAGCCCAAGCAGCTCACAGAAGAGGAGATGTCCACGGTCGAGCTGACCCTGAAGCAGGAGACCGAGCTGATAGGACAGTTCGAGACAAAGAAACCGGCGGTAACACAGGAAGCACCTGTGGAAGAGACCGCTGAAGAGACTGATGACAGCGAGAACTACATGCTGAAACAGATAACGCGGATACCATGATAGAGACAGCAAAGGAAGCAGCAAGGGAAGGCGGGAAGATCGTGCTGAAGCACTATGACCAGGACTCCTGCTACGTCAAGGACGACGGTTCTATAGTATGCTCTGCTGACAAGAAGGCAGAGGCCAGGATACAGGAGATCATCCATGGCAGATATCCTGAGCATCGTGTAGTCGGCGAAGAGAACGGGTGCAACGGGAAGCATGAGTACTGTTGGTACATCGACCCGCTCGACGGCACCACGAACTTCAGGAACAACCTCAAGGACTGCGCAGTCTCTGTAGGCCTTGCCCACAAAGGCAGGTTCATCCTAGGTGCGATATGCAACCCTTTCACAGATGAGCTCTTCTGGGCCGAGAGGGGCAAAGGAGCGTTCCTCAACGGCAATAAGATAAGAGTCAACAACATTCCTGCCAGTGAAGGGGTCTCTGTGGTGCTGAGCTCATTCAGGGGCAGGAAGGAGAGCAAGCTGAAATTCTTGGACAGATGGACCGACATCTGCCCCAGGATCTACACAGTAGGCAGCGCAGCGCTCCAGTTCGCCAGGTTCGCCCAGGGATGGTATATAATGTCCTTCCAGGACAAATTGAAGCCTTGGGACTTTGCAGCCGGCGTGGTGATAGCCGAGGAGGCAGGCGGCATAGTGATAGACGAGCATGGAGAAGAGCCGAATCCGGGCTCGAAGAACATAATCAGCGCAAACAGCAAAGAATTGAGCGAGAAGGCGGTTGAGATAATCAAAGGGATCTATCAATAGTAGGAAGTACCTTAGTATCATATCCAAACTCACTCAATGCTACAACAAAGCTGGCGTATATCTTATTAAAATCATGGCCTCGGATAATAACATTTGGAGTTACGTTAATATCGATATCACTCACCCCAATATCTACATCATCAGATATACCTAACTTACTTTTTACTTCTCTCAAATACTCTCCAAGCATACGCCTAATTCTTTTTCTTAAGTCATAAAATTCATTCCAATCATCACATAATCGTGAGTCCCCTCCTAAGACGTTGATTTTAAAAGCGGGACCGGCATTTCCGAGAGATAACAAGTATTCTCCAGTGGTCTCGTTGAAATCACCCCATATAGTATAACGTTTACGCATGTCCTTCTCACGATGGGTTATCCTAAATATGTAACCTTCAACCTTAATAGAATCTAAAAATGGCTGAATTTCATCTGTTCCAACCCACGCCTGTTTTGCAGCTGGATCTGCTGTGATAATCGGTTCCCTTCTGAAGCCCAATGCTTCAAATCTTTCTATTGCTTGCTCTAGAGTGTCCATAAAATGACGATAAGCAGGAATAATATTTAAATATTTCTTTATTTTGAAGTGACGACATAAATTCTTTGTTGAATTCAGAAATTAGGTATAAATCATCTTGATGTTGAGCCCAGAAGGGATGGTAATTATTGTATGACCAAATCAATTTCCAGATCATTCAGAATCCATCAATCTTGAAATGCCATGCCTACTTAACCCCTCCTCATAGAGTTCGATTTCAACAGGGTGAAGAGTTGTCAAATCAGATTTTCCTTCTCTGATAACATGGAATTTTTTCCCAGGCAATAAAAGCCCTATGCTTTGGTTTGGGGCTTTTGCATAAGCATGATGTTCCATGACATGGTCCTCAATAGCCTTGCACAGTCCATCTGGGTCATGCAGCAACATCTCTTTCACATTCTCAGGAGATATGGCTAGTATATTCTTATACCCGATTACCCCTTTAGTTCCGTCCATCATACTCATTGACACGTCCTCGTGGTCTCGTGGGCCGATATATTTTCCGCCTCGTAAGCTTAATATTGTGCGCCAGCCCGAAGTCGGCGAACTGGTTGTACATTGATGAAGGTATATCATCAGGGATTCATCAGAAAACATTTCGTGAACCTGAGTTTTGTGTTCCGTATCATCAGACCCTTCTAATGCGTAGGGAGCAGGATTTTTTAAGTAAGGTCTCAGGTCAGCAATGGGCCCTTCTACATTCCCTGATATCACCGTTATTGGCCCGTCAGATGGAATAATGTGAACTGTCTTGTCATCCCCCAATATCACAGTCAGAGGCACTCTATCCGGCTTATCTGTTTCGGTACCCATGCATGAATGGAAATGCAAGGAATATTTAAACCTTTCGGTTATATAACTACTATTGAGTTATAAAAGCTTAATAATAACGGTAATGCTAAGCATATATCATCTCGATGTCAGGCAGCTGAGCGAGAAGGCAGTCGAAGTAGTGAAGGATATTTTCACCAAGGGTTGACAATCCTCGAGGCTCCACCCAAAAAATGGGCAAATTTGCATGTGAGTCAGTATCATGATAGCAAGTTAGCTTCGTAATTATTGGTCTCACAAGCAAAATTGTTTTCCCCTACACATTTTTTGGATGTCACCAATCCTCAAGAAAGATATATAAATATCGACGATTTCTTCCGCTGGATGAGTACCGAGAACTGTGGGCTGAAAAACATTGTCGCATGCACTAGCTCCATAAGCACAATACATGACGACACTCTCATCTATAGGGGATACAGCATCGAGGACCTGGCTGAGCACTGCAGCTATGAAGAGGTCGTGTATCTTCTACTGCATGGTGAGCTGCCGACCAGGGAAGCGCTCGACAGCCTCAAGGAAGAGCTCTCTCAAAATATATCCCTCCCGCAACGGTTTCTCGACATCCTGAAGCATATGGACCAGGGGCATCCGATGGCAAAGCTGAGGACAGCTGTCTCACTCTTCGGTACGTTTGACAAGGATCCTGATGACCTATCGACGTTAAGACAGAAGGCTGTCCGCATGACGGCTGCCATGGGTCCGATAGTCACGGCCATCTCAAGGTCGGAGCAACGCAAAGAGCCTATGGAAGCCGTGCCTGGCAGGACGCTGGCCTGGAACTTCCTGAACATGATCCGCGATAAAGAGCCCTCTAAGGAAGAGGAGCGCTTGTTCGACACCGCATTGGTGCTTCACGCAGACCACGAGCTGAATGCCTCGACCTTCACTGCTCGGACTGTCGCATCTACAAACAGCGATTTCTACAGCTCTATCACTGCTGCGATATCATCCCTGAAAGGCCCTTTACATGGCGGCGCCAATGAGGCTGTCATGCTCATGCTAGAAGAAATCGGATCAATAGATGATGTCGGACCATATATTGATGATGCACTCAAGAACAAGAAAAAGATCATGGGCATCGGCCACAGGGTCTACGAGCAAGGTGACCCAAGGGCAAAGGTATTGAAGGGATTGCTGGCCCAGACCAGACCAAAACAGGAATTCAGGATCCTGCAGCGGATTGAGAAACAGATGCTGGCAAAAAAAGGCCTTCTGCCGAATGTAGATTTCTACAGCGGACTCATCTATAAGGCTCTCGGCCTGAGGCAGAGAGATTTCACACCGATTTTCGCAGTCAGCCGTATCGCAGGCTGGAGCGCGCAGCTGATGGAACAGTACTCAAAGAACCGCCTCTACAGGCCGCGGGCGAAATACATAGGCAAGACAGGCAGGAAAGTGCTTCCGCTGTCAGAAAGGTAACAGATCAAGTATCAATCATTTCTATCTCGATGTTGAGGCCAGAAGGAATAGGGACCCTCATCACAAGCCTTAGGGCCCTGTCATCAATGCCCAGATCGATAAGCCGCTTGTGTACCCTCATCTCGTAGCGCTCCCAGGTGGCAGTGCCATCTCCACAAGGGCTCTTACGCGTAGTGAGCTTCAGCTTCTTAGTTGGTAGCGGTATCGGCCCTCGCATATCAACGCCGGTCTTGTCGGCAATATCTTTAATGTAGTCGCAGACCTCGTTGATCTTGTCAATGTCGATACTCACTAGTTTTATCCTTGCTTTTGGCATGTTTACCACATGATAAATCCGGGATTCACCATGAAACCTGAGCGCATGTCTACTTCTTCACCAGGTCTGTGCACATCCCGGCAGCTACTGTCTGCCCTGAATCGCGCACAGCAAAGCGGGCCATATGCGGAATCTCCGACTGCTTCTCAATCACAAGCGGAGTCACCGGTTTCACCTTGATTATAGCAGCATCCCCGTTCTTGACGAAGTCAGGCTTCTCCTGAATGACCTCACCTGTGGCGGGATTGAGCTTCTTCACGATCTCGATTATCTGGCACGCGACCTGAGCTGTGTGTATGTGGAACACAGGCGTATAACCTGTGGTCATGACAGTCGGATGGTTCAGCACGACAATCTGTGCAGTGAACTCAGTTGCCACAGTCGGCGGGTTGTCCACATGGCCGAGGACGTCACCACGGGTGATGTCCTTCTTACCTATGCCTCTGACGTTGAAGCCGATGTTATCGCCCGGCTCCGCCTTCTGCAGCTGCTCATGGTGCATCTCTATTGATTTTACTTCTCCTGACACGCCCTTGCCTTCCCTTCCAGGCTGGAAGATGACCTTATCACCTATCTTCATGACGCCTGTCTCTACCCTTCCGACCGGCACGACTCCGATGCCAGTGATGTTATAGACATCCTGCAACGGAAGCCTGAGCGGAAGCTCAGTAGGTTTCTCGGGAGGTGCGAAGTTGTCGATGGCTTCTATCAACGTAGGGCCTTTGTACCAGGCCATCTTGTCACTCCTCTTGAATATGTTGTCGCCCTCAAGCGCTGAGGCGGCTACGAACTGGATCTTCTCAGGGTTGAAACCCACGGTCTTCAGCAGCTGGGATACCTGCTCCTTGACATCGTTGAAGCGCTTCTCTTCATACTTGACCATGTCAAGCTTGTTCACAAGCACTATCAGCTGACCCACTCCGAGGGTCTTGGCTAGGAAGACGTGCTCCTTGGTCTGGGCCTGCACCCCGTCAGAGGCGTTGCCAGATACGACAAGTACGCCAGCGTCTGCCTGTGAGGCTCCTGTGATCATGTTCTTGATGAAGTCCTTGTGCCCAGGGCAGTCAATTATCGTGAAATAATACTTATCAGTTGTGAACTTCTTGTGTGCTAGGTCGATAGTCAGGCCTCTCTCCCTCTCTTCCTTGAGGTTGTCCATCACGAAGGCGAACTCGAAGCCTCCTTTGCCCAGCTCTTTTGCCTTGTCCTTGAGCTTCCTCATCGCCTGCTCGTCGACATTACCGGAATCGTACATGAGTCTACCTACACTGGTGGACTTGCCGTGATCAACGTGTCCGATGAAGACAAGGTTGATATGTTCTTTGTCTTTGGCCATATTATACCCCTCCTATTATTATATAGGTAGCTTTAAAAGCAAAGCTGAGGGTTGAGTGGAGGTATTTAAATGTTACGGAAATTCCTATTTCCGGACATTTAAACTCAATAATCTATGATTATTGTTGTTTAAATCTTATGGTTTTTCAGTAGGGATGTAAAAGGGGATAATTTGTTAAACTTCGGCCCATTACACCGCTGGTATGGGGACAGGAATGGATAGCCCGGTCTTGGACAGGTTACTCATCAGGTACGCGGACAATCCGAAGCATGTGTGGGACTCTGAGAGGATTGCTGTGGATTAAGGTCATATCTAAGATTATTCTTTGTGAGTGATTAAAAGAATAATTTTTTATATCAAGGGATTTTCCCTCCTGACATTGAAGTGGGGGGAAGACATGCCATGACAGCATTTGGAGAATTGGTTTGCAACTTCAAACAGTATAAATCCCAGGCTGAAGGGATTGCGGAGAGTGTAAAATATCAGAAATGGGTTTGAATCCATTCATCCTGAGACAAGAAGCGGCATCTGTTGAGCACCTCCAAAAAGTCGAGCGTTACTCATCCTTGCCTGAGGTATCAGGTGATATAGAAGAACTGCATCTATTAGGCGTCTATTTCGATGATTATATGCCCCAGCACTACCTGATGAGGGGCATGGCCGCTGATCTGAAAGACGGAAAACCAGTCTCACAAAGGGCGGCAGTTAAAGCATTCACAGACATGTACGGTCTGCAAATGGGTCTGGAAGAAGTATTATCCACCAGGTTTAGACACGAGTTCTTGGAAATGATTGAAGAAGCGAGATAAAAACAACTACATTCTCAGCATTGGGATTAAGAACATTTTTAAATGAATAATGATAAGATGCATTCATGAGGAAATGGTTCCCTTTAGTTCTTGCTGTGATCGTCATAATCATAACCCTGCTCGCCGTGGAGCTGGTCGTGTCCCTTGCTGCGCCGCAGAGGCTGCTGACAGAGATCAACGCAGAACACCCTGAGTATGAGCCGTTCAACACCATGACTGATTTCGGCATCATGCCCGAGCCGTATTCGGAAGGCTACAGGTACGGTGAGCGCAACCAGAAGATCTGGGTGAAGCACAACAGCCAGGGCTTCAGGTCTGACGATGAATATTATCTCGTGCCTGGCAAGACCAACGTGGCGCTGTTCGGCGACTCGAGGGTATATGGCTTCGGAAACGACCAGGATGAGACCATCGGCACATACATACAGGAACAGCTCGGAGACAGCTTCAATGTGATGAACTTCGGTGTGCCTGGCTGGAACCTGGACCAGGAGTTCCTGCTCTACATGTACCTTGCGCTGAACGAGGATTTCAAGGCGGACATCAACGTGTTCTTCATACACCCGAACGACCTCAGCCTGTATCTCGAGGAGTTCAAGAAACCGTTGTTCATGGTCGACAATGTGACTGACTTCGGCTTCTCATTGTTCAATTACCCCGTGAAATATCCCAAGGAGGATTATGAGCTGGACATGCTGGCTGACAAGGACAGGCGGAGCCGGGCGTACAAGGGGATGGATCCCCTGCACAGGTTCATGCTCAGGCATTCGCATGCATACACATTCTTCAACGGCTTCAGGCATAGATTCAAGCGGATGGACGCCACCTCCGAGGACGATGTCAACCTGGCCCCGTTCAGGCTAGACGCGGAGCACATCTACAAGAAATCCTACCGGCATCTCTGCCTGCTGTCGCAGAGGATGCGCCTTGACATCGAGACCGTGGGCAGCAGGGTCATCTTTGTCTACGTGCCTGCTGACTTCCAGGTAGATGAAAAGGCCCTGGAGGAAGCTGATAAATATTATTACAACTTCGACCCTGACAACTTCGACATGGACAAGATGAACACCATCCTGGACGACTGCTGGGAGGGGGCAGACTACGTTGACCTTACGCCGGTCTTCCGGCAGAAAGCAAAGAAGACGAGATTGTACAACACCTTCCTGGGCCACTGGACGCCTGAAGGTGCGGAGCTGGCAGCCGGGGCTGTTGCTGGAGAAATACTCACTATCTGAATATATCTTTATCGAGTCCGCAGACCGGCGGGCATCTCCCTGCCGTTCATTTATGCACTGTTCTGATAGGCGTAGTCTGCGACAAAAGTAAATTATAAATAGTGGTTGTGTTCTTGTTATGGGTATGTTAAACATCAATCAGAGGGAACTAATCGTTAAGTTGTGGGCGCAAGGCAAAAAGCAGCAAGAAATCGC
>Ga0180007_10006081_pt1 | contig 11926 bp, 11 predicted proteins | sample MM_PC_MetaG_FD_121122 | JGI IMG/M metagenome (GOLD analysis project Ga0180007, IMG submission 121122) | Groundwater microbial communities from the Aspo Hard Rock Laboratory (HRL) deep subsurface site, Sweden - MM_PC_MetaG | ecosystem: Environmental > Aquatic > Deep subsurface > Groundwater...
AAATGGATATTTTTGCAATTTTAGATTCACAGTATTCTTGAGCGAGGATGCAGCAAAAAGACACGCAGAAATAACAAAAGATTTAGAAGTCAATGCAACTTCTCAAGGGAATTACTTGTCAGAAAAATTAGATTTATTTCTTGATGACAAACTTGTTGATAGTCTTTCAATTGGCGAAGGGCTCAAAGGAAGAGTAACAACACAAATTTCTATTTCAGGTTCTGGAAGCGGAGCAACAAGAAATGAAGCATACGATGATGCAGCAAATTCAATGCACAAACTTCAGACAATTTTAATCACTGGCAGTTTACCTTACAAATTAGAAATAGTCAAACTTGATACAATTTCTCCTGTCTTAGGAAAAGAATTCATAAAATCAATATTCTTAGCAGGATTGGCAGCACTTTTAGTGGTGGCAATAATTATCTTTATCCGATACAAAAAATTCAAATCTTCAATGGCTCTTTTAATTACAAGCATATCAGAAATAATAATTATACTCGGTATTGCTTCTTTTATAAAATGGAATCTTGACTTGCCAAGCATTGCAGGAATCCTTGCAACAATTGGTACTGGAATTGACCAGCAAATAATTATTTTAGATGAAGCAAGACAAAGTATCTCATTAAGCATAAAACAAAAATTAAAAAGAGCATTCACAATTATTCTTGGAACATATTTTACTGCAGTAGTCGCTTTGCTTCCTTTGTTATGGGCTGGTGCTGGTTTATTAAAAGGTTTTGCAATTACAACTTTAATTGGAATTACAGCAGGAGTTCTAATAACACGACCTGCTTTCTCAGACATGGTAAAAAGGATTGAGGAATAATGCTCCCCTCAAAACACTTTATCTTAGGATTGCTCTTCGCAGGATTTCTCTATTTTATTTTTCCTAAAATAAACTTCATTGGTTTTTTAATAATAATTTTTTCTGCCTTTCTAATTGATGTTGACCATTATTTGTATTATGTTTATAAGAAAAAAAACTTTAGTTTAAGAAAGGCCTATAAATGGTTTATTGAAAATAAAAAGAAACTTTTATCTCTACCTTGGGAACAAAGAAATAAATTTCAAACAGGTTTTTCTTTTTTGCATGGAATCGAAATTCTCCTAATCCTACTAATTTTATGGGTTTTTGTTTCAAAATATTTTTTATTTGTTTTTGTAGGTTTTGCATTTCATTTACTTTTAGATAGTATTGACCAAACAACTTACTGGGATAGAATAAGCAAAGTTTCCTTAGTTAGAGATTATTTGAAATATAGAAATTAACTTTATTTTTTTGATAATCTTTCTAAATCTGCTTCCACCATCATCTCAACTAAGCCATCAAAATTTGTTTTTGGTTTCCATCCTAATTCTCTTTTAGCTTTTGAAGCATCTCCTATTAAAAGATCTACTTCTGCAGGACGATAAAATTTAGGATTAATTTTTATTATCTCGTTTCCAGTGGAATCATAACCTCTTTCATTTATTCCTTCCTTTCCCCAATGAATCATTATATCTAATTTTTCTGATGTTTTTTCTACAAATTCTCTAACTGTATGAGTCTCTCCTGTCGCAATTACATAATCCTCTGGTTTTTCTTGTTGAAGCATTAACCACATCGCTTCAACATAATCTCCTGCAAACCCCCAGTCTCTTTTTGCATCTAAATTTCCTAAAGATAGTGAATCCTCTAATCCTAATTTTATCTCAACTAGGCCATTTACTATTTTTCTCGTTACAAATTCAAACCCTCTTCGTGGGGATTCATGATTGAATAGAATTCCAGAGCATGCAAATATATCATACGCTTCTCTATAATTTCTTGTCAAATCAAATCCAGTAGTCTTGCTTATTCCATAAGGAGATCTGGGATGAAAAGGAGTCTTCTCTGTTTGAGGGCTTTCTTCTACTTTACCAAACATTTCAGAAGAAGCAGCAAAATAAAACTTACATTCTGGAGCTTTTTTGTGTAAAGCAGATAATGCATGTTGCACCCCTTTAATATTCATATCCATTGTAGAAAAACCATCTTCAAATGATTCATAAACAAAGCTTTGAGCTGCTAAATGATAACACTCATCTGGTTTAATGTCATCAAAAATTTCTATAAATCTAGAATAATTTTCCAACGTTCCTGAATGCAATTTCACATCATCTAAAATGTGCTTAATCCGATTTAATCTGTGAGAAGGATCTTCAATAGCAAGTCGCCTAGCAATTCCATGAACCTCATAACCCTTATCTAAAAGAAGTTCTGCAAGATAACTTCCATCTTGTCCAGTAATGCCTGTTATCAATGCTTTCTTTCCCATAAAGAAACAGATTAATGAGGTTTTTTAAAGATTATTGTGATGAGAAATATACCAATTAATTGTTTTCCTTAACCCTTTTTCTAAACTTGTCTGAGCTTTAAATCCAAATTCTCTTTCTGCCTTTGAAGTGTCTAAACATCTTCTTGGTTGTCCATCTGGTTTGTTAATATCCCAAATAATTTTTCCTTTAAAATTAACTAATTCTTTTGTTGTTTCTGCTAAATCCTTAATAGTAGTTTCAGAACCTGCTCCTAAATTTATTGGTTCTGGTTTGTCATAATATTTCGTAGCCATTAAAATTCCTTTTGCACAATCGTCAACATAAAGGAATTCTCTTGATGCACTCCCAGTTCCCCATAACTCAATTGATTTTTTTCCTTCCTTTTTAGCATCAACCATTTTTCTTATTAACGCTGGAACAACATGACTATTTTCTAAATCAAAATCATCATTAGGTCCATATAAATTTACAGGCATCAAATGTATTGCATTAAAACCATATTGTTCACGATAAGCCTGTGATTGAACCATCATCATTTTTTTAGCCAAACCATATGGAGCATTTGTTTCTTCAGGATAACCATTCCATAAATTTTCTTCCTTAAATGGAACAGGAGTGAACTTTGGATAAGAACAAACACTTCCAATTCCAACAAATTTTTCAACATTTTTCATCCTAGATTCTTTTTGTATTAAAGTGTTCATCATTATATTATTTTCATAAACACTTCCAGGATTTTCTTTCATATAACCAATTCCTCCACCATCAACAGCAAGATGAATAACTATTTCTGGTTTTGTATCTCTAAGCAATTTTCTAACATCGCTTTGTTCTCTTAAATCATAATCTTTAGAACCAAATGTGAGCACATCTATGCATTCCTTTTTTAAAAGAGGAACAAGTGCTTGCCCTAAAAAACCCCTGCCTCCTGTAACTAAGATTTTTTTATTTTTTAGATTCATTTTAACACTTCCTCAAAAGAATCAATTACATAATTCAAATCCTCTTTTGTTAAAAATTGATGAATTCCAATATAAAATCCTTTTTTTCCAATTTCTTCTGCATTTGGAAGTTTTCCTTCATATTCTTTTTTTAAATCTAAAAAACTTGGTTGTTGAGTGGGAATGCAGCCAAACAAACTTCTTGTTTCAATTCCTTCCTTCTCAAGCCCCCTCATAAGCTCTCTTCTTGAACCTTTTTTAAGTATCAAAGGATATGCAAGATAACTTACATCTTTTGAAAACTTTGGCAACTGAAGAATCTTCTCATGTTTTTTAAGACCTTCATTTAAATATAAAAGATTTTCTCGTCTTTTTTCATTTATCTCTTCAATTTGATTTATTCTATAATTCGCAAGAGCCGTCGAGAATTCTGTTGTTTTGAAATTAAAACCTAAAATATCATGCGTGAATCTTGGGTCAAAATCTTTATCCCCACCATTCTTCTCATTGTTTAATATTTCAGGACATTTCCCTTCCATCCTTGTACAGATGTCACACGCGCAAAGCCTCCCATTTGCCTTTATTTTCCTAACAAGTTTTTTTATTTTTGGATTATTAGTATTCACTGCTCCTAATTCTCCAACCTGTAAATTATGGGCAATATAAAATGAAAAATTAGACAAGTCTCCAATAGAACCCAATGTTTTTCCTTCATATTTGCTACCATGAGCTTGTGCAGCGTCTTCAAAAACAAATAATTCATATTTTTTAGCAATATCATTTATTTCATTCATCTGGCAAGGATAACCCATTAAATGAACAGGCAAAATTGCTAAAAATTCTTCAGAGTTTTGTTCCTGCAAAATCCGTTCTATCTCAGAAGGTTTTAATGAAAAAGTTTCTCTCTCTATATCTCCATAAACTGGTTCTAATCCAGATAACCTTATTGCATTTGCATCTGCAATATAAGTTAAAGGAGTAGTAATTATTTTTTTTCTTTTTTCATTTTCTGATAAATATTTTAAGGCATATAATCCCGCAATCAATGCACTTGTTCCAGAATTAACCGCAACAGAATATTTGGTTCCTATTTTTTTTGCCCAATTCTTTTCAAATTTTTTTGTTTCTTCATGTTCTGTTATTCTATTACTATCCATAACTCTGTTTATAATTTCTCTTTCTTCATCTGAAAATTTAAAATCACCTGTTCTAATAATTCTTTTCATTTATCTGAATATCCTCCTTTAGAATTATGGAAGATAACCTGTATTTTATTCTGCAATCAATACCTTTTTTCATATCTTATAAATTAACTAAATCCTTTTTTAAGGATTATTATACTCTATCACATCAAATAAACTTCCGACCAATCAATCTCAAGATAACCCTCTTTATTTTTGTGATTATATCTCTTTCAGCTTTTTTAACATTTTCAAGGTATTCTTTTTGTTTTTCAGAATCAATAATAATTTCCATTTTTGGTTTGCATCCCCCAAACCACCAAGCCATTTCTGTAAAAGTACTTCTATAAGTCCCAAGGATATGTTTGGTTTTTGATAAAAGACTTAAATCTATTAAACCCTCTTGCGTTGCCCGAACATCTGTTCGTGTAAAACTTTCTTTTTGAAATTTAAAAATTCTTTTTGGAAATTTTTCTTCCATCATTTTCTCCATTTCTTCAGAATCAGTACATAAAAAAAATTTTGTTTCTGGTTTATCTTTTATTAATTCTTCCATTCTTTCAATAAACTTTTTGTTAGAAGAAACTTTCCCAGGACTTGTAGGCCTATCTGCAAAATCACCTCTTCTAATATGAACTCCAATCATCCCCATTAGATTATTTTTTCTCTGAAAATTATCTATTTCTTTTTGAAGACTCTTTAATGGTTTTAGTCTTTTAAGATATTTCAAAATTTCTTTTTTTATTTCTTCAGGAATATTTAAAAAATTAAATCCTATCCCGTCCCCTCCAAATGAGTTACTCTTTTTTAAATTGGGATATTTCTTTAATTCAATTGGTGTTAAAAGAAATATTGAAGTTCCAGTAATCAGATGTTTCTTAGGAGAATTTTTTATTGTTAAAGAAATATCTTTAAAAAATTGCATATTTTTTCTTTTAATTTTTAATAATTGATTTTCATTTATTTCTTTAACATCATTTTCAAATAAATCTTTAAATTTACATCCACAAGTATGATTCCTTGGCCAATACAGAATTGTTTTTCTTTTAAGTTTGTCACCCAATCTCCACACAGAAATTAAACAGATTATTCTATTTGAAATGCCTCCCAAATTTATTGCTATAATAATTTTTTCCATAGTATTTACCAGCGTCCCCCTTTTTTAAAAAATCTTTCTTTCAGTTTTAAAAAAATATATTTTGTTAAATAAGGAATCATTTCAAATTGTGCTTTGAACCCTTTTGGAGTTATAATCCTCTTATAACAAATATTGTTTAAAAGAATATCTCCGAACTTTTTTAATTCTTCATAACTATTTTCTGCAGTATACATTGGTATCTGTTTATCAGATAACCAGAATTCATCATCAATCATCCCTTTTGATTTAGCTATCTCATAAACTTCTGTTCCCGGATAAACAAATAGAATAACCGGAAAATTTCCATAAGAAACATATTTTATTTTTTGTATTTTTTTAATAAATCTTGCAGTTTCTTTTATTGTTTGAATATTCTCTCCAGGCAATCCAATAATTAGAAATGTTTTAAGGTTTATTTGAGATTTTGAAAATAATTTAAAAGTTTTTATCACATCATCTTGAGTTATTCCTTTATGGCAAGATTTTAGAATTCCGTTATCTCCGCTTTCCAGGCCAAGCAAAACTCTTTTGAAATTAGCTCTTTCTAAACTTCTAACCAATTCCTCACTTATTGGTTTAAACCTACCACTACAGACAAAATCTTTTTTTATCTTTCTTCGAATGATTTCTTCACAAATTTCTATAACCCTTTTATTGTCAATAAAAAAAGAATCATCATGAATAAATATTTCAGTCATCTGTGGAAATTTCTTAACCATATATTCTATTTCATCAACAACATTTTTTACAGACCTAAATCGCACTATCCTTTTTGCTTCAGGATTTAAACAACAAAAGGAACAATTAAATGGGCATCCTCTTGAAGTTAAAAGACATCCTGAGTATCTCTTTGGATTTTTGAAAAATAATTCATGTTTTGGGGATGGCAATATATCAAGATTTTCTATTAATTTTCTTGGCTTTGTTCTAGTTACGCTATTTTTTTCATAAAAACCAATTCCATCAATTTTTTTTAGATTAGAATTTTTTTTATTAAATTCTTTAATTAATTCTATAAAAGTAATTTCCCCTTCTCCAAGAACTGCTATCAAAAAAGGATATTTTTCAATTAATTGCTTATACATCATAGTAGCATGAATTCCTCCCACGATAATTTTTATTTTAGGATAATTTTTATGGATGTGTTCTATTAGTTGATAAGTACTCACTCTATTACATGTCAATATTTGAAACCCAATTATATTTGGAGAAAAAGTTTTTATCTTTTCTATAACTTTCTTAAAACAATATTGATAATCTTTATGATTCAGATAAAGAGCATCCACATCAATATTTTTAGATTCAAGGTAAGAATGGAGATATGCCAACCCTATAGGGTAATGTGATTCTTCATTAGTTTTAGCTTGAGGTACACGAACATCTTCAAAACTACTTGTTACTAATAAAACCTTGGTCATAAAAAACTAAACCCTCCCTTCACGATCATAATTATTCCAAATACAATTGCAATAAGATGTGTTCCAAATCCTAAGATAATTAAAAGTCCAGATAGGATATCTGCAAGCCCCATAAGCACACAAAGTGGATTTGTCATTTATTTTCCTGTTATCGCTCCTTTTTATATTTTCCCCCACTAATTTTAAAAACAACCAATTATTCCATCTTTGATGAAACAAGGAATTGAAAATCAAAATCTCTCAGAAATAGCAATAAAAAATTCTAGTTATAGTTTGGTAGCAGGATTAATTTATAAATTCGGAGGATTAATCTTAACAATTTTAATTGCAAGATTACTTCTTCCAGAACTTTTTGGTATCTATGCTCTTGTGTTGTCTATTGTAACAATTTTTATAACTTTTACAAACTTGGGTATAGATGAAACTTCCTTAAGATATATCTCTGATGCTTTAGGGAAAAAAGATAATAAAAAAGCAAGAAGTTATTTTAAATATCTATTGAAAATAAAAACCCTTTTGGTTGTTTTTGTAATTTCAATTATTTTATTATTTTCAAGGTTTTTATCTTATGATATTTACAACAAACCCTTTTTATTTTATCCATTAATTTTCTCTTGTTTGTTTATTATTGCAGAATCTTTTAAAAATTTTATCGGACACCTTTTTTTAGCAACAAAAAATTTAAAACCGACTCCTTTTTTAGAACTATTACACCAAACAGCAAAAATCTCTTTTTCAATTTTAGCAATATTAATTTTGTCTTCAGAATTTAAAGTAGCAGGATTATTCTTTGCACTTGCCTTAGCAGGGTTTATCCACCTGTTTTTAATTGTTTTAGTTCTTTATAAAAAAGACAAGTCATTGTTCATTGGAAAAAAAGAATCTGTTGACAAAAAAAGAATTAATAATTATCTTAAATTTATGAGTGTTGCCAGCATTTCTCTAGTTTTTTTTGGTTCTATTGATACTTTAATGCTTGGTAAATTTGTTGAATCAAGTTATATAGGATATTATAGAGTAGCATTGAGCTTGATTATAACTATTGCTTCTGTATTTTCTTTATCTGGAGTTCTTTTACCAATGTTCACTCAAATACATAAAAAAAGATTTGAAAGAGGATTTCAAAAAACATTTAGATACTTAATGCTTATAGCGATTCCAGCAACAGTTGGGATTTTATTTATTGGAAAATATCTCATTTTCGCAGTTTATGGAGATGAATATCTCTTGGCAGTTTCGAGTTTGTATTTTTTATCTGTTTTAATTATAACAATGCCTTTAATAACATTATACACTACAATTTTCAAATCAAAAGAAAAAACAAAAATTTTGGCAAAGGGTGTTTTAATCTCTTTAATAATAAATATTGTTTTAAATTTTGTCTTAATAAAATATCTTTTACAGTTCAGTCAGGAGTATGTGATCATTGGCGTAGGAATTGCAACAGTTACAAGTAGATTAATTCTCTTGGGAATTTTAGTTGTAAACGCAAAACATAAATTTAATTTAAGTATAAAAAGTATTGGTCTTAGAAAGCCAGTTTTTGCAACAATTGTAATGGCCTTATTTCTTTTAATTTTTAATAATTTTGTAGATATGAATATCTTTTTTGGAATAATTGAAATAATCTTCGGAGCAGGAATTTATTTTGGAGTTTTAATTTTAATTAAAGGGGTAGGAAAAGAAGATTGGGAATTAGTTAAAAGTTTGTTTAGAAAATAATCATCTATAAATTTATAAGAAAGATTATTTATACAATAAAATGATAAAATTAAATTTAGGTTGTGGCTGGAGAAATTTTGGAAAGGATTGGATTCATATAGACGGAGGAAACTACAAACACTTACATTCTCATAATATTATTAAACTTCCATTTAAAGATAATTCTGTTAATTTAATTTATGCTTCTCATGTGTTTGAATATTTTGATAGAAAAGAGGGAGAGAAAGTTTTAAGAGAATGGTTTAGAGTTTTAAAAAAAGATGGAGTGTTAAGAATTGCTGTTCCTGACTTTGAATCAATTGCTAATTTGTATGTAAATGAAGAAATACTTTTGGATAAGTTTTTAGGAGTTTTATATGGAAGAATGGAAATGGGAATGAATGGAGGAGAAACAGGGAATGAATGGAGGAGAAACAGGGAAAATAATTTATCACAAAACAATTTATGATTTTGATAGTTTAAAGAAGTTACTGAAAGATATTGGATTTAAAGAGGTTAAGAAATATGATTGGAAAGAAGTTTCTCCACATGATAAAATTGACGACCATTCACAATCCTACATTCCAAGCAAAGAATTTGTTCCAACAGAAGAAAAACCTTTTGACAAGGAGAATGGAACTTTAATTAGTCTTAATTTTGAAGCAAATAAATAATCCCAAAATCACAAAAATCTTTTTAAAGGGATTCTTCTACGATTTAAGATGATAGATGGTAAAAAAGTCGCTCTAATTTTTGGGATAAGTGGGCAGGACGGAAGTTATCTTGCAGAATTTCTCTTGGGAAAAGGTTATTTTGTTAGAGGAGTTATCAGAAGAACAAGTTTTCCAAATACAAGAAGAATAGACCATTTAGACATTCATGATGAAAAATACGGCAAAACAGATGCTTCTCCATTTTATCTTCTTTACGGAGATTTAGGAGATTCAACAAGCATAAGGAATATATTAGAAAAAATCAATCCCGATGAAATTTATAACTTAGGTGCTCAAAGTCATGTTGGGATCAGCTTTGATAATCCTGAGTCTACATTCAATTATAATGCATTAGGTCCATTGAGAATTCTTGAAGCAGTAAGAGATATGAAATTAAAATGCAGATATTATCAAGCCTCTTCAAGTGAGATGTTTGGAATTTCTCCGCCTCCTCAAAACGAATGGACCCCAATGGTTCCTCAAAGTCCTTATGGAATTTCTAAATTAGCAGGTTATCACTTAACAAGATTGTATCGAAATGCTTATGGATTATTTGCCTGTAATGGAATTTTATTTAATCACGAATCTCCGAGAAGAGGTTTAAATTTCGTTACAAAAAAAATAACTCTTAGTATAGCAGATATACTTGTTGGAAAAAAAGAAAAAATAATTTTAGGAAATTTAGATGCAAAAAGAGACTGGGGGTTTGCAGGAGATTATGTTGAAGCAATTTGGAGGATTCTCCAACACGATGAGCCTGATGACTTTGTCATTGCAACAAAAGAAACTCATACAGTTAGAGAATTTTTAGAAGAATCTTTTAATCTATTGAATTTGAATTGGAAAAATTTTGTGGAAATAAATGAAAAATATAAACGGCCAGCAGAAGTTCCAGCACTTTTAGGAGACGCATCAAAAGCAAAAAATATTCTTAATTGGGAACCTAAAATAAAATTCAAGGCCCTTATAAAAATGATGCTTGCCGCAGATATAAAAGAAAAAATGCAAGAAGCAGGATATCTACCCATGAATGGGGAAAATAGATCTGATGATTTTTACATAGAAAAAGGAAAAGAGCTTGCAATGAAATTAAAAAATGAGAATAAATTGGAACGAACCTCAATTTGACGAAGAAGATTTAGAAAACGTATCTGAAGTTTTAAAAACAGCTTATGTTAATGAAGGTCCTAAAACAAAAGAGCTTGAAGAAAAATTTAAAAAATATCTTGAAGTAAAACACGTAATTTTTACTACAAATGCAACTGCAGCACTTTTTTTAGCAATAAAATCTGATGCATTGATAAGAGGAGTTAAAGATTTTGAAGTAATTGTTCCAGATATGACTATGTTTGCAACAGCAACTGCAGTTGAGTGGGCAGGAGGTAGACCAATTTTAGTTGATGTAGAAAAAGATAGAATGACCATAAATATCGAAGAAATTGAAAGGAAAATAACTCCTAAGACAACTGCAATAATTCCAGTACATATTCTTGGAAGAGCAGCAGATATGGATAAACTGTGGAATCTTGCGCAAAGATATAATCTTACAATTATCGAAGATGCAGCAGGTGCACTTGGGTCAAAATATAAGGGAAAATATTTAGGAACTATTGGAAAAGTAGGTTGCTTTTCATTACAATCAAATAAAATAATCACCAGTGGGCAAGGAGGAGTAATAGTTACTAATGATGATAAATATAATGAAATAATCCGAAGATTGAGAGATTTTGGAAGATTTAACAAAGAATTTTTACACAAAATTGTAGGATACAATCTCAAATTTAATGACTTATCTGCTTCACTTGTTTTGGGCCAGTTTAATAAATTAGAAGAAAGAAAAAAATTATTAATCCAACAAAGAAACCAGTATGAACAAGAACTTTTATCTGTAAGAAAAATTAAATTCCCTGAATTTAGAGAAGGAGAAATCCCTCTCTGGATAGATATGATTACTGAAGAGAGAGATAAACTTTTTGATTATTTAAAATCTTTAGAAATTTATTCTCGTAAATGTTGGCCATCTTTGCATAAAAATCCTCCATACCAAAATCAAGGAACTGATGAAGATTATCAAATTTCAACTTTTATTTCTAATAATTGTTTATGGTTGCCAAATGGTCAAGCAATAACACCAGAACAAATAAATTTAATATGCAATAAAGTGAAAGAATTTTATTCTGTTAATCTCGCTAATGATCCGCATTTGGAAAAAATACATAAGGATGAGAGAGGAGGAATTTATTCTATTCAGAATTTATTAGAAGATAATAAAGAATTTGCTTTTTTAGAAGTAAAAAAAGGATATGCCCGGGGAGGGTGTTTTCATTCAAAAGATGAAAACCTTGCAGTAGTTAAAGGAAAAATCAAACTTATTTTAGGACATGAAGAAAAAATAATTTCTCAGGGAGAATCAATGTTAATCCCCGCAAATGTTCCCCATGCTTTTATTGGAATAGAAGATTCAATTGTTGCTGAATGGGGAATAACTACTAAAGAAAAACAATCTGATGTTAAGAATTTAAAATTAAGAGAA
>Ga0180007_10006082_pt1 | contig 11916 bp, 8 predicted proteins | sample MM_PC_MetaG_FD_121122 | JGI IMG/M metagenome (GOLD analysis project Ga0180007, IMG submission 121122) | Groundwater microbial communities from the Aspo Hard Rock Laboratory (HRL) deep subsurface site, Sweden - MM_PC_MetaG | ecosystem: Environmental > Aquatic > Deep subsurface > Groundwater...
GTTCCCAAATTTGAAGATTGCCCATGTATCCTTTTCAGTCCCGTTTCGCTACCTCTTAAGCGGCGGCCTCTCAATCAGAAGCCTTGTTCCTTCTTTTCTTTATGAAGTAGTAAAGGCAGTAGAGTTTATTCTTTCACCACTTAATAGGTATTTGGGAATGTTTATGAGGATTGAGTTGATAAGATGCAGATAAAAAGGAGTTTGATAAAAGATATTAAAATATCAATTGTTATTCCTTCACACAACGAAGAAAAAAATGTTCAGATATTGGCAAATAAATTGGTGGATACCTTAAAAGATTGCTATGATTATGAAATAATCTTTGTTGATGATGGAAGCACAGATAACACCTTGAGTGAACTCAAAGAATTGAATAAAAGGAATAATAAGATTCATTATATATCATTTTCCAGAAACTTCGGGCATCAAAATGCTTTAAGGGCAGGATTGGATTGTATCACCGGAAGTTGTGCAATATCAATGGATGCTGATTTGCAACATCCAGTAGAATTGATTCCGCAGATGATTGACAAATGGATTGAAGGATATGGCATTGTCTATACTATTAGAGAGGAGAATAAAAAAGATTCTTTTTTTAAGCGAAAGACTGCCAATACCTTTTACAGAATAATGAACTATATGTCAGGTTTAAGATTAGAAAAGGGATCTGCAGATTTCAGGCTTATGGATAAATCCGTTGTGGAGGTTTTAAGAAATTTTAAGGAGATGAATATCTTTTATAGGGGAATTATATCCTGGCTTGGTTTTAAGCAATATGGGATCAGCTATTTTCCAAATGAACGCTTGCACGGAAAAACAAAATATACTGTAAGAAAAATGGCTCTGCTTGCCTTTAATGGTCTCACTTCATTTAGTATATTGCCACTTCAAATTTCTACTGTTTTAGGGGCTGCTATTTCATTTTTAGCGTTCAGTTATGGTATTTATGCAATTATCATAAAAATAGTTGCAAATAAAGCAATTTCAGGATGGGCATCTGTAATGGTAGGTGTTTTCTTTTTAGGGGGAATACAGTTATTGATGTTGGGAATTATTGGCAATTATATTGGTAAACTGTTTCTTGAGGCAAAAAGAAGACCAAACTACATTATTGAAGAGATGAGCTTATTATAAAAAGATTTCTTTTTAGCAGGAGGAAAAAGTGAACAAAATTGAAAAGCAAAAAGAGCATTTTAATAATATTGCACAAAAATATTTCAAAGAAAGACAAAGCAAAACACATTTACTTATTAAAAAATTAATGTGGCAACACTTTTTTAAGGATAAAGTATATCTAAAGATCGACGATCAAACGGTTTTAGAACCAATGTGCGGATATTGTGAAGGCAAAAAAATTATAGAAGATCACTTGGGGATTAAAATCATCTATGAAGGGTTTGATTATAGCGATATAATGGTAGATTTAGCAAAATCAAATGATCCCTGTTTGAATGTTTATAAAATGGATGTTACAAAGTTTCAAACTGATAAAAAGTATGATATTGTTATTATTATTGGTGGATTGCATCATGTGTTCAAGCATTCAGAACAGGTAGTTGAGATGGTTGGCGATGTTTTAAAAAGGAGTGGTTATTTTATTTGTTTGGAACCTACTCATAACAATTTTCTTTTTAAGAAAATAAGGGAATTAATTTATAAGAAAAATATGCTTTTTGATGAGAATACAGAAAAGGCATTTGAATTAAAAAAACTTAACACGATATTTTTATCCAATAATTTTGAAATTATAGACCAAATATATCCAGGACTTTCTTCCTATGTGTTGTTTTACAATCCAGATGCGTTTCCTTTTTTGAATTTTGGGGGAAAATTTTTGGTTAGGATATTATTTGATTTAGATAAATTATTTTTTAACAATTTTATTGAAAAATTCTTCTCTTTTGCAACATTAACCATATTAAAGAAAAAATGACCAAACCTTTGCAAATTTTGCCATTACCAAACAATAATAAAAAACGAATAAGTAATGAGTGGATAGCTATGTTACTCATTTTTATTTGGCCACTTATTTATCTGTTTCCATATCTTATTCCCAATCAGTCATTTTCACTTTCAATCAGTAATGATTTCTATACAGTTTATTATGTTTATAAAGCTTATTTATTGGATGTACTCAGCAATTTCAGGATGCCCCTTTGGTCACCATCTGAGGCTTGTGGTTACCCTTTTTACTCAAGTCCACCTGCTCAAACATTTTATCCATTAAATATTCTATTGGTTATTGTTTATAAATTATTTCATGGCTATCCACCATTTTTTCATCAAGTGTTTACTGTTCTTGGTGTGCCTATATTTGCTTTGGGATTATATTTGTGGCTCCGATCTTTGAATATAGATATTCGCCCAGCCTTTGTATCTACAGCTATAATGAGCACCGATATGAAAATAGTTGAGATATTTAGATTTCCTAATGCCGTTCATTCTGTTGCATGGATACCATTTATTTTGTTGGGTATTACAATCGCCTTGAATAGATCTATCAAAGGTTTTCTAATAATCGTTTTAAGCTTTTTAATGCTCGCGACTGCTGCTTACCCTTATTATACTTATTACTCTATATTCTTAGTTGGTCCTTATACAATGCTACTTTTATTTAATAAAACAAGAAAAGAGCTTGGCTACACTGAATCTGTTAATCTCAAAAAATACTTAGTTACCCTTTTTGCCTCTTTTTTATTGGCCATTGTCATCATTTTACCCTATCTCTGGGAGGTGAAGGAACTTTTAAGTCAAACTACAAATAGGTATGGTAAAAGTTTTGAGTGGTCTACTGAATATGCATTTAGTTTAAGCGATACTTTGGGGTCATTATTTTTTCCTCCGTCTGCTCAGGGTGAAGGATGGTATTATTTTGGAATGGTAGGTGTGCTCCTTATTATAATCTTCGTTATAAATTCTGTCTCGAAAATAAACAGGTCTAAAGGTAATATCATTTTTCTATCAATAATATTCATCTGGTTTTTGACTATTACATACATTAGTTATGGTAAAGGGTCATATTTATTTAAGTTATTATGGTATCATCTCCCTGGTTTTTCTAGTTTAAGGGGATGGGGCAGATTGAGTATTATATTGCTCCCCATAATTTCACTGCTTCTTGCAAGGGCATATTCTTCTTTTGAGGCTTTAATTTTGGATGATGGTTCTATAAAAAATCACCGTGTTGAGTTTCGCCCATTTTTATTGAAATTTTTTATTGTCTATCTAATAATTTTGGCTATTCAATATTATTTTTATCATAACAAATTGTTTGACAATTACTGGACAGGCTACTATGTTGCCCTTAATTTTGTACCACAAAATTTTAATGAAAGTTTTTATATTGCAATGGGAGCCGTATCATTTGGTGTTATATTTTTTTTATTGGTTTTTGCCAGAAAGATTAAATTTGCAGATCAAAAATCCAAGAGAAAAAGACAGAATATCCATAAAGGATTTATGGTGTCACGCAACAAAATGGCAATAGCTATAATGATGTTATTGCTTTTGCTGAATTCCTATGATGTGCGTAAAGTTGGAATTTCTCAATGGGCTTTTCATGGGACACACGATTATAAACCAGTAGCCTTAAATATTGATAAAGAAAATATGGAGTCATTTTCTTGCTTAAGATATGATATAGGAACCATTGGCTTAAACAAGTTCTTTTTTGTTGGCGGTATGGCTAACTGGCATTATGAAAGATATATTAATTTTAAGGATAAATACGAGAAGAAGGAGAAGGATTACTTAAAACAGTTGTTGGGCATGAATGATGGTAAAAGATTTTATTTTTCCAAAAATATAGAATATCAATCTATTAAAGATTTTCTGACAGATGCTATCACTTATGAAAAAAGTAGTAATTTTAGAAACAAGGTTATAGAGTATAATGGCGATAGGCTCAAAATGGTAGTTGAGAATTCTGAGGAAGGATACTTAAGTTTTATTGATAATTGGGATTCGGAATGGGAAGCCAAAATAAACGAAAAAGATGTTAAGATTGAAAAATTATTCGGCACTTTTAAGTCTGTAAAAATAAAACATGGTATAAATAATGTCCAATTTTTATATAGACCCAAGTTTTTTAGTTTTAATGGCAAATAATCCTGAGAGCGAAAAGAAGATTGGGCTTAAGGTGGTCGGGTTTGTCAAGACCAATTTTAAGAAAAAATAAGGTGTAAAGTTTTAAGATTTACAAAGAGCAATTTCTGGTTTTTTTAATTTTAGCTTCACAATGCACTTCCCACGGAGTTTTATAATCTAAAGATTGATGAAACCGCTCAAGATTATAAAACTTAAAATAAGTAATATCAATGCTCCAAACCTGATTAGCTCTTGTTATTTCTAAAAAAAATTCATTTTTTTAAATAAGTCTTCTCTACCTTTATAAGGTATATCTTCTTTTACACCTTATTTATAGCTTAAAAGTGGGGACAGTTTTTCCCGACCATTATATGTTGCCTACCCGAAGATTGTCTCCGCCCCTCAAAAAAGTTAGAGAAGTTCTGACCCTTCGCCTCCACACTTTACTGGATAAACAATTCACAGTATACATCCTCTATCTTGCCATATTGAAGCACATCATTGAACCGATGAAGAATTTTCTCCTTAAATGCCTTCTTTCCTTCAAGGGTTCCTATCTCTGGTGTGCTTGATATTAAAATATCGTTCACTATCTTCTTCAACTCCTGCCTTCTGTTCTCAAGCTCCTCTGGGAGAAGAAACTCACAATCTGTCTCATACGCTACTGATAAAAATAGATCCTCAATCTTGACATAAGTAGGCTGCTCTGGATTTACAAGCCTTGCCACAAAATCACCAAGATTATAGATATTCCCATCTATATGGAAAATCTGACATCTGGCGATTCTGCGGTAGATGTTATCTGGATAATTCTCTATCAATCTTTGGTATATATCCTTTGCTTTTTGGTAGTCATTATCAGTTGTATGATAGATAGTTGCTACCCGATATAAAGCCTCTGCTGCTATTATAGAATCAGGATACTTTTCGACCAACCCATTCCATAGCCTCACTGCTTCCCCAGAATTTGTATAATTTTTATATCCCATAGCCTTATTATACAATTTCAACCTCTCATAGTTATGGTCGCTGTTGTCTTTAATAAATTTGAGTCTTCTCTCACAGATGTCCTTAAGCACCTTAGAGGGCGAGTCTTCAAAACCTTTTTGATAGAAGAAAATGGCTTTTTCGTATTGATTCTCTCTGAAGTAGCTATTTCCAGTCTTGAACAAGGCAATCCCTGAAGCCTCAGTTTTTGGATACGCTTCAATCACTCTTTGGTATAGCTCTAAGGCCGAGCCTTCTTTTGTCAAACGGCATTCAGCAATCTTGAGGCTTGCAAATCTGGCATATATACTTTCTGGATGAGCAGAAATTATCTTATTAAAACATGCAACAGCCTCTTTGAGGTTACCGGAAATCTTATGAATGATTCCAAGCCTGTAATCTGCAAATTCTGGCTTTGTCCAGTTCTGGTGGATATTAGTGCAGCCAAAGATATAGTTAAAAACCCTTCCTTCCTCATCAAATATTGGTTCATAAACAAGCTCATCTCCATTTATATCTTTATCCTCAAGGAAGGGAAAGGCATCTATCAAAAGAAGCCATTTACTACATTCAGGGTCTGAATAAAGAATATCAAGGGAGTAAGGATATTGATTATAGAGGCCATAATATTTGTTAAGGGTATATTTTATGTTGTGGATATGGTTATAATTTATTTTTTCTTTATGGTCTTCTATCATCTCCCTGTTTTTTATATTCTCTATATAATGGATTATTGGCTGGCTTCCACCCATTCCAATTCCCATAGCAGCCATTACTATAAGCAAATGATACCTAAAGAAAAAGACTCTCTTTTTCTTTAGCAACCAGCAGATACAACCCGCTATTAACCAAATCAAGCATATGAAGGTCTCAAGATGAAAATCTGTAAACTTTTTCATCTCTAAGTAGAAGCGTCCATTTCCGTCTATATTGTCGATGCCGAAATATACAGAGAAGAATGGAACGATTGCTAAAGAGAGGTAAAGGAGCAAAGCTCCATATACGAGAATTATAAACAAGTTTAAGGCTATGGATACATATCTCTTCCCCTTATATCTCATCTGAAGGCTTATTAAGATGAGGAAGATTTCAAGGACTATCCACATTTCAATTGAAAAAAATAGACTGATTTTCGTATATAGCCCTAATGAAATCCAATATTTGCCTATAATACTTATTAACTGCATCTTTGTACTTAACTTATGCAAAGAGTAAGCGTTCAGATAGTATAAGCAAAGGAGATATGTGAGGGGATAAGGGGATATATCTAAATTATCTCCTTATCTCCTTACATTATCTCCTTATCCCCCTTTCTTACACTTCTGATGTATAGCCTGAACGGTTACTAAATGATTGCCTTTCCTCTATCTGGATTGGTGTAATAGAAAGGCTAAGCCCTGACTCTATATCTATCTCTAAAATCACAGCACAGAATATGCCATCTTCTTTTGCCGTCTCAAACCTTTCTGGGATTTGAGTGAGAAATCTCTTCAGGATTGTCGCTTTATTCATTCCGATGACAGAATCCCTTGCCCCAACCATACCAACATCCGTGATATAGGCTGTGCCTTTTGGAAGAAGCCTGGCATCTGCTGTCGGAATATGGGTATGCGTACCTATTATCGCAGAGACCCTTCCATCAAGATACCAGCCTAATGCCACCTTCTCAGATGTTGCCTCAGCATGGATGTCTACGATAATAACCTTTGTCTTTTCTGAAACCTCGTTGATTATAGAGTCTGCTGTTCTAAAGGGACAGTCTAATGGCTCCATAAATGTCCTGCCGCAGAGGCTTATCATACAGAGACCATTCTTGATAATATAGCCTCGTCCAGGAACAGAAGGCGGATAGTTGGCGGGCCTGATGATAGGATACTCCTCAATTATCTCATAAACCTCTTTTTTGGTGAATGTGTGGTTTCCCCCAGTTAAGAGATCAACGCCGCCAGAAAGGAGTTCATCTGCTGTCTTCTTAGTGAGTCCAAACCCACCGGCAGCATTCTCGCCATTAGCAATGACAAGGTCTATCTGTTTTTCTTTTCGCAAGGCCGGAGTAATGACAGAGACTAATCTCCTTCCCTTCTTTCCAATAACATCGCCAATAAAAAGAGCCCTTATAGTTGATTCCATAAATCTTTTAATAATTTATCTTATCTTAATGCTTAAACTTTCTGAATTTAATTAAAATTTTGAGTTTAATCCTGAGCATAAGTAATAATACTTATTAACATTAAGATGGTGCAAATTAAAATATTAGATAATGGACACCTAACAGGATTACTCCATTTGACTTCGAATATCTAACGGGGTAAATTGGCTGTGATGTGATAAGTCTAATCCCTAATTTTTTCAAAGATCTCTCTATCCAAAATTTCATTCTGCTCAAGATTAACATTTTTCACCTTCTTCTTGAACCTCAAGGTATGGACATAGCTTAGCTCTAAAAGCTCTATCGCCCTTGTGGCATTGATACTTCCCTCTAAAAGTTTCATCAATGCCTTGTGTTTCTCATCTCTTCCAAAGTTACGGAAGTCCTCCTTTCTTTTTCTTTGACAAACCCTATTTCTTATAAGTAAAATATCTTTTATGAAAAGTACATTTCAACCGCATAATCTAAAAAGGGCAAGGTCTCTTGGCTTTAGGAAAAGGATGAGCTCAAAATCAGGAAGGAAGGTTATCTCTGCCAGAAGAGAAAAGGGAAGGAGGCGTCTTGCTGGGTAAGAGCTATAGCCTAAGAAAAAAGAAAGGCTTTGAAGAGGTATTTGGGAAAGGAAAAAAGGTAGCAGGAGGTTTCTTTGCCACTTTTTTTTTAGCAAAAGAAGAAAAGAAGATAGGAATAATCGTTTCAAAGAAGGTTGCCAAAAAGGCAGTGACAAGAAACAAGGTAAGGAGAAGGATACGCGAGATTTATCGCCTGAATAAAGAGGATATGCCGCAAGGGTGGATGGTGGTAATAGCCAGAAGGGCAACTGCAGAGGCTGATTTTTCCAGCCTGAAAAGGTCGTTCCTCTCTTTAGTCACTGTTCAAAAATAACTACTACTTTTTACTTGATCTTTTCGTCAATTGCTGCGTCGTTCGCTCAGTCACATAGCTCAAGGCTATGCTCCTTCGCTGCCTCCTTGCTCTTGACGAAAATCTCGGCGTAAAATTGTAGCACTTATTTTTTTACAGCTCCTTATGTGGTCGGATATGACAAAATTACTCCTCATTGGAATAAGGCTTTATCAAAGGCTCATCTCACCGTTTTTGCCAAAAGATTGTCGATTCTACCCCAGTTGTTCTGAATATACATACCAGGCCATATCTAAGCACGGAAAAAAGGGGCTGTACAAGGGCATAAAAAGGCTCCTCTCCTGTCATCCATTCCATCCGGGTGGATGTGATCCTGTAGATTAAGGAATAAGGTAAGTGTTCAGGTATCAGGCGCAAGGTTCAGGTTTTAAGAAGGTTAAACCAGTATGTAGAGGTTAGCGAGTAGTATCATGATATTCAGTCCTGCCTTGTTTTCTTGCTCTTACCTGACTGCTTAACCTTCCGGCTGAACGCTTACAGATTAAGCTACCTTTGTAAAGTTTTTACTTGATGGCATAGGAAAGTATAAACCACAGAGGAGAAGGTTTTTCTTTCTCAGTGGACTCTTTTAGTTCTCTGTGATCTCTGTGGTTAAATTTTCCTTGACCAAAGAGACAAGACAGAGTATATTTTAGGAAGAAAAATTTAAGGAGGTAAAAATGAAGAAACTTTTGGCTATTTTGGGAATCTTCCTTCTTTTTGGAGGAGGAGCATGGGCGGCAGAGAAGAAAGAGGGAAAGGTAACCATCTCCTATCTTGAGGGAGAGGTTGAGGTTCTGAAGAAACAAGAGAAGGAATGGAAGAAGGCGAAGCTCTATACAGAGCTTTCTACCGGGGATAGGATTAGAACACTGCTTTCAGCAAAGTGCGACCTGAAGCTTTCTGATGGCTCTCTCATCAATATCAAGGAAAACTCCATTATGGATATAACCCAGCTTATAGAGGATGGGGCAAAGACAAACTCCTCCTTCAAGCTCTGGATGGGAGAGATAAAGGCAAGGATTCAGAGGCTGAAGACAAAGGACTCCTCAATGAGCTTCCATACACCGACTGCTGTAATGGGCCTCCGGGGAACTACTGTCTGGCTGACTGTTGACTGGAGGGGAAGGACAAGGTGCGGATTCACTTCCGGACATGGCTATATTCAGACAGATAAAGCGGGAGAAAAGGCTGTTAATGAGGGAGAGGAGGCAGATATATCTTTAGAGGGAGATGTTACTATCACAACGACAGAAGAGGCTACAGTTCCAAATTTAGTTGGCATACAGTTAAGTGATGCCAGAAGTGCTGTGGCAGGTGCAGAATTGGTAGTTGGGCAGATAAGGGCAGAGGAGAGCACAAAGCCACAGGATGAGGTTCTTTCCCATGACCCAAAATCAGGTGCTACAGTTCCAAAGCAGAGTGAGGTTAATATCGTTGTAGCTATATCCATTCCACCCATTGTTGTTCCTGACCTCATTGGAATGACAAGAGCTGCGGCAGAAGCAAAGATTACAGAGGAAAGACTCACAGTTGGCTCTATCTTTGAGGATTATGACGAGACCAGTCTAATAAATACTGTGATGAAGCAGAATCCACAACCAGGAATAGAGGTAAAGGAAGGAGCAAATGTTGACTTCCTTATTTCAAAGGGGCCATACCCAAAGGCTACTGTTCCAAATCTTATAAGGAAAACCATTCCTGAGGCAACAGCCCTCCTTGAAGAAGCAAATCTGATGCTTGGCCAAATATTAGAAATAAAGACAAACAAGGTAGCTGAGGGGAAAATTACCGACCAGCAGCCAAACCTAGGCACACTTGTCAAGCAAGGAATCTTCGTTAAGGTCTGGAAGGCTGTGCCTATCCCTGAGGCGAGGGTAAGGGTGCCAAACCTGATTGATATGAATATAGAGCAGGCAAAGGCAAAGATTAAAGCAGAGGGTCTTAAGGTTGGAGAGATAACGAAGAGAGCCTCAAATGAAAAGGGAGGAACGGTCTGGAGGCAGGATCCAGATGCAGGCACAGAGGTTGCTCTGGAAACTACAGTTGACCTTACGGTGACAAAGCCAGGAAATCCTGTTATTCACTACCAGTTTTCTACCACAGCTAAGTTTGTCACTGAGATCCCATCCCTTAACCTGCGTATTACCCCAAATAACCCCAACTGGGCACCACTTCTACTAAATATTGCAGGTCGAAGGATAAGTCTTTCTGCCCCTCCATACTTTACCACATATAAGCCCACAGGTATTGGAGTTGGAGAGAATACCATCAGGGTCTCGGCCCAGTTTGAAGGAGGAGAGGAGGTAAGCGAAGAGATTACTTTGCCTGTCTATGACCCAATCTCTCCGAGCATAGTAAATATAAGTAAGGTCAGAAAAGGTGTGATGGGGCTTAGGGTAAGGGACAGAGAATCCGGGATAAAGGCTGTGAGGGTTGCAGGAAGGCTTGTTACTCCAATATCAGGAACAGAAGAGAAAAGAGCTGGTGTTAATGTTTATACAGAAGCAAATTATGAGATAAATATTCCCTCTAATATCTCTACTCCAAAGATAGAGGTAGAGGATAATGCCGGGAATAAGAGGGAAAAAAGTATTAATGAAGATGCATTTAGCCTTCCTTCTGAGCCAACTAATCCAAAATAGGTGGCTACTAATAATACTCTTTCTACCAGGTCTGGCTTTTTCCCAGCTTCCTATCTATGAAAGACATATAAAGATGCCCTCTATCTCTGGAAACTGTGAGGTAGAGATAGGTGATGGGGATATCACAGGGAAGACAGATGAGGCATTAGGCTTTTATACCAGGATAAAGTCAACCCTCTTAGGAAAGGTAGAAGGATTTGATGCCACAGGGCTGATAGAGATAGACCACTGCGAACTAAAACAGGTTTACATAAGTGCAGAGAGAGAAAAGGTAAAAGCTTACGCAGGGGATATTTACTTAGATATCTCTGAGTTAACAGCAAAAGGGTTAGGCATTCGTGGTCTTAATTTAGAAAGAAAGACAAAGAATCAATTCTCTCTTTTTTTGGGCAGGACAAAAGAGGAAGAAGAGAGCTTTGCCGGGATAAAAGCAGAGTTTTATCCTAAAGAAACAAGGGTTGGTCTTTCTTGTCTCTCCTTTTTAGACGACAAATCTAAAGTCTCACCAATCTCATCTAATGTTCTCTCTATTTTTGGCTTTATACCACTGGAAAAGATAGGCTCTGTGGAGTCTGAACTGGCAATAAGCAGTTATGACCCTGATAAGAGAAAGGAAGGTGATACAAAAAAGGATAGTGCCATTACCTTAAAATTATCAGGAAGCCGTGGGGAGAGAGAGATTGAGCTTTCTTACAATCAGATTGGCAAAGATTATAAAGTAGCAGGAAACCCTTATCTTCTGGGTGATAAAGAGGCATTTGGCATTAAAGCAACCCAGCCTATAAAGAAAGCTGTTTTCATTACAAGCTATAGCAGTGGCAAGGAATCAGGCGTTGACACAGAAAAGATAGAGGCAGAATTGAAAGACCTGGTCTTTCTTGGCATTACAACAAAGACAGGCGTAGAGATTGAGAAAAAGAAAAAGAAAAGCACCTGCAATAAGATTTGCCTTGAATTAGGAAAGGAGGTAAGAAGGCTCAGTCTTTCTCCTGTTTATGAATGGACAAGGTATGATGATGAGGTTATAGACAGTGATTACACGATGAATAATCTTACATTAGGAGTAGTAGGTGATATAGGCTCTGTTACTCTATCTTCTAATATTGGTTGTAATTTTTCATCAAAAGGACCAGGGAAGGAAAGGGA
>Ga0180007_10006083_pt1 | contig 11915 bp, 17 predicted proteins | sample MM_PC_MetaG_FD_121122 | JGI IMG/M metagenome (GOLD analysis project Ga0180007, IMG submission 121122) | Groundwater microbial communities from the Aspo Hard Rock Laboratory (HRL) deep subsurface site, Sweden - MM_PC_MetaG | ecosystem: Environmental > Aquatic > Deep subsurface > Groundwater...
AAACCGTTGTCACCATGCATATTGGAGCTTTTCGTGCCAAGGAGATCATTTTCCAATGTCCACATGATCAGACTACATTTACTTCCAAACAGTTGCGAGCACTCGCTCCCACCAAATGCACCTTTGGTTTCGATGTTATAGAATATGTGGGTAAGGCGCTCTTCGTTCATTGTCGCAACGAACGGGAAATAATACAAGAGTTAGCAAAGGTAAACATACATATTTCAGAGCGACAGATAAGCAACCTGGGACGGAAGTTTGTTATTTATTTAGCGTTGTGTACCCTATCAAATCAACTGAGAAAGAGAGAGATAGAACCAATTATCTCGTAATCTATTGAATGTTGGGAAATTAGGTGCAGCGAGGGCCGGAAAATTATCGGTTAATTGCGCTTTTTTTTTTCTCAAGTGGATCTGTTTTAATGTGTTGATAAATCTAGGATTTACGAAGGTGAAAAATTCTCACCAATTTTGATCTAGATCCGTTTTAACTTGTTGATATTTTTATAAAAATTCATAGATCCACTTTAAACCAATAGATCCACTTTAAAAACGGCAGATCCACTTTGAATTTTTTTATTATATTTAAAAATAAAACGACGTTCTGAAAAACAATAGTTAAGAATGGGATTATTTAGGACTCATCGTCTGGTCTTTTAACTTGCCCCTGTTTTTCACAATCGGCATCTATCACAGTTCTCTTTACCAGTTTATTAAATTAATAATAAAACTTTAGCTGAATAAAATCAATACGTTAAAAAAGATATTTAGGTATACCTAAATATCTAGTATACCTAAATATGTGGTCATACCAAAAAAAGTGATCCTTTTAATAAGTAAAAATTTTGTTATGTTTTGGCAGGCTTTAAGTAGTGGGTATCAACCCAGGTTGATATTGATAAGATAACCCTACCCAGTATTTTAACTTCATCTTCGTCCTCTCTTGGGATCATTATATCTTTATAGACAGGGTTGTCTGATCTTAATATGACATTATTAGTATGTAAATAGTATTTTTTTAGTGAAATCTCATCTCCGTATAAAACCACAGCTATTTCTCCGCTTTTAACATCTGATTGCTCATTGATAACCGCAATGCTATCTCTCTTTATCCCTGAATGGATCATGCTGTCGTCTTTAACTCTCAAGGCAAAAATATTATATACTTCATCAGGTAAAATAGACCTGGAAAGTTCAATAACTTCTTCTACGTTATCTTCATTTTTTATTAATGGTTTTCCAGGGACTACACCAAATATTGGAATCATAATTATTTTATCGCCAGGTTTTGCCCTAGAAGCCCACGCCAAATCAGGTTGGTTTTTGATATTTCCCAGGGAGGCTCCTTTTTTGTATTTTTGACCTTCTCCCGTAAGTAACCAATCAGCGTTTATCCCTAAAACAGCTTCAATTGCCAAAGCCATAATTTTTTCCATAGGGTATTTGTTTTTTTCCATGTCAGAAATTGTATGTTGCTTTCTGCCAATCTTTTCCGCTAATTGTGTTTGTGTTAGTTTAAATTCTTTCCTTATTTCTTTTAATCTATTCATCATAAATCACCTACCAATTTAAACTATACTTAATCGCTATAATTTACTTGACAACTATTATTTATAGGTTTAAGATGAAATCAACGATATCGCTCATAACTAAAATAATATTTGATATGAAAATTTAAAAACTTGTCATGACAATTTTGATTATAAGAATAAAGTAGTAAAGAAGCAATGACTAAATTTAAAGTAAATTTAGACAATCAATATATGGACAATGTTTTAGATCCAATCGATTTGAGGGGGATGAGTCAAATGGATCTTAGTTCAAAAATAAAAAATTTAATGTCCGAAGCATTAAAGAAATGCCCTTATTCACGCTATGAAGTAGCAGCCAAAATGAGTGAGATAACCAGGAAAGAAGTTAATATCACGCCTTAAACTCCTGGACGGCTGAAAGTAAAGACCAGCACAGGTTTCCTGTCGAATTTTTACCTGCTTTTTGTCAAGCTACCGGAGATTATTCCATATTGAGAACCATTGCTAATGTGAGCGGTGGTTATTTTATTGAGGGTAAAGAAGCTATTTACACCAGGTTAGGACGTATCCAGGCAGAAGAGGCAAGGCTAGAGAAGGAAAAGGAAGAGGTTCATAAGCTGTTACGAGAGGCAGAGAAGAGGGAGATAGTAATTTAAATGGAGCGAAAGGACAGAATTAGACTCATTAAAATTGGATGCTTAGAGAAAGGCATTTCTTTTGTTGATATTGCAAAAGAGATGAAATGTACGAGGCAGAATGTTAGTCGAACTGCAAGAGGTATTTCAAAAGGACGTAAAGGCAAAAATATAAAAATAAGGGAGCAATTAGCCCAAATAGCTGGCTATACATGTGAAGATTTTTGGGGTGATCATAGCTTTTAGATAAAAAGATGTCCACCAAAAAATAAGAGATGCCGTAAGAAATGGAACTATGGATAACAAAGAGAGAATTAGCCGGAATCGTTAATAAACACCACAAGTCAGAAGTGTTTATTCGGTGGGCCAAGGTAACTTTTCCGGTCAAGAAAACTGATGGGCACGGTAAAGGATGCGGCGGTCAAATCCTTCAATTCAACATATCCGCCCAACCGGATATACTCTCTGAGTATCTAGCCCTAAAAACAAACAAAAAGACCCCTGCCGATCAGGGTAAAAAACAAAATGCTGCTCATTTGCTCTCAATATCGGCGGGCGATAAACCCGCTGCGAGCAGTAAAAATATATCAAGCAATATAGATATTGATTCCGCAGAAACCAAGTCCACTACACCAACAACCAAGTCCACCACAATACCCACGTCCACCACGACAACCTCCGGCATTCGATCGGACAGAGATGGTGGCGGCACTGATAGCGCCGTCACCATCTCTGTCGAATCGGATGCCGGAGGCGCGGATCTAAACGCAACACCGACCCCACCGACTCTGCCCACGATGCCGCAGGCAAAGGGCCAGGGTACCTCCGGAGGAAATAATGCAATGCTTGATTCTATGATTGATAAATCATGGTTGATTGCGCAGGCGAGAGAAGAGTTCATCCTATCGGTAGATCGGTATGTCTCTAATCAATCAACCACGGATAAAAATTCCACAAAATTAATAAAAACGGCACTTCAGGTGCTTAAAGACGGTATGCCTCACCGGCCCCCCACTATTATGGGCCATTGCATGCCGGACACACACACTCTCTCCATGCCCCAGGCACCTTATGACCAGGCTCTACCTCCTGTCCGGTCACGGGGGATATCCAGCGAACTGGGAGTAAAGATACAACCCCCATCTTTTTCCGCTTTTTATCGTTGGAGAAAAGCCTATGAAGCCTTAGGGGTTCGAGGCCTTCTTCCCGGGGTGCTTGGCTGCCATGGAGAGTCCGGTGAGGTTGGACGAAAGACGATTCTCACAGACCAGGCCAGAAAAGAGATTTTGGCCATGGTCTTTGAGAATCCAAAGCGCAAAGCGACCGCTGTATGGAATTATATTCAATTGGAAAGGCCGGAAAAACTGGGGGGAATTACAGTTACCGGCGAAAATCCGTCGTATACAACAATTCAGCGCTTTGTTAAGCAAATGAGGGTGAAACATAGAACTACCCTTGATTATATTGTCTCTCACAGCAAATCCAGGTCGAAATGGAAGGGCAAACATCAATTAGCTATAGGCCGGGCGGATGAAAAGGTTTGTTGGCCTAACGAGCGCTGGGAGATAGACACCTCGCCGGCTGATATTATTTGTTCAGACGGCGTGCGCAGAAAAATTATTGGCTTGGTGGATATTAGATCAAGACGAGCTATTGCCCTGTTGTTTGATACAAGCAACGGCTGGGGGATAGCTCAAACCCTGCGAGCCGGATTCCTGTCTTGGGGGCTTCCGAGCGAGATGTTGATGGATAATGGCCTCGATTATCAATCTAATTTGATAAATCAAATTTGCCTTGATTTGTCCATAAAAACGCCTACACTTCCTGACTATGCTCCCGAGCGTAAACCTCATGTAGAGAGATTTTTTAGAACACTATCAGAGGGCCTGTTTGCCGAGCTGACCGGCTATACCGGTAATTGCATAGCCAATAGACCGGAACTGATTATAAAAAAATATGGTCCGTCCGCGCTACAAGTGTTAATCAATAGTTACCTTACCAATATTTATGAAGAAAACTATCATGAGGGCATAGAAATGCGTCCTCGGGAACTTTGGCACATGCCTGGCTGGACTGCTAAAAAGATTGATGAGCGTCAACTTGATTTACTCTTAATGCCGTCAAAACAGGCTACCGTAAGAAAGGGCACGCTTAGATACAACAATTGTATTTACTACGCTCCCGATTTTGTTAATTACGAGAGTCAAAAGCTGGAGATACGAATTGATCTCCAGGACGCCTCAAAAGTGTATTGTTTCGAGCCAAAGAATAGCCCCGGAGGAGCAAATCTTTATAAAAAGGATGACCAAAGCATCCAAAGCATCCAAAACAAAGGGCAAGAGGTATCGACGGATATTACGGGGCCGGCCAACAAAAAGCAAGCACAGAACACACAACAGGGATCTCAACAAACACTTCAGCCGCATGAAATAGCCAGGAAAACGCACGCGGTGTATATCTGTACCGCAGTGGATAGGGCGGTGGCGGGGATGACTCCGGGAGAGATTAGAAAAGAGCAATACCGGCAGAAGAAAGCCCTGGAGAGCATTATCAAATCTCAAGAGGTTCTCAATTCAGAGTTAGCCTCCGCTAACGGCTACGATTACAACAGGGATAAAGATTGGCGGATGCAAGAGCGTCTCAAACAAGCGGCGGAGAAAAAACCGGCTACTCTTCATGATGTACAGAGCGAAAATATAGAGCTAAATCATTTCAAGGGCATTCTTGATGATGTTGAAAACATCGACCTCTCAGGCGTGCGGGTGGATACGGGCGGGGGAGATCAAATATCCGCTATCGGCAAATCAGGCCAACAGACGGTCGGGAAGGTTGCGTCAAAGAGCGCGTCGTCTTCGGCGGGCACAGAGGGCAGGACTAACCGCCCTGAATATTTTCAAACCGAGCGCGAGCACTACGAGTGGTGTTTTTATCGTCTGCTGGAAGGTGAAGAGCACCTCGTCACCAAAACAGACAAGGAACAGATGGCCGAGTACGAGCAATCCGAACTTTACCGGCAACATCGTGAATACTATGCGTCGGTTACACGGATGTATCAAAGGCCGGCGGCTGTCGGTAGGTAGCAGCATGGGCTAATAACAATAAATGGAGGGGGGGTGAGTATGGGTATTATTAAAATCGTCAGAAAAGGGTATGTGAGTATCGATGGTGTTAGATACTATGCGAGGCAATTGCTCTCATTGTCCTGGCATATAATTTACGTTTCTAACGTCGTTGAGGGGCAATCGGTGGAAATATACAAGGGTGAGAAATATATATGTACTGCTAAACCAATCATTTAAACGGCGTTATTCCACCAATAATAATAAAAATTGTGAGATGGGGGTGTAATGAAACCAAAATTTGTTCAAACCGATAACGTCAGAAGGCTGCAAGAGGCCATGGCCGCCCTAGAGCATAGGGACGGGGGAGTCCCCGGCCTGGGCCTGGTGGTGGGAAGCGCCGGATACGGCAAGACCAAATCAATCCAGTGGCAGGCCGTTCAAACAGGGGCTGTATATCTGAGAGCAAAGGCCACCTGGACCACCTCTTGGATGCTGGACGAGGTTTGCAGTGAAATGAAGATTTTGAGTCAAAGCCGCATCCGGGATAAGTTCGTTGATCTACAAAATACCATGAGGCTGGCCAAGAGCACTATTTATATTGACGAGGCGGATTATCTGGTCCGCGACAGGAAGTTGCTTGACACTATCCGTGATCTTCACGACGAGACCGGCACACCTATTATTTTGGTCGGTATGGATGAAATCCAGAAAAAGCTCATGAGGCACCATCAGTTCTGGTCCAGGGTCAGTCAGCAGATAATTTATAAGCCGCTAATGGCGCGGGAAATAATCCTACTTGGTCAAGAGCTTTGCGACCTGGCTGTCGAAGAAAAAACAGCGGAGCAGCTTTTTTCCGCCACCTGCGGAAACTTTCGGGATGTAATAGTGGCCCTGAGCCATATGGAGAGAATGGCAAAAGCCAATAGGACGGGTGTAATCTCCGTGAAAATGGTTGATATGACCATCAAGTCTGTTTTAAAAAGGAAGGCTGCCTAATTAAAGAGGGAGGGATGAAAGGTGAGAAAAGTATTACGGATATTTGGCCCAAATGGACCGGAGGTGTCGGATATGTCAAAGAAAGATATGCCGGTAGAGCAGGCGAAATCAACCGGGATGCCGGATTTAACCGAACCGGCTGAACCAACAGTCACAATAGCCGGCGCACAGGAAGGAACCAAGGATAATCCAGTACTTGAGGGCGGTGGACGTTACAATAAAGCGGAAAAACTGTGGCGATCAACGAGGGTATTAGGGCATCAGGGAGAGTCATTTGTGATCAATGATTTGATCCAAGTATGTGACAATGTGGGCTACTCCTATGCACGAAAATTTTGCAGGTATTTGTGGTTATGCGGCATCCTTAAGAAGGATGGAAGGATGAATATAAAATATAAGTTTGTCAAGGATGAAAAACCATCGCCTATTTTTGTCGAGCCTGCTGCTTATGCCAGGCAAATAGGCTGGTTGCCTAACGAGACCCCTGGCGAGCCCACGCCAAGAGTTCTCAAGAAAAAGTCCGGGGCGGCGCTACAAAAAAACGATCCACTACGATCAGAAGCGCCAAACCCCGAACCAGAACAGCAAAACATTACCACAATTAACCCTGTCGATACAAGTGATGATATTAATACGATCGGCCCTGTTGAGACGAGCGACCCCATTGAAACGATCGGCCCTGTTGAGACGAGCGACCCCATTGAAACGATCGGCCCTGTTGAGACGAGCGACCCCATAAAGGAGAGCGACCCTATAAAGCCATCCTCCCCAACTTCGAGAGACACCTTCGATATCAATGAACTGATCGCCAAGCCCGAACCGGCATCCTTACCGCCTTCCGCGCCCGGATCGGATATTATCATGCAGATCCTCGGCGGATATTACGAGGATTTTGTCAATAAGGTCCAGGTATTGAATTTTTACGTTGATAAGATATGGAAAGACAAAAACATCGAGAATATGCCCGAGGGGTTTCTTCTTCTTGACGCAGCTAGGGTGTCTCTCCAGATTTATTATCACAAAATAACTCAGGCGGCAAGAGACGGCATTATTAACCCATTAGCGGTGCTTCCCAGGGTTATGACCGGTACGCCTAAAAAACGGCCGACGACCAATGAAATGAGGCGAAAACATGAATCCAACTAATAATCTTTCTACGCCTGCATTGAATCTTGAGTTGAAATGTGAGCGGCAGGAGGCCTACGACGGAGGCATGGATGCCGGCGCCGGCTCTCCTGGTCTTTATTCCGGGATAAACCTGGATCTCGATCTTTCTCTTTTGAAGAATGTAGAGGACGCCGATAGAACACTCCATGATCTGACCGGTCTTTATAGATGTATTCAGGCTATAGAAGCCGAGGCGGAGATGAAAATAAATCTGATTATGGATGAAAAGTTGGCCGGAGCCAAGCCCATCTTGGAAAAGATCAAAAATTTAGAGGATAAGCTCACCGTATTCTTAGAGATGAACAAAGACTCTATCGTGACGGAAGACAAAAGAAGCGTTGAGCTAAATTTCGGCACTATCGGCTTTAGGGAGTCCACTAAAATCAAGATCAATAAGAAGGAGACGCTGAAATTATTAGAGCAGTACAAATTCACGGAGGCTATTAAGAACAAGCCCGTTGTCAATAAAGAGGCTATGAAAAGTTGGTCGGATGGAAAATTGGCCATGGTGAAGGCAAAAAAGGAAACCAAAGACCTTCCTTTTTATGAGACCAATGAATTTTCCATCAAAGATTTGGCGTAAAGTGATACAACTGCTTTAACGTAAAAGTTTTACCGGTCCCTGATCAAATATTCAGCGCGGGGGTGCTTTTCGGCACTCCCGCCAACTATCGCCATCGGAGGTGTCCGTATGCGTAGCAGTAAAAGCAATAACCATCAGCATTTAAAAAATAAAAAAAGCAATCAAAACGACTTGATCACCAAGGCCCAAATAGGTCTTTTGCACGTGGCAAAACAGCAGCTTGGTTTTAATGATGAGCTGTATCACGACATCTTGGACAGTATTGCCGGGGTATCATCTTCCACCCAGGTGCCCAAGGATAAATTTGATGAGCTGTTGTCGCACTTCAAGAGTCACGGGTTTGAGATGAAGAAAAAAATCCCGCTTAAAACAAAGAAAAAATATGACGAGTTGTCCGGGCGGGCCGGTATGGCCACACCGGCACAGCTCAGGTATATAGAGGTGATGTTTAGCGAATGGTTAAAGTTTCGGCATCCGGAAGAAGACATCAAGACTATGATATCGGCCGCACTGCGTCACTTTTTGAAAAACAAATTCGGTGTCGAGGGCGTTAGGTTTGTCACCCTTGGTACAGCCTCAAAAGCTATCGAGGGGCTAAAAAACGCGCTTACGCGAGAGAAAATGAAAGCAAAAGGCACTTCTCAACCGCAGAACCAAAACGCAGCCAATGACAATGACAATATCAATATGGGGATAAACACGGAGATAAACAATGAACCCAAAGGGCCGGTCAAAGTCTGGTAACAACGAGCCGGAAAATCCGCCCGGCCCGGCCCCGGCCATATTACTTGATCCGCGATCACCGGTTGTTTTAGAAGTGAATGATAAGCCATGTCCTTATTGCGGTGCTTTGCCTGGCCGGGTAAATATTGATTTGAGTCTGTTGAAACACGGTCCAAACCGTTGCGCTTTTGAGCGCATCTTGCGACTGATAACCGCTTATCCTTGTGACTGCCTACGAATGCGAGAAGAGCAGGCCGCCAGGCGGGCCGTCTGGGAGGGCCGTCTTCAGAGGGCGCAGATCCCCCCTAGATATTGGGACGCAACCCTGTCTTATACCGGGCAATCGCCGTATGAAAGCCAATTTATCCCGGTTTGCACCAATTGTATAGGAAGAGTTTTGGATTCAACTATTTCAGGCAAATCCGGGCTGGGCCTGTTTGGAACCGTGGGCACGGGTAAAACTTATTATCTGTGTGCCACACTTATTGAGTTACTGAGACAACGGGTGAGGGTTTTATTCGTGAATATGCCGGAATTCTACCACGAGTTAAAAAAAACCTTTGGTGCGGAAGGAACGCCGGCGTATGGCAGGCTTATTAAAGAAGCCAAAGAGGTGTCGGTACTCGGCATAGACGAAATAGGACAGCGCAGATTGAGCGAATGGGGACAAGAGGAACTATATGGCATTATAAATAGCCGCTACAATCATGAGCTGCCCACGTTGTTTACAACCTCGAAAGAGCACGGGAAACTAGCCTTAAATATATCAGTGGATATTGTTGATAGGTTATATGAAATATGCGAGGCCTACAGAGTTGACGGGCCATCATTAAGAAAAAAATATGTGGTGGAAAAATGAAACGATACTTATCTATCCGCCAAACAGCTGATCTGTTAAACGTAAGCCCACGCACCATCTACAGATGGATGAAGTGCGGTCATCTGGAGGTTATCAAAATCGGGCAGACTGTACGGATCGACATCCAGGACATAGAAAAAAAGAAAGGAATTTTGGAAGATCATGACTTTGACGATTGAAGACAAATCAATAGCTCGGGCAATCGTTGGTATCGTGGCTCATGTGATGAGGGCCAAAAAGCTTCATCCTGATCCGGATATCACTCTGGACGGCAGGATTGATAGCTTTATTGGTGAATTTAAAGAGTTTGAAGATGCGTTGACTAAATTCTACGATGATTACGACCAGGCGTCATTTGACGCCATGATTGGCGAAGTTAGGGATGTTGTGACGGTAGGGTTTCGGCTGTTGATGGAGTATGAAAGGAAGATGGTTAGGGCGTACGCCGGGAATGACGGAAATTAAGTTTTGTGTGGTAAACAGGTGATAGATGTATGATAGGCTGGCGTGTTATGTGGAATGCGGCATATCTAGCTGTTAGGAGATAAATAAATGCATAATATAACAATGGCATATGCGATACAATTGTCTGATAAAAATAAGAAATATCCTGTACCTGATACGGGATTATGGAGATATTCACCAAAACCATACACTTGCCCGATTTGTAGAGGGAAAGGTGTAGTAAGAAAAGGATTTTATCCGGATAATACCAATATAAAGGAAAAGCATATTGAGTGCAGGGCTTGTAAGGGAAGAGGGATAATTCTCTCCTAACAAGCGAAACTGTGACGGAGTCGGCTGGTTGCACGAAGTACAATTTATTAGCCCTAACCAGCTTATCGACTTGAGCTTGTGCCCTGCCGGCCTCGTTGGTTAAATAGTATGCACATCGGGGGCACAAGCCGAGTAGGTAACTAAATCAATCGGGGGAGGGCATGAAATACGTGCCGTTAAATTGTTGTAAATGAGGTATGAGTGATGAATGAGAAAAAGTACAAATACAAATATATAGTATTAGACCATACCGACGATCCTAAGGATGCCATGTCGTTTAATAGCCTATGGTCGGATGAATACGCCGAGTATGTTGCGGAGGATGCGGCCGAGTATCATCACGGTTATCATAATGGGTATGAAGACGAATGGCCTTTGGAGTTTAGGGTCTGGGATGAATCAGGGTCAAAATTAGGTGATTTTTTGGTTGAGCGTCGGTCTGAACCGGTATTTTCAGCGGAAAGCATTAGTACCTAAATGGGCAATATTTGCCAGGCGGCAATAACAATACTGGGATGTTTGGCTATTTGGCTGATCGGGGCTGAAGGCCGGTGCAAACGCTGGGGTTTTTTGCTGGGGCTGCTCTCTCAGCCGTTTTGGTTGTATACGTCCTACATTAACCGGCAATGGGGGATATTCGCCCTGTCAGGCTGGTACACAATCGCCTGGGCAAGAGGATTTTTGAATTATAAATAGCTATGAAAGCGTTGGGGTCACATCTTCATATGTCATTACGGCGGGGAAGAAAAAGTAAATGACATATGAAGATGTGACCCCAACAATTCTCTTTTTTTTGTTAAATTCCCTTGACATGCATACCCAATGGATATATAATATTTAATAGATAGAGGGAAGTTAACAACAAACAAAAGGAGATGCTAAATGGAAATCACAGGACAAAAACTTTCATGGATGCTTGATAAAGATATTTATGGCACTATCGACCTTGCAACATTATCTCTTTATGTTAAAAACTGGCAATCTGAATCAGGGCCAATGGATTACACGCACCCGATAAATATTGTTTGGAACGATGAAGAAATAACTAATCTTCCAATTTTTAAAACTGATTCGCAAACAGTCACTATAACAGTAAATCGTGATAACAATATATTTTCCATTGTCGTTAAAATAAATGGTGAAATAGTGCTGCAAGAAAAACGAGAGCTGCAAGAAAAAGAGTATACGCCAGAATCTTCGCAGTCTGACGAGGAGATATACTCATAATGACTAACATCGAACTCAAAGAGGCCCGTCTTATGATGGGCCTCTCTCAAAAAGACATGGCTTTATTGTTAGGCATGGAACAACCACAATATTCAAGACTTGAAACGGGATATGAGCGGCGCAAGCCGACAAAGCATCACGAGATACAAATCAAAACTTTGAAATTTATTCACAGCGAAGGATTGTTGCCGAAACTTATTGAAATAATTAATAAAATCTAACCAGAGAAAGCGTTGGGGTCAAAAAGCGTTGGGGTCACATCTTCATATGTCATTACGGCGGGGAAGAAAAAGTAAATGACATATGAAGATGTGACCCCAACAATTCTCGGCGGGGAAGAAAAAGTAAATGACAT
>Ga0180007_10006084_pt1 | contig 11910 bp, 29 predicted proteins | sample MM_PC_MetaG_FD_121122 | JGI IMG/M metagenome (GOLD analysis project Ga0180007, IMG submission 121122) | Groundwater microbial communities from the Aspo Hard Rock Laboratory (HRL) deep subsurface site, Sweden - MM_PC_MetaG | ecosystem: Environmental > Aquatic > Deep subsurface > Groundwater...
AACGCAAAGGTTGTCCATAACGTAATTAAGATTGCTGCAAACGAGGGTAGAATTCTTACTGTTGAAAGGATTTTGGAACAAGGTGTTCCATTGAAACTCACCAAGAAACAAATCGCTGCTGGAGGGGGAAGCATCTTAACTGTTGTTAGTAGTCTTGTACTAGCGGCGGGGAAACTTGCTGGTTGGTGGTAATTATGGAGCCTAAAAGAAAGAATCGCTCAGTGTAATTTCATCTGTAAGATTTGCCATAAGCATGTTATAGTAGGACATCCCTATGTAGAAATACAGGTAACTACGCCAACACCACGAGCCTCAATAATCCACTATGTCAGGGCACATCCTTGGTGCGGGTCTATCAGTGGCTCTACTGCTACATAGCCAGCCTTGAGCATATTTACTTGTTCCTGTATATGGCACTCTTTATTACAAGGCTTCTTGGTCGTAACATCACATTTAGGCAACTCCCTATCTACCTTTATCACTACGCCAACTATATCTAATTCCCGCAACCCCTCGTCTACAGATATTCCACCACTACCTATACCCTCAAGTATTTCCCTTACTTCAGTTCGCTTGTCCACGCAGCACCTCCGCTTCAAGTATAGTAACTCTATTCTCTAAGAACTTAATCCTATTCTCCAATACAGTTATCTGCTTGTGTTTATCATCAGTAACAAGTTGTAGGTTCTCCAGTCTGTTGTCATCCTTTATACCATTGAGGTGATGGATAAGTTCCCACGGCTGCAAGCACCTGCCCAAATGCTTTGCCACTACAAGCCTATGCTCCCTCACATAGCCATTCCAACTTGCCATAGGATAGAAGAAGTCATCAGGATATACCCTAATAGAGATATAACCACTATGATGCATCCTGCCACCCTTCCAATTATAATGGTCAACACCAAACCTTTTCCTCTTTGCTATATGCTCACTTGTTTGTTTCATCTATTAGTGCCTCCCCATTAGGTAATCTTAAACCTTGAGAGTGGAGATAGGATAGTATTTCATCAACCTGTTCTGCCACATCTTCCCATTCATCAGGGCATTTCTTACAAGTGCCACATTCCTGTGGGTTGAGGCAACATACCATCCTTGCTATCCCTTCTCTTATCTCTTCTCTAGTCATTTAACCTCCTTACAAGCATAACCCGATAGAATCCACACTAGGGCTACAGCACATAGATAAGCAATCCACATCCCCCCTAGTTCAACCCCACCAGCATGGACAATCCCTATCACTTTATAAGCATCAACCTCCCACCTGGGAGTGGAATACCAGAGTATCAAACGGCTTAGTTCAAACGGCCCATAGAAAGTCCCCATGAGAAAGATAACCACTATCAGTAATCTAATCTTCATTTCTTTCCTTTTAGTAACCTCCATCTATTGTGCCCAGTTTTTTCCGTATGTGTGATTGATTCTCTATCACCAAACTTCTTCTTACAAATCTGGCACTGTACCATGCCCTAATTCTATCATAGTAATTATCTATTACCTGCGGTGCTTAACACGCTCCCTGTGTGTTCTGTGCCTTCTGATAATAGGCTCTGGTGTCATGCCCCTGTTGTTTATCTCCATCGTTAAGATGTTATTTATTATCGGGTTATCTGTGGACTTATTCTCCCGTAAAGCGTTCAGTATTTCTTGCTCTTCACCTATACAAATCGTCCTTCCTTTAGGGCTCACTCCCCAGGCATAACCTCCAGTAAAGTAGACCTGACCACCCTCTGACCAATCTTTAGCTTCCATCGTTTAACCCCCAGTCTTTCTTTTGAGCCTCCCACTGGTTTTCATTCATATCCAATACAATACACCCCTTGTCCCCATCAAGGCGTTCCTCAAACTTACAACCCTCAATCCCTATAATTAGTTTGTTTATCCACTCCACCACTTCACTTCTCCCTGCCTTCTTACCTTTCTCAAAAGCAATACTACCCACTTCAATTCTGAGCTCTCTTATTTCAGGGTCCCTTGATTCCTTGCCTGCCTTTACCCCATCTTGGAATTTGAGATAGTCAGGATTATAGACAAACTCAGATTCCCTTTTATCATATCCTGCCTTGTAACCAGCTTCTACAAAATCCTCCCAACTAGGCTCATAACCAAACTCAGCCTGTCTAGCAACTTCTTTAGCAACTATTTCTTTAGCTTTCATTATTTCACCTCCTTAATACAATGAGAATCAATGAGAAATTGTGCCCCCTCAAAAATATATTCAAGAATTGTAGGTAGTAAAGAGGTGCAGTCAGTTTCAATAAGCACCAGGGCGATTTCACATCTGTTTTGGATTGATTCCAGTTCGTCTTTTAGTTCGTCCATTCTACCTCCTCTAATAGTTTTCTATCTTCTTCTCTTATCTTACCCCCGTATTCATAGACACATATCTCCAGTGGACATTTACCTATACAGTATTTCAGCCAAACATCATCAACGTAGCTCGTTAGTCTGGGCGGAAACACCCCCAACTTTACTAATACAGGGCAACGCTTTTTAGACATCTCTTCTTGACTTCCCTCGCAACATACTCAGGTATTTCTACAACATGAAACGTACATAAGGTACACTTGATTACATCTTCATCAAGATATAAGGTTCCGCTGCATTCTGGTTTCGGGCATTTATTATTCATTTTATCTCCATAGCCATTACTAAAGATTACCCACAGAATTGTTTAACACAGTTATCACCATCATATTCATGTAATCTTGCCATAATTAAATCTCTTGCTATTTCAGGCGTAGCTTTAGAACACCACCCATTTTGAAGATTACAAGGGCATCCCTTGACAGAACATCCATACCTGTAAAGTTTTGTCCTTTTATCGTATGCTAATAAGATAATTAAATCATCACTAGGAACAGAGGGTGCTTCTTGTTGCCTGATAGCCTCTCTGCACTTGGCACAATAAGCCTGAAACTCTATGCCGCAGCGTTCGCATTTACCCATTGACTACTCCCATTGGACGTGCAGTTTTCGGAAGATATAAGGGATGTTGGGGCTGCCCCTGTTTTGTCATTCTAAGGTGGCAAGCTCCTGCCAACATCTTAGTAACAATACAACCACGATTGAGATATGCCCCACCATTACCCCACGCCAGAATCGTTATCCCTGCCTCTTTATGGGCTGAGAGTAAATAATCATCATTGTCTCGACCTATGGGGTCAACTATACATCTTAATTCCTTTGGGTTAGTGGCACGATAGGCAAAAATATTAGCCATTATTAAACCACCATTACCCCAATCCATAGCGAATCCCATACAACGTCTAATGGTTGGGTCATCAATATTCTCATCAGCCGTTGACGGATTAAGCCCGATAAATAACGCTGGACGTTTAGTATCATCCCAAATCCGCCAAAGTAGATACCTATAAAGTCTGTCTACTGTCAGTGTTGCCCCTTTATCTATTAGCATCTTTGTCTTATTCATTTTATCTCCATAGCCATTACTATTGAGTTAAACTTAATAAAACTTCTTTTAGCCGACTAATTAAATCAACAATGGTATTCGCATCTAAATACATAAGGGTTTCCATACCCTCTTTATCCGTAAACCATAATGCCTGAGAAGCACTATCAAAGTTTATTCTAATTTTACATTCTGGGTCGCCACAAGCACACTTTATCATTTTCCCCTCCTCTTACTATTGAGTTAGCTTCTCCTTTAACTCCTTGGTGGTGTGGGATAGCTGGGCTTGGGCTATCTTTCTATCAACTAATTCCCTCTTTTTCTCATTCCAATATGCCCCCTTGAATTCCTTGATATGGTAATTCTCTGCATCCGCATCTAATTGCTTATATTCCACCTTATTTGGTCTAATGTTATAAATTTCCTCATCCCCTATCACCGTCAGCCCATCAAGTTCTTCTTTGATGAGATTGAGGATTTGGTCAATATAGTTTATAGAGTTTCCCTCACCCATCATAATCTTTAGAGTCATTTCAGATATTGTCTGTGCTATCCGTTCTCTCAATGTAGGTTCTATCATAGCTTCTCCGTTAACTCCTTGATGGTGTGGGATAGCTGGGCTTCGTATGCTTGCTTTACATTTTTTACATAGTTACAATCATCGCAGTGACAATGGCACTCTTTGTAGAGTCTTTCACAGTGGCACTTGACATCCATCACCGTCAGCCCATCAAGTTCTTCTTTGATGAGATTGAGAAACCCCACCTTTATATCTAATAGGTCTTGCTTTGAGAGAGTAACATAATGATAATTCTCTAAGAATGTATCCACCCGTTCTCTCAATGGTTTATTCATCTTTAATTACCTCCCTCATAATAAACCTCTAATCCTCTTTCTATGGCAACTTCCAATTCTCTTTTAGCACCCCTGCTCTGTTCAAATCCCCGAAGCATAAAAATGGCATCGCACCTTGAGAGGATTTCTATATCACCATTGAGCCATCTTAGCCTGTCTATTTCGTGGTTTTCTGGACCACCAAAGAAAGCTGTATTAGCGTGAGGGCAAATAACAACCCACCCTTCACCCCAGAGTTTTCTTGCGGCAACTTTAGCTCGGTGAATATTAAGATAGGTATTCCATTCAGAGCCACCAGTATATTTGCCAGCCACATAGATTACTTTCACTTTAATTCCCCCTTTATCCTACGGATTTTATTTATATCGCAGGCTAATTCTTCCCCTAGAAACAACTGTATCTTTATAGACATCTCACAGCTCATGTCCAGAAACGATTTACATGGTTCTGTTATTCTAAGATGGTGCGATTTTCGTTTCGTCCCATTAGAATAATCCTGGCATAAATCTTGAATGGGGCATATCTTCATAACTCTATATCCGAATCTACTTCATTGCCCCAAGCTATCAAGGATTACTTTGCGAGCGTAAAGCGATTCACTTGTTCCTATATCGGCAGCTTTGAGAATAAAACGCTTAGCCTCATCCTCTGTCATACGAAATGCTAAGTGAAAAAGGACTGAGTTCTCATTAGTAGCAACCTTGCCTTGTGAGACTATTCCTAATTCTTGCCGTAAGGACTGCATAGTTTTTCTCATTTATCTACTCTCCCAGAACAATCAGGGCATGGTATATAATGCATCTGCTTTAGATTATGACGCCTTTCCTTTCGGTTCCCATTCAAAACAGAACCTGTCCCTTTGCATCTTACGCAATGTGGGTTTGGTTCTTTGATTTCCACCCACGGCGGTTTCAGTTTTTCATCCTTTGGGACACGCTTAACTTCTCCTGTATCTGTATTCATCCCTTCTCCTTTCACCATATATTATCTGGTACTTCTTCATAGCTCTATATCACTCTCTACTTCATTGCCCTACTTAATGACAGATAAGCGTTATCCCCAGTTTCTCACACTCTTTACAATGGCAAGGTGGTTTAATTCGCCAAATATCCTCAGCCCCCATCAAATAGTATTCCTCCTTGAAGTGTAATGATAATTTCCTATCACGAAAGCGGTAAAAGGATTGTAGTAATTCTTCATCACTCTTGCCATCAACATAAGTGTAATGGCTAAACCATCTGATACACCAAACCTCATATGCCACAAGTCGTAATCTGAGATGTTGTAAAATGGGGTGTTTTTGACTAATTGGGGTTTTATCTTCCCCGATAGGTTCTTTGTTAATAAAGTTAAGCCACCATTCATTTATGTCTTTCATTGTTTGTGTAGCAGATGGCATTTCACGATACATTCTATCGCTCCCAACATAATCTTTGTCACACCCGTCATACTTCAGGTGGGCTTCAATTCTGAATATAGGATAAGCCTTATCCCCCTCAATCTCCGTAATGAGTTCTGGTATTTCTACACGATTATCCATTCTATTCTCCTTTCAGCATATATTATCTGATACTTTTTCATAACTCTATATCACTCTCTACTTCATTGCCCCGAAATCAAAGACACCCTGGCTACATCTCTTGGCTGCTATCTCACAATACTTCTCCTCTATCTCTATGCCTATGCACTTGCGGTTAAGTTTCTTGGCACAGTAGGCGGTTGTTCCTGAACCGAGGAAGGGGTCAAGGATTAGGTCTCGTTCCATAGAATAACTCTTGATTAGCCACTCTATCAGTTGGGTAGGTTTCTCTGTTCTATGTCGTGCTACTGATGGGTGAGGCTTTGGAAACCTTAAAATGCTTGTTGGGTGTTTCATTTCTCCAAGTTGTTCAGTGTTATCAACGAAATCATACTTACCATAATTTTCATTACGATTGATTTTGGAAATACCTTTGCTGTGGCTCTTTTGTCCGACAGTTTTCTGAGGGTTATATTTGACATCACTGAAAACAAGGATAATTTCGTGTTGTCTTAATGGCATCCTATTAGCATTCAGAAACCCACTTGTTAAAATCTTATCCCACACTAAATCGTATTTGAATATCTTCCTGTGTTGACTTACCAAATCAGCAGTGTAGGGTTGCTGTGAAAATACTATTGCAGGATATATGAGAAGGGGTGTTAAATCTACTACTAAATCACCCTCATTCTGCGTTACCCCATATGGCGGGTCAGTCAGCACTAAATCCACCTTTGGCAATTCAGGCAAGATTAAGCGACAATCACCCAAGTAGATAGTTACCCATTCATCTTGATAATAAATCATAACTCTATATCACTCTCTACTTCATTGCCCCAACAATCCCAACCATTTGTATTCTTGCCAAATAAATTTTCTCTTGGTCTAGCGAATAACTCTACCCTTGGAATATCTCCGCAAAGTTGAACTATCTTATCTCTTATAATATCAGGCTTCTTGCTATGTTCTTCTTTGGGCGATAATACTACTTGAGAAATGCTTTTATCTTGTCTGTTTAATCGCCCGCCTTTCCTCAACCCCGCCAATACTAATTCACAATTACTGGCTGTCCAGTGCCCGATACCAAAAAAGGGTTTATGGTCTTGCTTATTGGTCTTAATCCAGCAGAAAGCAATTGTTTTATACTCAAACCCCCATGCTTCCATTACTTTCATAGCTTCTGGTAAGCAAGGTGGAGTAGCCCACAAAAATAATTTACAATCCTTGTCGGCTAATTCGCCAACTGGTAAAGAGCATATATCTTCTATATCCATAGTCTGATAATGCCTCTTAGCCATTCCCTGAGCCACCTTCTTATCCTCGCTCCAAACTTTATAACTCCAAGGTGGGTCAGCATATATTATCTGATACTTCTTCATACAGTCACCTTATATCTTCAAATAATAGGGGTCGAGTTTCATTTTATTTATCATCGTACAATTTTTTAAGTGCGTCCCAATCAGCCCAATCAGGCATAATATGATACGGATATATTACTCCATCAAACTCTTTTAGTATTACTGCACCTTCATTCATGCGAGGGCGAATGCTATCTCGCTCCTGGGTATAATCCAGCTTTAGTGGGTCACAGCATACACCAGCATCAATACATAAAAACTTTCCTGAATCATCGGGACTCCAACCCGCAAGGTGTCCGTGTCCCGATACAATATTTTGCTGATACTTCAAGGCTAATCTTTCAGGCACCCTGCCGTGAATAACAGAGGCATTTCTTGGGTGAGTTATTCTCCATTCGGTGCCATTTTTATCCTTAACAATACACCAGTAGTAGTCAGTCGCCTTAAAGCCATTAAGTATTCTGGCTAAATAAAATAAATCCTGATGACCGAACTGATGCTCCAGTCTTTTTAATAAAAAGGCATCGTGGTTGCCAAGTATCATAGTCCATCGGGGAACATATTTCTTCATTATCTCGGCAATCTTGCGTGCCTCTTCTGCCTCGGCTTGCCACACCTTTTCCTTTGGGTCATGCAGGAAGAAGGAAAAAGCTGCCTCATTAAAGAAATCCCCCCCAGATATTCCTTGCTTTATGCCCCAAGACTTAGCAAGCTCCAGCATGTGAAAGATAAAATCCCCATCCTGAAATGGTATTTGCATATCCATCAGGATAAGAACGCTTCCGCTTAAAACTGGAGCCTTGTTGAAATCAGGCTTGGTACTCTTTAATCTCACTAAATCCCGTAAGTAAGCCTGATTTTCTTCTAGTTGAATATCCATTGTAACCCCCCTTTATTCTGGAAAATATATTCTTTACTTTACTCTGCCTCGCAACACATCACAAGACACTGCATGACAACACCTCAAATTGTTAAAATCTTTACTTTACTTTACAGCACCTTACGCCACCGCACATCACCTCACCCTACTAGGCCATACCTTAAATTAAAACCTTTACTTTACTTCACTTCACCTTACCCTACATGACAAAACATGACCCTACTTCAATTACATTCATATTTTATTACTTCAAACTTGCCAAACTTACCCCCCTTGTTAGGGCGGAAGCCACCAATACCCTCAGTTCTGCCAGCCTCAGCCAAGACTTCCTTCGCTACATCAACAAGGGAATCATCTTCAACCATCAACTGAAACTCCAGGCTCCACTTGGGGAACTTGGGTCTAACTACAATGATTCTGGCGTCTCTCATGTTGTGATTTACCGCTGACCTTATATCCTCAACCCAGTCCTGAGGTTCAATTCTAATTTGCTCTGGCTCTACTGAAACCATACTGGAGATTAGTTTCTTGTACGAGCCTTTCCCCCTCTTGAAACTAGTAGAGGCATTTTTCATTGCCCCCTCTATCCACTCGTTAGGGACATAGATGCCGTCACCATTGCTATAGAGTTTATCTTCTGCGGTGGGCAGATTATCTATGCCCTTTCTTTGGAGCTTTACTTTTTTCTCAACCTCTCTTGTAGTGTCAAACCTATTCTGAAGCAACCCTGGAGCCATTCCCTTGATTTTGACATTTACTATTTTCATTTCTACCCCCTTTAAATTCTTTACTTTACTCTACTCGACGCCACATAACAGCACAACACCTCACCTCACATTGCTTTATTTCATTATCCCTCCTTAAAAGTCCCTGTGTTTAATCTTTGTTATGATTCTGTGCCCCGACCTCGTTTTTAATTCCACTTTGGGACGAAGTACCATACCCTCCGCTAGAAAGTCACCAAAAGTTGAGGGGACACCTTTCTTAATTCCTAATACGGCATCATCTAATTTGCCCTCTCCCACAATCGGCACAACCCTAATTCCGAGTAGTTGTGCTATGCCCTCTACATCCTCTCTTTTAAGCCACCAATCCCCTATCTTTATATCAAATAAGATAAAGTCCACCCCAGTGGGAATATAGTTGCCCCCACCCTTTTGTATTTTAGCCCCATAGCCCTCACCATAAAGAACTATGCCATCAGGGAATTGACTAGCCCAATCAAACTCATCAAAGAGTTCCTGTAGTTTTGCCATTAGGAAGGTCGGCATCTGGGCATTCTCCGTTCTCCCCCCATACCGCAGTTTATATTCGCCCTTTTCATCAGACAACCAACCGACCCTAACATTCGTACCATCAATCTTTTCAGTGAAAACCCATACATTATCCTTCAGGTACTCAAACTCTGGCAAGGAAAATTGCCCCTCGATAAACTTGTGCGTCTTCTCATCTCTCTTAAAAATTGATTGAATCTTTGGATATTCTTCCATTATTTGCTCTCCTTTAATACCAGTAACTTTTTAGTTCTTCCAGTTCCTTATCACTCTCGCTAAAGTTCAACCAGAGCATTGGAGGCTCTCCGTATTCCACCTTACCATCATGCCACCGCATATCCCTGTCATTCATACCAGTAGTTTCCTCAATGGCATCCAATATTACCTTGCTCAAGTTACTTAGGTCTGGCTGCGAACGCTTATCCTTAAACCTGCCTGAGCAAGTTACATGAAGGGGAAGATACCATTCCTCCAAGTGTAACCCCTTCACCAGCCATCCCAATTCATCCATCCATGCCTGTGCTTCCTTCCTTGTGTAAATTCCACCCCTGTATTTGTAATGATTAACAGAAATCACGGCGCCTGGGTATTCTATTTCAATCGTTGCTTCTCTCGTAGCCTTAGACTTTTCTGATTTCTTCATCTGTATCCTCTATAAAGACCCACTTCCCCTTATTTTAATCATCAAGGAAACTCACTTCTAGGCATTGGCAACGATAACTATAGCGGGTTCCACCAGATGGCAACTCGTAATATCCAACAGGCTTAAATTCCCCACCACAGAGTAGCTTATGGAAAAACTTGTGTCCTCGCAAAACCTCAAATTTGATAATTTTCCCATCAATTTTCTCATAACCCTCCATTTCTAACCTCCTAAAAGTATATGGATGCCGACCATTATCAATACACCAAGCGCAAAGCCCGCTAAATAACCGTCCATATAATTACTTATCATTTTATTTTCTCCCTTATCCAAATATAAATAGCAATTATTAGTTCCAGTACCATTTAATCTTCTCCATAAGACGGTACTATATTATCGAACCTTGTTCCCTCATCCTGATATTGAAATGTCCACTGCATGTTTTTAGGGTGAATCGTCTTATCGGTAGGGACTTTGGCATCTACTATCTTTAGTTTATTGCTATCCATCGCTATATATAATGTGGCTGCCTTGAGTGTCTGGTCTGCCCCAAAGGCTGTATCTCGGCCTCGTGGTTTCTGTAGCCCTATAACGGCGTTGCTATTCAATCCCTGTAGTTTGTTATCAACCCTCTTTACCTGAGCACCTATCAAATAGAAGTCTTTGCCTTCAGGAGCGTCTATGTAATCAACCACATACAAGGTATTCTTTTCTTTAATATAATCGTGGTAGTTTTCGGATACGAACAGAACTTTAAATGGAGAGGGGTTTGGTATCTCTATATCCATTGAGTAGAATCTATCCCTCAACATACTAAGCCCACCCTCTAAATTAGTCAGGAAGACAGTATTCACACGTTTCATATTTAGAGCTATTGTCCTGTAACAGAATCCCGTTTTCCCACTGCTCTTTGAACCAGCTACTACGATTGTCGTGTCAGGATAGATGAACACATGTTTCCTCAAGTCGAAGGGTAATATAAGTCCTGAATCTAACCTTGCTTCCAGCGACTGCCAATCAAGGGGTCTAGCCCCCTCCTGTACTGGCCGGTACCACCCATCCCTCCTGCCACATGACTCGCAAACACCAGCTTGACACAATTCAAAGATTACACCCCTGAGTTTGCTGTCATCTTTAGGTGTTAGCTTTTTCCCCTGAATACCGCATACACTTTTATAATGAAACTCACCCGTTGCTACTGTCTTAATCCAGGTTTCTACTGCGTAACGAGTAATCTCTATTATCTCAGGCATTTATATCTCCAACAATACTAACAATGCTAACTTTACTAACAATACAAACATACCAACAATTACTAACATCAACCAACAATCCTAACAGTACTAACATCCTCTCTTTTAATGTGGTCATATATATGGAGATGCTTTACCTCTACTGGGTCTGGCTTCTCTGGGTCTAGTTTATAAGGTTGTGAGTTCTCAAGATAAGATAGGCGATTCTCAAACTCAGCTAAAATTTCGCCTAATTCTTCAAAAGATTTAATCATCTATCCCCCACTCTTCATATTCTCTAGGACTAACCCTAAAATAGTAACCGCCTATGCCATCTGGGATAAGCCTATTGAATAGTCTGTTCCTTTCTTCCCTTTTCCCTGCCTTTTTAAAAGGTTCACCAAACATCTTCTCGTTGAACTCGGCATCTTCCTCTTGGCACTTATACTGGTGGGCTGCCCCTTCTTTAAATCCTGCCTTATAGCCATCTTTCTGTGCTTGCTTAATTAACCTTTCCATCTCCTTATCTTTAGCTTCCATTTAATCCTCCTTCCCCCGAAGGGGAGCCTGAGCCTAACGGGTAGGGTCTAGTTAACTAGAATATCAATACCTTCCAAGGCTCAGGCTTTGCCAGCCAGTAGCTAGGCTATGGATAGTAATACCTAGCGTGTTGACTATCACCCACGTAGCTGGCACTTCTTGCTGGCGAGGTATTCCCATTTTATATCCCTTATTCTAGG
>Ga0180007_10006085_pt1 | contig 11908 bp, 11 predicted proteins | sample MM_PC_MetaG_FD_121122 | JGI IMG/M metagenome (GOLD analysis project Ga0180007, IMG submission 121122) | Groundwater microbial communities from the Aspo Hard Rock Laboratory (HRL) deep subsurface site, Sweden - MM_PC_MetaG | ecosystem: Environmental > Aquatic > Deep subsurface > Groundwater...
GACGATTGTGGCATTTGTGGTGACGGAATTTGCCTGCCGCACGAGGAGGGTCACTGTCGCGAGGATTGCTCATTCAATATGTGTGGTGACGGTCGTTGTGAATCGGCCATCGAAGCAGGTTGGTGTCGTTCAGACTGCTACGGTGAAGTCGGTTGCGGTAACGGCACCTGCGAACTACACGAAGAAGTTTACTGTCCGCAGGACTGTTTGGCTGGCATTTGTGGCGACGGTCATTGTCGGGGCGACGAACCACTTTGGTGTTTACGTGACTGTGGAATAATCTGCCCCAATGAAGATCAGCCAACAAACTGTGGCGATGGTTGTTGGCCAGCCCACGTCAATTGCAGCAGTCCCATCTTTCAGTGTGGCGACGAAGAGTGGCGTTGTACCAGCTCTCATAACACGGCTAATTGTTGTGGTGGACGGTTCTATCAGTGTGCTGAGGAAACGCCCTATTTCTGCCCAGCCTCCGGTGGCTGTGTAGCCGACCTGGACGATTGTGTCATCAATACCGATCAACGTTGTCCACCCTGGCTAGCCCACTTTTGCCAGCTGGATGGCGCCTGCTACACCACAACGGAAGAATGTACACCCAGAAATACTATCTGCACTTTTCTCGGTCTCACTTGCTCAAACTAAAATTCGATTTCAAAACAGACCCCTTAAAAAGGTCTGTTTTTCAACCAATCATTAATATAATTCACTTCCTGATTTCTACTTAATAGTTCTTTAACGTTTGACAGTTACTTGTACAGCAGCATAAATGAATGCAGGGCTCAAAACTCAAAGGAGTGCAAACGTGGATCAAAAACTGTTACTGGATGTCCAACAATTCCTGGAGCAAGCCGAACAGACTGGTGGTTTTTACATCAAAAACGTACCACTGGGTACTATGCTCGAAGTCGACACCCAAAGTGGTTCGACCTACACACTGGTCATAACCAGCCCCGACCAGCATGAGCTCGTAATGGTAGGTCCACACAAAAGAATGCGTCAGCCGAGTTTATATTATTTACAAGGCGCAACTCGTGGTGGCTCCAGTGTTGAAGTTGGCTGGCTTCGCCGTGGTCTGTGTCTGCGCTTGAATGGTGCAGGCTCCCTGGTCACAACCAGCCCAGTACAAAACTTCCGAGTAATCAATGACCCGGATCGCGTCTTACACTTAGTGGCTGAGGCTGAAAGTCATCGACTGCAAAAACCCAGCGACAAAGATATTGATCGATTCAACCAATCAATCGATCAGATGATTAGTGAGTTTCCGCCGGAGTATCGTGATCGGGCCAGTGAATTCATCTATCGATTCAATCCTCAGGGGCGAGCTATGATGGTACAAATCATGCGCTTAGCCAACGATCGAGGTCGGCTTACCCAAGCCCTCGATCTGCTCGATAGACAATATAAAAAACACTGGGCTTATCGGGCGCCAGAAATCCGCGGTTCTTTTATTACCGAAATCGATGTCGAATACATCGAGGCTGCCTACAACCAGCTGAGATTGCCTTTACCCAACCAATCCGACTAATCAAAAAACCCGCGCTCTACCGCGGGATTTTTTATTTTGATCATGAGTGACTAAAAATCTGAGACAAAAACATCAATCAAATTTTACAGCTGATCCAATTTTGGTTGCCAGGTCTCAACTACTTTCAAATACTCAGTCAACTGATCTGCTGGCACTGGATCAATACCCGGAAAATCTTCACGTAACGGATTTATCTTGACGCCATTTTTAACCATCTCGTAATGCAAGTGGGGGCCGGTAGAAAAACCAGTTGAGCCAACATAACCAATTGTCTGACCTTGTGACACTTTTTGACCGTAGCTCACCGCAAAACGAGACAGATGTGCGTAGTTAGTAGTGTAGGTGCCGTTATGTCGAATGCTGACAAACTGACCGTAAGCACCGTTCCAGCCAGCCCTAACTACCGTGCCATCACCAACAGCCCGAACCGGTGTTCCAAGCGGTGCTGCGTAGTCGATCGCGCGATGGCCGGTGGACACATTAAACGCCTCGACATAACGAAGACCGGTCGTAAAACCGGATGAAATATATTTGAAAGCTACCGGTGCTTTGAGAAACATCTTCTGTACTGACTCTCCCTGTTCGTTAAAATGAGCTTCTTTGCCTGGAGTTGTTTCAAACAAAAAAGCATAATGCGACTCACCAGAATTTATAAACTTAGCGGCTAAAACTCGTCCAGGCATGATATAACGACCGGCCAAAAAACGCTCTTCGTAAATAAATTTAAAACCATCTCCTTGCTGGACATCCATGGAAAAATCCAGTTCCCACTGAAAAACATCAGCCAATGCCACCACAGCCCGATCATCTAAACCCTGCTCTAGAGCTGCGATATACAATGATGATTCGATGGCTCCTTCAACCGTACGAAGTCGAACTTCATATTCGATCAATTTTCGTTCTGCCTGCCAGCCATCTTCGTCCTTGGTGACATACAACATCTCTTCGGTATCGATTTGATATTCGAGACCGACTAATTCTCCGCTTTCCCGTTTGTATCTTAATTCTAAGTTTCGCCCCAGACGAATGCTCGACAAGTTATATACATTGTCGGCAACAGTGAGAATAGCCAAAATATCCATCCCGCTAACTTCCGCTCCTTCCATGAGCGTACTAAAAGTAGCCCCGGTAACAATTTCAACCGTCTTAGTCACATAAGGATGTTTGCTGACACACATTTGCAGCGCCTCTGCTAACCGATCTTCCGCCCGAACATTTACCACCCAGGCTGAACCCCAAAGTAACGTCACGACTAAAATACCGCCAAGTCGAACAAACCAGGCCAGTTGCTTACCCGTGTATCTGGCCGTAGCAACTGATCGATGTTTCCAACTCGAAGCTTTTTGCCCCAATGTTTCTTTTTTTACTTGCGAAGTTAATGTTAATTGCTCCATAGTTATCCACAATTCTACTTTTAGCTCAGTTATTATAACGATTGACGCGAGAAGAACCAGCACCGGTATTTATTACATTGAAATTACTATAGTATGGTACTTGTCTTTCGTAATTATTAAGACCAACGATTAAAAATATTAATTTGATTTAAATATGCCTTTTTCTTTACCGGAATTACCTTTTAATCCGGAGACCTTGTCTCCATGGGCGTCAGCAGAAACATTTTTCTATCATCATGGCAAACATCACGCCGCCTATGTCAATAAACTCAACGCGGCGATTGAGGGTAGTGATTTGATGAATCAACCACTTGAAGAAATAATCGCCAAAACCCGCAACAATCAACCCGGTATCTTTAACCATGCTGCTCAACACTTTAATCATGATGTGTTCTGGCGATCTTTATCGACCGAATTACAGAAATTGAGCGCTGATTTTGAAGCAAAATTAGCATATAATTTTGGTTCATTGACTGCTTTTCGTGACGAATTCACTCAAAAAGCAGCTGGTCTGTTCGGTTCTGGCTGGATTTGGTTAGTGCAGTTATCTGATGGAAAACTAGCCATACATCAATACAGCAATGCTGAAACTCCAGCTGGTACGGATGTTCGTGGGCTCCTACCGCTCGATGTTTGGGAACATGCTTATTACATCGACCATCGCAATGATCGAGGAAAATTTATTGACGGTTTCTGGGAACATATCAATTGGCGGGCAGTTGAAGAAAGATTGACACTCTGATTCTGGTCGTGACTATCCTGAGCCACCTAGTAGTCAATCAAAAAATCATGAAACTCTTCTCAGTAAATTATTCTTAACAAGAGTCATTATAAAAAATGCACCAAAAAGTATTGGTGCGTTTTTGCTTATAGTAACCCGGCTAAACGACGGGGTGTTTATTGATCGAATCGAACCAGAAACTCCTCCAAAGAGAGCCAACCAGTGAGCTGCAACACGTGTTGCCGAATCAAAATGATACACAAGTACAGCTTGCTAAATTTCAAATGAAAAGACACCTCATCGGTTCGGTGCTTTTCGAACAATTGCACGAAAGCAATTGACGGTGCATTCAGGCCGATCGACCAATGCGGTTCCTGACTCGGACGCAGAAGCAAATGACCAGTCTCGCCCACATGCCGCCAACCACGTTCCCGTAAAAATTTACCGATAGTCAAACCGGTGGGCGGTTCAGCCAAACCAAGCTGCTTAAGCTCAGCCAGCAAATCCAACTCCTCTAAAGAACGCCGGGTGTAACCCTCGAGACCGTACGGGTGTTCTCTGACAATCTGTCTCACCAGCTGAATGTCTGTCACTGGCTGAAGCAACTCATATTCGCTAATCATGATTCCTCCCAAATAAAATGAACTTCGATTAACCTGTCTAAAGATACTTCGCTAGCTCGAATCATTCAAGCTATCTACCATAACCGTGAAATACTCTCGGATTAATATCCAGAGTTTTTCCCGCAAAAAAAGACCGGTTAAACCGGTCTCATGTTTTTATCGTTTATTGACAGTACGCCCCAATGTCACGACGAAAATGCATCTCTTCAAAATGAATGAAGCCAATAGCTCGATACGCGCGTGATTGCGCTTCGGCCAATGTGGCACCAATTGCAGTCACTGACAGAACACGACCGCCAGCAGTAATCAATTCACCTGTGATTTGATTAATCTTGGTGCCCGAATGAAAAACTACCACACCGGGCACTGATTCAGCCCGTTCTATACCATCTATTGGTGATCCACCAATCGGCTTCTCTGGATATCCGGGTGCGGCCAAAACCACACAAACCGCGAAACCGTCGTACCAGTCCACTGGCTGGGTCAGACCTCCAGCAGCGCAAGCTTCGGTTACTTCCAGCAAATCAGACCGCAACAGTCGCATGTAGACCTGAGCTTCCGGATCGCCAAAACGAACATTATACTCGAGCACTTTTGAACCGTTAGCAGTGACCATCAAACCCGGATACAAACAACCTCTGAACTCATATCCGCGATAACGCATTGATTCGAGCGTTCGTTCGACTATCTGTCGAGCGGCAGCTTCGTTCTCTGGACCAGAAAACCAGGGTACTGGCGCCACAACGCCCATACCACCGGTATTTGGTCCGCGACCGCCATCGCTCAATGTTTTATGATCCTGTGCTGGAGGCATCAAGCAGTAGCGCAAGCCATCAGTGAAAGCATGAATTGATACCTCGCGTCCCTCAAGCAGCTCCTCGATAACTACGGTGTCACCAGCCGAACCGAAGACTCGATCTCTCATGAGAATAACCAAAGCGCGCAAAGCTTCGGTGATCTCACGACAAACAAAAACGCCTTTACCAGCTGCTAAACCATTGGCTTTAATAACGAGTGGCACACCCGTGGCGCAGATGTAATCCCAAGCCGACCAAAAATCTCTGAAGACACGATATTGTGCTGTGGGCACGCCAGCTGCATCCATCAAATGCTTAGCAAAAACTTTTGAGCATTCCAGAGATGCTGCTGTGCAAGATGAACCAAAGATAGGCAGGCCGCGCTGGTGAAATCGACTGGTCAGGCCAGCCGCCAGTGGATCCTCTGGACCAACCACGGTTAAATCTATCTGATTAGCTTCAGCAAAGTCAGTCAAACCCTGCAGATCAGTGGGCAACAAAGAAACGTTTTCTCCGAACTCGGCAGTGCCCGGATTTCCCGGAGCAATAAACAACTTACGCAGTCGCGGAGATTGCACCATCTTCCAAGCCAGGGCGTGTTCACGACCACCGCCACCCACGATTAAAACGTTACTACTCACGTTTCACCTCTTTTTATTTAATTTTCAAAGACCCGGCAACACTCTAAACCAAAAAAAGATCTTATCAAAACAATGGTTCATTGTCAATCTTCGTCTTCGCCCCGAAGCAAGAAGTGAAGACAAACTCTGCAATGATATTCATTAGCTAAAAATTTGCTATCCTTAACCTCGTCGGCTAAGATGCTATGACGCTCTTTGAAATGGAGGTTTTGGCGATGTCAAAGAAGTGTTGGGGTGTGGTCTTCGACTGCGATGGCACCCTATTCAACAAAAACATCGGTTCGTTGATGAAACTATTTGATGAGCGTGCACTACCTCAACATGGTCGCGACCAAGCAATTGAATTACGCGATTTGTATCTGCCTCAGGCACTGGCCGGTGAATTGAGTGTCCGAGATGAGCTCGACTGGCTCGCGCAGACCCTGGATATCTATGTAGATTGCCGCGTGACCAATAAACAGGTACGGGCTCTAATGGCTGATATCCGCGTTCGAGTGGGGGTAACCGAATGTCTGTCAGAATTACACGCGCGCAATGTCGCCGTAGCCATAGTTTCTTATGGTGTTCGACCGCTCATTGTCGAAGCCATGATTGCCAATGGTCTGCAAGATGCCTTCGATGAAATCTATGCCGCGAATTTAACGGCCAATCGTGTGGGGCGTTTCGTCTCACACTCTCGTCGAACCTACGTGATTCCTGACAATAAAGGTCGTTGGTCACGGCAATTCGCCAAAAAGCATAACGTCTCGCTACATCGACTTCTGGCTGTTGGTGATTCAGCTGGTGATGTAAAGTTGGGTCATTTCAAAAAAAATCGGTTGGGCATTGCCGAATCAGTCGATGAGGCTAATAAAATTAGACGATATATGGGCGATACTGTAGTCAGTCAAGACTTTCATTCGGTGACCGCCTGGCTGCTACAAAAAATAGATCTGCAACAAACCCCCCGAGTTTAAAACTCGGGGGTTTTTAAATTTAAAAATGCTGCTTATTAGGCTGGCTTAACAGCATCCAGACGACCGTCTGGATGCTCTGGTGGAGTATAAATCGTATAAAGCTTCATCACTCCATCACCGGTATTCAAAATATTATGCTCGGTACCAGCCGGAATAACGACCGCGCTTCCATCTTCAAGTTGATGCTCTTCGCCATCCATTACCGCTTTACCCGTCCCGACCTCCACTCGAATAAACTGATCGTGTTCGTCGTGCACCTCTAAACCAATATCTTCGCCTGGCTGTAAAGCCATTACAACCAACTGACTTCGTTCTGTGGTAAATAATACTTCACGAAAATTTTCATTAATCAAGACTTTTTCTTCTAATTTAATGCTGAAACCACTCATGTGTTTGGATTAATTTATTAGGAACTTTAATATAACACTTTAGTGACGAATTGACATATTATGCTTATTCCTGTAAGGTGGTCAGGGTTTATTATTAACGATCAGACTTATGTGTGATTCTTGCCCAGAGGGTGTAGATTGCTCCGCCGGTGCAACTAACGAAGCTGGCACCGAAGAGGTTGCCAATACCGAAGAAGTTACTAACACCGAGGCCAGCACCGAAGAGGTTGCTAGCAATGAGTAATTAAAAAGACAAAAAACACCGCCAAAAGCGGTGTTTTTTAGTTGAGATAACCTGCGATCATTAAAATTTATCTCGGTCTAATCGATTGAATTATTGTTAGGGCGTAGCTGCGGAGGCAAGCCACGTCGCTCGCGAGCGACAGGGTAAACTCTGCAGCTACCCGCCGCCCAACCATATTCATATTTAACACGAGTTAGATGGTGGAGGTGACTCCAAATCTTAATATTTTTTGTCAAACCTATCTGACATTAGATTTAAACTTAAAATAACAGTAATGTACGGCGTGTCTTGACATAATTTGTAGTTCGTGCTAAGATATTAAGTCGATCATAAAGGATGATCGATCAAACTCTCCTTGACCCAACTTGTCGTGGGGTTAAGGAAGAAGGGAGGTCCGACATGTCGGACTGGGGCGGCTGGATCGTGTTCTGCCTCCTGGCCGGAGCTGTGCTGGCGCTGGCCCAGTGGCTGGGCTGCGTGCCGACATTCGGCTAATGCAGCATAAGGAGGGCGCTTACCCAGCCCTGCCCGGCACTCAGCCGAAAAAATAAGGGTATATATGGCGCTCGATCAATGTCGGGCGCCACCTTTTTTATTAAAAAACTTCTCCTGTGTGGTTGCGAAAGGAAAAGATCCTGTTATCATCAACTTGATAACTTCCATTAATTATTTACGACCGCCTTTAGCCAAAATATGACGACCGCCATCAACACAAGGCTAGTAAATCTCGCAATAAAAACCGAAAATTTAAGTCTCTATCGGGACAGAATTGCTACTTTACGTCGTATCAATTTAACCCCGCGGCAACTGTGCGACTTAGAAATGCTAATCGACGGCTCATTTTCTCCCCTGACCGGTTTCTTATCGGTCGATGATTATAACTCGGTGGTGCAAACGATGCGGCTAACGAATGGCTGTTTATGGCCGATGCCGGTCACTTTTGATGTACGGGAGAAAAACTTTTCCCCAGGAGAAGAAATACTGCTGTGCGATAAATATGGCGGACCGCTGGCGATTCTAGCTGTGTCATCTATCTACGAACCGGACAAGTTGCGCGAAGCTAAGGAAGTCTATGGCACGATCGACAAAGCTCATCCGGGAGTACGATATTTACTTGAAGAAACTGGCAATATCTATCTAGGTGGTCAAATTCTTGGTTTGGCCTCGCCGGCCAACCACAGTTTTACGGATTTGCGACAAACGCCACAACAATTACAAGACTGGTTTGTCGCCAATGGCTGGGATAAAATTATTGGTTTCCAAACCAGAAATCCTATTCATCGAGCGCATTATGAATTGATCCGACGCAGTGCTGAAGACTATATGGCTAAAGTATTGATTCATCCGGTAGTAGGTGAAACCAAGCCCGGAGATATTGATTACGTAACCCGTGTACGCTGTTATCGTAAAATCAGTGATCTTTATACGCGAGATTTTGCCAAATTAAGTCTGCTACCGTTGGCGATGCGCATGGCCGGACCTCGCGAAGCTCTCTGGCATGCTCTGATCAGAAAAAATTATAGCTGTACGCATTTTATTGTTGGTCGCAATCACGCTGACCCTGGGCCAGGCTCCGATGGTCAACCGTTATATGGGGCGTACGATGCTCAAGACCTGACCAAACAATATGAATCTGAGATTGGCCTAACCATCATTCCTCAATCAGAAATCGCTTACGTACCAAGCGAGAAAAAATATTTATTTGCCGCTGAACTACAACCCCAGCATCAAACGTTAAGTATTTCTGGCACGGAGTTGCGTCGCCTGATCCGAGCCGGCGAAGAGGTGCCGGATTGGTTATCATTTCCGGAAGTGGTCAGTGAATTGCGCTTGACTGCTCAACGAGAATTAAAACGCGGCATAACAATTTTTATGACTGGTTTGTCTGGATCGGGTAAATCCAGCATCACTAAAATAGTGCAAGATAAATTAACCGCGATTCAGGATCGAGAAATAACCGTTTTAGACGGTGATGTAATCAGACAAAATTTATCCAAGGGGTTGGGCTTTTCCCGCGAGGATCGCGATACAAACATTCTGCGAATAGGTTTTGTGGCCAATGAAATAACCAGACATGGCGGTTTCGCCCTTTGTGCCGCTATTGCCCCCTATAGAGAAGCTCGAAACAAAAATCGAGAACTGATCAGCCAGACTGGAACATACATCGAAGTGCTGGTAAACGCACCGATGGAAGTTTGTCGTCAGCGCGACGTTAAAGGTTTATACCGAAAAGCCGAGCTAGGAAAACTAAAAGGCTTCACCGGCGTTGATGACCCTTACGAACAACCAGAAAATGCAGAGATAGTGCTGGATACGGTTAACTTCACCCCGGAACATTGTGCTCAACAGGTGATTGATTATTTGATGGAAACCGGAGCAATTACTCAAAAATCTTAGTACAAAAATAATAGCTTAAATAATCTATTAGTAATCGCGTGAAAAAAATATTTAGTGCTATTTTGACTGGCCCGCACGATTATCAACACTTCAAAGAAAAGGCGGATAAAGGTATTCAACTATTTTTCTGTTTGTTGGGACAGCTTAAATGTGCATTAATCAAACTTTTTTTATTTAATTTTTTATACGGAAAAATAAATCAAATAACAATGAAAGTAGATAGTCATGATATTAGTTTTTCAACCATCGATAAATATTCAAAACTTTGGTTTTTTCCACGTTACAGCAAGAAAAGACTCCATGAACCAATCCTGACTCGCCTCTTAATTGATTCCTTGAGTCAAGGACAAACTTTTGTCGATGTTGGTGCCAATTTGGGTTACTTCACTTGTTTAATAGGAAAACTTTTTCCTGCTAATCAGATTTTTAGTTTTGAAGTTGATCCACAAGCCTTCACCCTGTTGGAAAAAAATATTAAATTAAATAATTTGGATAATATTAAAGCTTATAACTGCGGAATTTCTAACAAAGAAGGCTTTGTAAAAATTCCTAAAAACTCGACACCCGATCCACGTTTATCAATAATAGTAAACGATGCGGACGCAAATGATGGTTTAGCCGTGAGAAGTGTTGATTTAGATAGTTTTTTTCTTAACGAGGAGTGTCGGCCAGATGTGATTAAAATTGATGTTGAAGGAGCGGAGTTATTAGTCTTACAAGGCATGCGCTCACTATTAGAAAAAGAAAATCTTACAATTTTTTTGGAATTGCATGGTAATATCCTGAGTAATTTTGGTACTAATTCGAAAGAAGTGATCTCATTGTTGCAAAGTTTGAATTACGATATTTATGAAATTAAAGGTTTTAGAAAAAATAATTTCAACGAAAAAATTGAACTAATCGAGCTTGGTAGCAGCAATCTCATTCAGAGAAACATCATGTGTTATGCCATCAAACACGACTCTCAACCTAAATTTGATCACCTAAAAATAGGAGGCTGATAAATCATTGGGGTATTTTATCAAACAAAAAAGCTGCAAAATGCAGTTTTTTATTAATCAATCTATAAACCTGGTGTTAAAAAATTATTCTCATTAAAAGAGAGTCTTTAATCTAGTTTTTCAAGCGCGCATAAACAGATGTTATGAAAAAGTAGCCTTTCGCTCCAAACAAACTGCTCATAAAACAAAATAATACCATTAAGTTAGTTGGGTTAATTTTCCAAGCTGACAAAAACTTTTTTCGTGCTCGTTTCATTAATCCCCAACTGGCATAAATATGACCTAAATATCTCTCTCGTTCACTTTGTAATTTATAATCACTCATATAAAGTCGTTCGTGCTTCCTCAAAACCAAATGTGTATCGCTCTCTCGTTTATTTAATTTTGCTGGATCGGAGCAGGCATTTCCACCATGTTCATAATATTTAAATAAAGGCTCATCAATCAAGGCGAAAGAAAATTTTTCTGCAATTCTAATCCACATATCCCAATCTTCTGAGTAATCAAGGTTGATATCAAATAATCCAACCTTAGTAAAAACTTTTTTTTTAACCACTACTCCAGACGGAACGACAAAACAACGCGATAAGAACATTCGAAGGGTGTTGTCTTGTAATATAAGTCTACTCCGGTGTTCTTGTCCGGTTTTAGTAACTAATATAATACGATTGCAACCAACAAAACCAACCTGTTCGGTTTTATCTTGCTGAAATAGTCTCACTTGTTTGGTTAGTTTATCCGGAAACCACTCGTCGTCTGAATCTAAAAAAGCTATATATTCACCACTAGCTTTTTCAATGCCAATATTACGCGCGTTAGAGACGCCGCGATTTTTTTCCAGACAAATCAAAGAAATTCGTTCATTCTTATTTAAATACGACCTAATCACCTCAACAGTATTGTCGGTTGAACAATCATCAACTATTATTAACTCCCAATTCTTATAAGTTTGGGCGATAACACTGTCAATCGCTCGACGGATAAATATTGGACGATTATAAACAGGAATGACAACTGTCACGATTATTTTTGATTCATTAATCTTCTGTGACTGATTTAATTTTAGTGCTGATTCAATCATTTCTTAAAAATCATGTTATCAAAAGTATTGGGCAGCGAATCAATGTAAGCAATCGGGGAATCAATATCGACGGCTATTGGCTGTCCAAGTTCATTTAATGAAAATGGTTTGTAGCCCCAATCACACAATCGTTCAATAACTC
>Ga0180007_10006087_pt1 | contig 11907 bp, 8 predicted proteins | sample MM_PC_MetaG_FD_121122 | JGI IMG/M metagenome (GOLD analysis project Ga0180007, IMG submission 121122) | Groundwater microbial communities from the Aspo Hard Rock Laboratory (HRL) deep subsurface site, Sweden - MM_PC_MetaG | ecosystem: Environmental > Aquatic > Deep subsurface > Groundwater...
AATAAGTGCATCATCTTCGGTTAATTCTATAATCTGTTGAACTTCCCATTGATAAACGCGTAAATTAGTCTGGATCGCTATCAAACCCTCCTGCGCCGCACCAAACACTTGCCGGCCGGAGATAGAGGCAATCAACAACAAAAATAAAAAAACTGATACCTGAGCGAGATGGTAGCGACGACTCAAATCAACTAAAAGAGATAGCGCTCCAGCTACCGGTAAAGTAGACAGAATAAATATTGGCAACCAATAGCGGAGATATGAAGAACCAATGGTCACCACGTTCGGATTCGGATTATCCTGTATTGACCAGCTACCATAAAACAAGATCAACCAGCCGGAGACGATCAAACCGGTAATTAAAACAGCCGATGTATAAGGTGATTGTTCGCGCCAACCAGAGACTCGCCCGCACCTGCGCCATAAATATAATCCCGCCAGCCCGACCAGTAACGACCACCACCAAAAAAGCTTAACGCCATAAGACCAAAAATTCGCCACAGCTGTTCGAGGAGCAAACCCCAACGGAAATAATATTGGACGTACTGGTCCCAATAATTTGGCGCCTAGGCCACCGTGGGCGGCATCAGAAACCGTGGCGGACACATCGCCATAACCAGTCATCAGCCAACTGCCATAAAGTGATTGATTGATTAACAAAAATGGTGCCAACACCAACCAAGCAAACACCAGACAGATAGCTATTCTGGACCAGGGTAGACGACGGCCGACCAACACTATCATTACTAATACGGCAATAAATAACCAATATATGGCCGCTAGCCGAACAGCCAGGGCGAGCCCCAAACAAATCCCGGCCAACACCGCATCTGCCCAACGCAATAATCCCAAGCCGCGATATTCCTGACGACGCGACAATGCTTCGCTGGGTGTACAACTCAAAAAATATGCCGCCCCTAATAACAACGACATTAATAATACGTTGGGCATCATGGTATGCGACGACCAATACCACCAAACTGGATTAACAAGTAACAAACCTGCGGCTAGCACGCCGACCCGTCGACCAAAATGTTGACTGATCATCAACCCCCACGCCAAGACCCCTAATAAAGCGATAAACGGAGTAATAAACGGGATAACCTTCGCCCCCAAACTACGCGCTATAATTCCATAAATAACCGGCAATCCCAAAAAACCACCGGGCACCTGAAGATCATTCACTACCTTAACGCTTCTGGGGTGAATTCGGTTAGCCAGCACCAAGTTAAGATTTTCTAAACGATGAAGCTGGCCTTTTTCAGCCAACAGCTGTGTGAATACAGCATTCGAATTCTCATCAGGAGAATTGTAATAGCCGGGCACAGCCAAAACCAAAAAAGAGTAAACAAAAAAGAAGACGACACCGAGCGCAGCGCCGACCGAAACCGCCAATAGCGTTCGGTGTCCAGCTTCGTTCATACGTGTAACCTGGATAGCACGCTGACGATAGCCACAGCTAATGCCACAGCCAGCGTACCAGCTGAAATACTTACTAAAAGATTAATATCCAGCCAAAGTGCCAATAATAATAATGAAATCGCTGCTACTTCTGTAACCATCTTAATCTTTCCCCATAAATTTGCCGGCCTAATATCACCTCGTCGCTGACCCAACCAGGCACCAACTATCATCAAAGCCTCAACCACCAGCAAAGCCATTCCCAGAAAAAAATTGACGTGCTGTAACACAATTAAAAATATGACTGATCCGATAAGCAATTTGTCAGCCAGTGGATCGTATATTATTCCCCAGGTTGTAATTTGTTTCCTGACCCGTGCCATGGCACCATCCAGCGCATCGGTTAAAGCAGCGAACAAAAACAACGGCATACCGATACGATAGTCGCCGGTATTAAGAAAAAAAAGTACTGGTGGGATAAGCAACATCCTAACCACTGTAATATGATTGGGCTTGATCCAGGCGGGAATCAGTGGATCGAGGATGCGTTTATAAATGTGATCGTGTGGATACAGGCTGATTTTTTCGTTCCACTGTTCATTTGTCATATTGAACTAGAACGATGCGGCAGTCTGCCGCAAACAAATATGCTATGCTTATTAAAGTTCAGTGTCAGATAGCTCTATCTTCCGATAATGATAACTTTGGCTGATGATCGTAAAATATTTCGCCACTAATCTAATTCTCTAACATGGAAAATAACCAGATCAAACACCAACAGTATATCTTGTTTTCCGCTTTGTTTACAGTCGCCGGAGCTTTGGCGGTAATCTTACCGATCGCCTTTTGGGTTAAAATTTTACTGACAATAATCTATTTTTTAGGTGGCGGATTATTGGTTGGACGACTGGCTCTACCACGGGATCGACTGATTTGGCGCGTGTTACTGGGACTCCTGCTACAAATTTCAACTCTAATAATAATTGGTAGCGTAGTTTATCTGCTCCACAATCTCAATCCTCAGGCCACTGTGCTGGTGATCATTCTAGCACCAACGATTGCTCAGCTATTCACTGCATTAAGCCTAAAATTTTCTAACCGACAACTTTTTAAATCCAGTTTAAACGAAGCTGTGCCACAAACCGAAGAGCGGCATCTGATAATAACGGTCTTGGGTATCGTGGCAGCGCTGGGCTTTACAATTCTAGCCTGGATTGGTTTTGAAATGTTGACCGGAGCGGCAACCGAGCTATCGATTCGCTCGCCCTGGGATAATGTTCCGCGTTTATTTTTTATAATATTTTTTCTGGTGGCTTTAGCTGCCTTTGGTTTGGCCGCTGGACGCCTGGCTGGTGTAGCGGTGTTGGCTCCTATCATTGGTTTATCATTACTCGCCACGACTGTGGCTGTGACTGTGTATTCAGTTGGTTTCGGCTTTGACTCATTCATTCATCAAGCAACAGAAAATCATATTTTTGCTCAGGGTGAAATGACACCCAAGCCATTTTATTATTTGGGACAATACGCACTAGTAACAATTTTAGCGCGTCTGTTGGGTGGACATGTAACCACGATTGATACCTGGCTGGTGCCACTCACTTTCACTCTGATTATTCCGATAGCTTATTGGTCATTGCGGCGATCGTTCGGCTGGACCAGTTCAGTTGCTGCCGCGTCCTGCCTGCCGCTTCTGGCTCTGCCGCTGTCCTCGTTCGTGTTGACCACCCCCCAAGGATTAGCCAATGTCTGGCTGATACTGACGGCGTTTGTTGTTTTGGCCAGTGCTACAACCTCCAGTAGCCGTAAATGGTTGCCACTTTTGCTGGCTCTGGCGACCGCGGCCATACATCCACTGGCCGGTGTACCACTCCTGATCTTTGTCCTAATGATGATCTATCTTAATGTATCGCGAGGACTAAAACGCTTGCCTAAACTAAGATGGATATTTTTTATCAAGTTGACGGTACTGGCCGCGATTGCTCTACCCCTCATGTTTATTATCAACGCCCGCCTGTCTGGAACCGACATCATACTTGATCCTGAAACCATTCGAACTCCCACCGCAATAATCGAAGGTTTAAAAAATCCCGAACTGCAAACACGACGTTTTTCGTCTTCGTTGGATTTTGTTTATTTCTGGCGCACCACTAGAACCACGACCTTCACTCTGCTCGGTCTGGCTGGCGTGTTATTACTTTGGTTGGCCGGCCGAAAACGCGATGATGAACGCTGGTGCGAAACCGCCATTATTTTCGCCGCTGGCGGCGTGGCCTTTTTCATTAATTATGTCTTATTGCGCGTTTGGGTGCGCTTCCCATTTTTAATCGAATATGAACGCACTAATTATGCTGATCGGCTGGCCGAATTAACGTTGTTTATCACTGCCCCTTTGGCGCTCTATGCGTTTGGCCGACTCTTACAACGCATTCGAACACGCGGATTTCCTTTGTTGGCTGTCGGTTTAATGTTGCTCGTAGCAGCGGTTATTACAGCCAACGTCTATCTGGCCTATCCTCGACGCGATAAGTATGAATCCAGCCGCGGCTGGTCAACTAGCAGTAACGATATCGAGGCAGTTTTATCGATAGATAAAGATGCTAAGGCTGAAAATTATGCTGTCCTAGCCAATCAGTCGGTGTCAGCCGCTGCAATACGCGAACTCGGTTTTAAAAAATATTTCACCCAACAAAATTCTGATCTGCGAGAACCGATCTTTTTCTATCCAATTCCAACCGGTGGACCACTTTATCAAATTTTCCTTAATACTAATGACGCCTGGGGTGCACGAACAATTATCGAGCCGGCTTTCAAACTGACTGGCGCACAAACCGTCTATTACGTAGTAAATCATTACTGGTGGCAGGCTCAACAAATAATTGTTAACGCTAAACGCGAGGCAGTTGACTGGTGGGTCATTAACGATCGTGTCTGGGTATTTAAATACGAAAAAAAATGAGTTTATCCAGACTGATATACTAAATATATTGCTATAAAAAAATCAGACGGTTTCAGAGTAAAAACTATCTGATAGTTTTATTTAAATTCGATAAACACTCTCCAGGGCGTCGAGATGAGCCTCGAGTGATTGAGAACGGATCCAAGACAGCGCTCGCTGGGACATGACTGCTCTCTCTTTAGAAGTGGCCGCTTGTTGCAGGGCGGTCAAAAGCGAATCAACGTTGGCTGACTCAAAAAGAAAACCGTTCTCGTTATCTCGGACAATCTCTGGTATACCACCGACTCGGGAAGCCAAAACCGGAACACCACGACTAAACGCGCTCAAAATTGCCATGGGTGCGTTTTCAATTACTCGAGATGGCAAAACCAAATACCCGGCCCGATCGAGAAGCTTGGTCAATTGCTCACCATACACTGCGCCGTGACACCTTACTCCTTCAAGTTTAGCTGCCCGACTACGAACCTCAATTGCCAATGAACCGTCACCGACGATGTCTAAAGTTGCCGCATCCCGAGTTGACCAGCACTGCCAGGCAGTCAATAAATCAAAAATGCCCTTATGCTCCTCCAACTGACCAACAAAAATAAAATTATTGTTGCTGATTTCTCTGGATTTAAAATCTTTAACCTGATCAACCGCCGGATTTCTGATTACGGTTTTGGTTGAGTGTGAAAAAAAACCAAATTGATTATGCAGCTTCAAGGCAAACTCCGAAGGGAAAATTACGACCGCTGGTGAACCCATCATAAATCGCATCAATCTGAGATAAATCCATTCGTGTAGCTGACGCAATCGCCAATCAGCTGACAGTAGTCCAGAGGGATGAATGAGTTGAACATCATGAACGGTATGCACATGACGCAAATTAAGCTGGCGCAATAAATTAGGAATGGCAAATCCTAATCCCATTAAATTATGCGTGTGTACGACTTTTGGCCGATAAACTTTAATTAGTCGTCGTAAAAGATTGGCCGAGCGCCAGTTAAAAATATCCAACCAATGCCAAATCAGACGACCAACCCAAGAACGCTGTTTCAAATCACCGTAATAACCTAAGTTAGGCGGAAAATAAGTAAAATGATCCACCCCCGCCTCATCACGTCGCCCGACCATTCCCGGGACATGAAGAGTTGATGATTTTGCCGAAATGTTTTTACTAGATAACGAAATTAAAGAAGATGGAACGGCACTAACCACAGCCACCTCATATCCACGCTGACCCAAACCCACGGCTTCTAATTTGACGACCAGCTCAGCTCCGCCGCGCGCTTGTTCACCATAAAGATTGGAAGCAAATAATATTTTCATGATTTTGAAAATAATTCGTCAGCCACTCGCTCCCATTTATCAATTCGACGCTGCTCGGAATATTCATCAACCGCCATTTGACGACCGGCTGTACTCAACTCACCTCGTCGACGATTGTCTTTCAATACATCGATTAAGCGAGCTGCCAAAGCAGAAACACTGCATGGCTTAGCCAAATAACCAGTCTCACTTGGCCGAACGATAGTTCGAACACCAGGCAAATCACTGGCCACGACAGGTATGCCAGAGGACATGGCTTCAAGTGCGGCAATACCAAATGCCTCAGAGCGATCTAACGATGGGAAGGCGAAAACATCGGCCAGCCGATAATGACCTGGCAGCTCATCATCACTAACCGGTCCAGTAAATATTACTCGCTGATCAACTCCAGCATGAATGGCGGCAGATTTGTATTCATCAATCAACTCACCACCACCAACAATTACCGCCTGAACCGATTTCAGTCCGGCAATACTCAGCGCCTGAATCAACACCTGTACTCCCTTAAAATAATGCGCGCGATCTAAACCGCCGACAAACACGACTATTGGCTGATCAGTTGCTAATCCATATCTCGTTAATAATTCCTCGGGTTTTTTGCCGGGTGTGAATCGTTCGGTATCTACAGCCGGCGGCAGCTCGCGGAAAAGTGACGGATTAGACAGACATAACTTCTCCAAAGCTGATGATCTGGCGTAATCAAAACTACTAACTAAAATGCGATCGGCCTGGCGTAATACCGCCGGTCGCACCAGCCAACCATGCAATCGAAAAAAAGCGGCTAAAGCACCTCGACCAAACGTATCCATGTGATAATAAATAGCTAACCGACTAAATTGTCCCAATCGCTTAGCCAAAGCTACTGCTTCTGCCCCACCATAAAATGGATAGTGCAAAACCACCAAATCATAACCTCGACACGCGCTAAAAGAACCAGGAACCAAAGCTGCGTTACCATACTTAAACCACGGTCGCAGTGATCGAATAGTATAACCGCCTGATTCACCAGAATTACGACCAGGCACCCAAACATCCACCTCATGACCAAGTGCCGCCAACTGACGAGCGTCTTGTTCAGCCACCACGCACATACCACCACGATATGGCAGAAAAGTCGGAGTAATAATGGCTACTTTTTTAGGGTTCATGGAACTTTAACGGATTAAATACTTCATAATTCGCCAGGTTTGCCCCATGAGCGGATTGGCGATAAACAACGTAAATGGACCACTCCCCTCCTGATCCCGAATTTCATATGTAAACAAGTGCAAAATATCACGATCACTCACTAACCTGGTGGCGGCTACCATATCTCGTTCACAAAAAATATGTCGCCAAGCTTTTGGTCTGAGAAAATAAGACAATGCTCTCAACTTCTTTTTCCACCAACCGCCACGCACGGCAGACAAAGCCAGAAAAGCCTCAGCGATAATCAGTCCCGGAGCTATTACCAGCAATGACCATAAGCGCAAATTTTTAAGCAGAATAATATAACGATTGCGCTCCATAAAATATAGTTTGGCGATACTGCGCGAGAATTCATATTTATGCCAAACCACCGATTGAGGTGCTAAAACATTACGATAGTTAGCCAATAATAATCGCCAACCCAAATCTAAATCCTCGTGATACATAAATAAACGTTCGTCCAGTAAACCAACTTTTTTCAATGCTGAACAACGAAAGAGCACTGCCGCACCAGACGCGTAAGCGATGTCACGCACCGTTTCACGATCTAGCTGATCAACCGGTCGACGATAATCGCAACAATAACCAAATCCGAGAAAATGGATTGCATTACCCGAACTATTTACTAAATCCCGCTCCGGATGCAATAACAACAACGATTGTACTGAACCTATCCGTGGATCTGTCTCAGCTACGGCAACCGCCGCCAACAAAAAACACGGCTCAACTTCAGTATCATGATTAAGCAAATAAACAAAATCAGCGCCATCTATCAATGCCTGCCGGATAGCGATATTATTTCCGGCAGAAAACCCAATATTGCCGCCAGAATCAACAACTTTAACCCAGGGGAATCTCTGCGTTATTTCTTGTGGAGTACCGTCCGAAGAACCATTATCAACGGCTATAACTTCCACCGCCAGGTCACCGCGTTCCATTTTTTCTAAACTACCAAAACACCCGTCCAAATATTTGGACGAGTTATAAGTCAAAACGATAATCGTTACTTTTGTGGCCACGCTTTTCATTTTTCGTCTATCACTAGTTCGATTGTTTCATTAATTATTCGCTGTTCGGTTTCTTCCTCTCGACGTCTCAGGCTAATTTCTCTGACCAAAAGCGTAATATCATGTTCAATCTTTTCCAGCTTTAAAAAAACCCGAAAGACTAGGTAAAACAGCACAATTACAGAGATATAAATCGCAGCATCAACACCGCGCCCCACACCAACCAATAATGCAACCCAACTGGTAACTTGCGGCTGGGCGACCGCGATAACCACCACTAGCCAAAAAATCAACCAGGCTACCAGTGCGCCCCGGCCCAACACCCCTTCACGAAACCTAAAAATTGTCCGCCAAACGGCGAACCCAGCGAAGGCAATTATAAATAATTGAATCAATAACATGAGTCAAAATAAAATAAATAAAAACGATCGGCTGACTAAACATCTGAACTCCCTTGCCCTCACCTCATTACTCGATGCAGCAGTAACTTGCCGGCAGTCTTCAAACCCACGAAAAAACCTTGTCCTTTGGATCTGGAGTACTCGGTGTAAACCGGCTGAATCGGTATCTCAATAAGTCGCAGTTGATTACGACGTATCTCGCGTACTATTTCCGAAGAAACCTCCATTCGATCGCAACGTAACTCTAACCGCTGGGCAGTCTCTCGGGTAAAAGCCCTTAAGCCGGACTGACTATCCTTAACCCACAAACCGAAAAGGATGAAGGTTAGCGCGTTGCCTATCCAATTCGCCAATCGCCGACTCGCCGGCATTAGTTGCCGATCAAGTGTGCGTGTGCCAATTGTTATATCAGCTTCACCAGCTAAAAGCGGTGCCAACATTCGCGCTATATCTTCTGCCTGATGCTGACCATCAGCATCAAAAGTGATTATCACATCAGCGCCCTGCGCCAAAGCCAGAGCTAATCCTGTACCGATAGCCGCACCCAGCCCTCGATTTATCACATGCGTCACCACTTCAGCTCCGGCGATTCGTGCTAACCGAGCAGTATCATCAACTGAACCATCATCGACAACAACTATTCCGTCAACCCGACCCAAAAGCGAGCGGACTACACCGCCCACTGTATTGGCCTCATTATAAGCTGGAATAACGACGACTGATTTCATAACTATTTATCGAAGCGTGGACTTAATATATCTTTGTGAGCCACAGTGTATTCAATCGATTTCTTCAACCCCTGTTCCAGGGAAACCAAGGGGATCCAACCTGTTTCTTTGGCTCTAGTCAAATCAGGTAATCCCAGATCGCGCATAAACGGCAAACGTTCGCGAAATACGATCGATGATTGGGATCCTGTCATTTTTAAAATCTGCTTGGCTACATCTACTAACTTAATATCATAATCACTGCCGATGTTAACCGGACCAGGATCAGCCGGCAAATCCATTAAACGCATAATTCCATCAACTACATCAGTCACGTAAACCAATGACGATCTAAAATTCTCATCACCATAAATCACCAACTCGCGTCCATCTATGGCGTCCATAACAAAGTCCGGTATCATATGACCGTCCCTAAGTGGCTGACGTGGACCATAGGTTCGAAAAATGCGACCGATGCGAATATCCAGATTGTAAATGTCTCGATAGGTTATGCAGGCTGTTTCGGCAAAACGTTTACCCTCGTCATAACAACCGCGTGGCGTCAAATGATCAAACGCACCAAACTCTTCTTCCCGGAAAGGATGACCATCCTCTGGTCGCATGCCGTAAATAACCGATGTCGAAGCCTGAAAAAATCTCGCTTTATATTTCACTGCTAAATCGAGGACATTCCGCATGCCCACCGAATTAGCCAGCAGTGTTTGATGTCGAAAATCATCAAACTTTTTCGGCGAGGTCGGGCAAGCTAAATGATAAATCTCCTGAATTCCCTGAAACTTAATTTTGAATCGCTCCAATTCTGGATAGCTTTCAAAGTCCAGAACTTGAGAAATATCAGCGTTAATAAATTCAAAATCCGGATTCTTGAGCAACTGATTGATATTGGCCGGTTGCGATGTACTAAAATTATCGACACAGATAACTTTATTATCCTTCAGCAAGCGCTCACAAAGAAAGGAACCGATAAATCCAGCCCCGCCCGTAACTAAAATATTTTTCTTTTCGAAAATTGGTGCATCCGGCATAAAAAAGTTGGCTAATTAATGTGGCTTTATTATACGAGTAAAGGGTCTTTGAGACAATAAATTGACCTTAAATAAGATAAAATATCAAAAAATTTTGATAACGATGCGATCCGATGCCTTTTATGTCCGAAAAACCCATCTCTTCTGCAAAATAAAATTCCAGGCTATGACACAAACTGTAGCTAAGGCTTTGGCGAAAATATCATACATACCTAATCCCACTAAAATGTAAAGTAGCGCGGCATTCCAGGCCATACCAATAAAAGTCACTAGAAGAAATCTGGGCAAGCGCTGTAACAAACCATGATTATCTCGTCGCCAGGTCCAGAAATTATTCAAAATAAAACTGGATATCATGCCGCAACAGTAAGATAAAACACTAGCTAGAACCAGCCGGTCTTCCCAAAAAACAAAAAGCCTAGTTAAAAAAACGTAACTCGTAAAATCAACCAGGGTATTTATCGTCCCCACCAAACAAAATTTTAGCAATTGTCGGGCTGTCGGATGACGGTGAGTGACCGTGTCAAAAATGCTGATTAAAATTCGCATGCTCCGCTATTCTAATAGCCAATCTGCCAATCAAGCTGGCAGATGAAATTTTATTTTATCAGCAGCGCCTGAACTCCACCCCGAAAGGCCGGCTCGTAAGCAAAAAAAGATAGCTCTGATCGCCGGCTATTAGCCGTCAGCACAACTTGTGACCCCTGCCCGCGCAGACTACCCCAGACGGTTCTATAAGATGAATTTGAAACAACTGCTGACCCAACAGTGCTGGCGTTTAGTTTCGGAAATGAACCACCATCGCCAATATATTGCCGCTGACCATTATAAACTGCGGTTATGGTCTGACCATTATCATCATAACCACGAATAATTAATTCAACCGCCCCATCACCGTTTAAGTCAGCCAGATCCACCTGAAAACCGGCAGCATAGGAAAAACCAAACGGCATAATTGAATACTTGTGATTTCCGATCGAACCAAATACTCGGACCTCTCCCTGACCTCTGCCTGGCGCAACTATAATTTCAGCTTCGCTATCCTGATCTAGATCACCCACCGCCACATCAACCCCACCCCGATAACTATCGTCGAAAGCGAAAAAACCACCCAAGGCCTGACCTTGCTTATCAAACATTCTGATGTGTGGCCCACCACCAGGACCAGCCCCAGTCACAATTTCATCAATTCCATCTCCATCCAAATCTCCAGTAGCCACCTCAACTCCGCCCTTGAATGCCACGTCGTAAGCAAAAAATCCACCGATGGGTCGGGTATTAATATCAAAAATGCGCACATGTGGACCGCCGCCAGATAAAGCTCCAGCCACGATACTGGAACGATTCACACCATCAAAATTACCGACTGCTAATGAAACACCGCCACGAAAACCGGCCTGGAAAGCTTTAAAGCCACGGATAAATAACCCATCTTCGGTAAATAATCTGACTTCTGGTTCTCGTCCTGCACCCGGTGCAGTTACAATATACTGACTGGATGAATTAGCCGGCGCCAACAAGGCTGTCGGAGTAACGATTTCGGGTGGTTGAATACTACCGTTTTGTCGCTCGGCAACTTTAATCACCGCTTTGTCAGCTTCAATTCTACCTCGCCCTAACCGACCAAAATAATCCGAATTAGCGGAATCAATATCAAATGAAGTTTCAGTCAGAATGTTCATTATCTGACGCTGAGTCAGATGACTATCGAGAGAATACATCAAAGCTACCAAGCCAGAAACAAGCGGCGCAGCCACAGAAGTACCATTATAATAACCGCCGTACAAATCGGTAAACTCCGATCGTCCGGCGATAGTGGCCTGAGTAGAAATAATACGTGACCCAGGTGCGCTGATATCAATACAGGCCGCGCCATAATTCGAGAAAGAA
>Ga0180007_10006088_pt1 | contig 11902 bp, 9 predicted proteins | sample MM_PC_MetaG_FD_121122 | JGI IMG/M metagenome (GOLD analysis project Ga0180007, IMG submission 121122) | Groundwater microbial communities from the Aspo Hard Rock Laboratory (HRL) deep subsurface site, Sweden - MM_PC_MetaG | ecosystem: Environmental > Aquatic > Deep subsurface > Groundwater...
GAAAACTTTATCAATCTAACAATTATATCTTTTGCTTTGATTATTACGCTTCTTAATTGCCAATACGGTTTTAGGACTCATACGCGAAATAAAAGAACTATTTTTGATATCTCTTTATTCAACCTTTATAAGAAAGAGCCGTCTTTTATACTAATATACGTAGATAGATGGCAAGTAGAGTAGATAAAATAAAAGAGGCATATATAAATATATGCCTCTTTTATTTTATACCTTAAAAATTAAAGAAGTTCTTTCAAATCTTTCGAAGCTCTGAAAGCAATTTTCTTTTTTGAAGGAATTTGGATTGTTTCTCCTGTCTTCGGATTTCTACCTTGTCTTGGTTTTGTTGTCTTTACTCTAAATGTTCCAAATCCTGAGATTGTTACGTCTTCCTTATTCTTGAGAGATCCTTTGATCGCGTCCCAAATCGCTTCAACAGCTACCTGTGCTTCTTTCTTGGTGCAAGTGTTTTGTGATACAACTTCTACTAACTGCGCTTTATTCATCTAACCCACCTCCTTTTGTAAAACGTTAATATTTCCAATAACTTTTATCAATATTATTTTATAATCCAATAAAGTATTGTCAAGTCCTTTTAAAAATATTATAATGCCAGTATGGTTTTTACTAAGCTCGAGTTTGATTATATGAAAGGTCAAGTTGTGGGGGCTAAATTTTTAGCGCGCCTGGATTTTGGGCTTACTGAGATAGAGGCTCTGCGATGTATTGACTCGATAGAATTAGGAGAGCATTTAAGCTTATCTTTAGACGAAAAGATAAAGGATAAGTTTTGCTATGTCTTAGATTCCCAAGGAGTTAGGGAAATTGCCTTTTTCGCCCAAGACACAAATAGGTTCTATAAATTGATTCCTACATTTGATTGGCCTTCATTTGCTATAGGTTCTGTTCCCATGCATAAGATATCTTCGCCTAAGGCTGATACAGAGCGTAAAATAGCGGTTTTAGAGCCGTATGGCAGGGTTCTAGACACTTGTATGGGGTTAGGTTATACTGCGATTATGGCTGCCCAGAAAGCCAAAGAAGTAATTACTTTTGAAAAAGATAATAATGTCGAAATATTGGCTCAGGCCAATCCGGTTTCCCAGCCGTTATTTTCGGGAAAAAACATCAAAAATATTGAAGTTCGGCGCGAGGATGTCTCTTGCGCTATCAGCAGTTTTAAGGAAGGATATTTTGATTGTATTATACATGACCCGCCGACATTTAAATTAGCGCCGCCGCTGTATACAGTTTCTTTTTATAAAGAGTTATTAACTGTGCTTAAGCGCGGCGGAAAGATGTTTCATTATACGCCGTTATATAAAGTGAAAAAAGGGTTTGATTTTCCCTCTAGAATAAAAAAACGGTTACAGGAAGCAGGGTTTAGGAATCCGAAATTCTCATCTGGCGCGGGAGGGATTTTATGTTGGAAATGATAAGATGAATTATTGGGCTCTTTCTTATAAAGGTTGAATAAAGAGATAACAAAAATAGTTCTTTTATTTCGCGTATGAGTCCTAAAACCGTATTGGCAATTAAGAAGCGTAATAATCAAAGCAAAAGATATAATTGTTAAATTGATAAAGTTTTCCATCCGGACATCAAGACTAGCATAAAAGAAATTTTCGTCATCTCTTTACAATGCGAAGGGTTATATATATTATCGCGACCTATTTAAGAAAGAACCAATTATTGTTTTTGATTCTTTAATCAAGAGGTAATATTTAATTTTAGAATTCGTTAAGTATTCCTTCGAAAATGGTTTTAATCCCTTCAAGGGGGGAGGAAAATATGGGGGATACTTGGTATTTAGGTTTTTTAAGCGTGCCCTTAATTTCTACGCCCAGCCCGCTTTTACCTAAAAACTGGCCGATTAGATTCTGTAGTTCGTGGGAATCTGATATTATGAGAGGGCTTAGCTCAGGATATAGTTTAAAATCAATGTCTCCTTTTACGGATATTTTGCCTTCTCCTTTAAAGTTTATTTGATCCGAATTTAATTCTAAATTTTTAAAGACAATATTTTCGTCTTTTAACACTAAGTCACTATAGCCTTTATCAAAAATTATGGTTTCGAAATCAGGAATATAAAGTATTTCTCCCAGACCTTTAAGTAAGTTAAATTGCCATAAGTTTCCTTCGACCACAGAGACGCTTCCTTCTCCGTTTAGTTTTTCCCAATTGGATAGACTATTATTATGTAAATATACTCGGCCAGAGAGCTTGCCTTCTATGGTTTTATTTTTCAAATTAAGGTAGTCTTTTAATTGAGCTAGATCAATGTTTATTGCCGTGATATTTAAGGTAGCATTAGTATTTACAAAGTCCAATTTCGCGCGCAGTTCGAATTGGCCGTCGTCAATAGTGGCAGTTAAAGGGCTGATAGTTATTTCATTTTTATCTCGATACAGTTCGATAGTCAATTCTTGCGCTTTGATGTTATAAATATTAATATTTTTACCCGCTCCCGCTACTTTCATTGTCCACTCTCTTATATCGTTGTTTCCTTCAATCTGGAATTTAAAACTTAAATTGCCGATAGGATTTAACCGTTTGATTAGAGGATGGTCTATTTTTAGATATTTTAGAATCGCTATAGTTTTTTCTGAATTTATTTCGCCAAACCCTTCGATTTTTATTGTGAGGGGGTCGCTTAATTCTAGGTAGGCTTTTGAAATAATGTTTATTCCATCTTTGTTTATGGTTAGTTCGGTGATATCTATTAGATTTTTATTCGCTTGAGCTTTTATGTTGGCATTTAACAGCCCGGTGTTTATTGATAATTCTATTTGGGGGGCGTTAAAGCTATCCAGCCTACCCCTTATATCGAAAGGTATTCCTTTGTAGTCGGCGGTACTTTCTTCAATAATAAGATGATTATTTTTTATGAACCCGCGAGTCGAGATATTGGTAATATCTTTAAATGAGGCGTTTGTTATGTTGTAGTCAACATGATAGGCTAATGGTTTTGTACTAATATTACCTTTTATTAAAGTCTCTAATTCTATAAATCCCACCCCGTCATATTGGAAGGGTAGTTTTTTTATATCATTGGCGGCTTCTAGGAGTTGTTCTAGGCCCAAGGCGGTTTTTATTTGTAGAGAGAAAGGTTTATCTTTTGTATAGGATAGGTCACCTTTCGCGGATATCCGGTTTGTTTTAGTTGTTTTTATTTTTGAAGGAAAATATACCTTTTGCGGATAGAGGCATTCAGTAATATTAAAACTCACTTTCTCCCTGTCGAGATTGAAATCAGCATTTATGTTAGAAAAATTATCAAAAAGAGGAACGTTTGTTATTTCGCTTTTATAAATTTCGCCTTGGATAGAATAAAGACTTTGCGCTAGAGTAGTTGTTGATAGCGTCTCAGGCAGGGGGGCAAGGATGGTTAAAGATAAATTGCCTTTAAATTCTAGGTCTTCGTTAGCTGATGCAAAATGAAGATATTTAGAAGGATAAGTAAATCCTAGATTTTCGATTTTCAGGTTTCCTTTTACAAAGTAGGTGTTTTCTTTTTCCAGATATAAATTTCCTGTTATCGCGCCGGTATGTAAGGAGATGAATTCTATGTTTTTTATAAGAGGAGAGAATACGTCTAAATCAAGATTTTTAACCTTAATCGCCGCCGATATTTCTTTAGTTGTTTTGTCATAGGTACTCTTTAAAATAAGTTTATCTTCCCAGATAAATTCCGCTTTCAGTTGAGAAGGGTAAGAAGTATCTATGAAAATAGATACAGGTGTCTGGGCTAAGGCGTGAGCCGGCAAGAAAAATAGAACGGAAATTATTAAAGGTAAGACTATTTTTATCATTTTAAATTTATCAGTTAACATTTACAAATTAACATTTGAAAGAATTAATATTTTAAAAATTTTAAATGATAATTGCTAATTGATAAATTTAAAATTTATTGTATTTATCCTAAATATACGGTAATTTCAATCTCTTTTTTCTTTAGATTCGCGAGCTTTTCTTTCTTTATTATACACTGGGAGTTGGTAAAGGTAATCTTTTCTTTTTCTAGGAGGGCGGTTTTGGCTTTCAGCTGGTTATGGCGTGAAGGGTTTTTCTTGAATGAAACTTTTATTTTTTTATCATTAATAGATAAAGAGATAGTTATCTTGTCTTTGATGAAATTAGAAGCGAGTAGTTTAGGATTTATTATAAGGTCGCCCATTGTAAATTGAATGCCTAAAATTTGGTTTGTTAAAGTGTGGATGTACCAGCTTCCCGATCCTGTTAAGTAGGTGTATAGGCCGCGACCTTCATTATTAAAGTATTCCGGGAGTATGGGGTAGATGCTTGCTTTCTTGGAAACGGCCATTTTATAAATAGAGTTTATTACCTGGTTGCCTTCGTCAATAAATCCTTCTTTGTATAAAGAAAATCCCAGCATGATGATCATATGGTTAAAGAAAGCGCCGTTTTCTTTGTCTCCGTAGGAGAATCCAAAAGCTCTTCCTAAATCAGGATAAAGTGTTTTGAAATCGGTGTTAAGGCGAAAACCGGATAACGCCGGGTCGTATAAATATTTTTTTATTGAAATCCAAGTTTGTTTAATTTGGTTTTGGTCTAGATTTTCGCTCATTATGGCAAACACTTGTGATGGCATCATCATTCGCGCTTTTTTATTTTTTATCCCTTCGGCTTTTAACCCTTTATTATCATAGTAGCCATTGAAAAATTTTGTATCCAGCCATTCGTTATCTTTTAGCCATTTTGATAGATGGGCTCCTTTTTTTTGTAAATCATCAATTAAATCATCAATTTGTATCGTTGTTTTTTCGCCGCTAAATTTTTCTATTTTAGAAAAATATTTTTCCAAGCGGGTTTGTTTTTCCTTGTAATTATCGTAGTTGATAGGGTTGGTTATTTTATCTAGAAGGAAAGTTAATTCTTTTAATAGTGACACGCTTGATGTTTTTCCTTTAAGGATTTTTAGCATCGCCCCCAGCGCGTTTAAGTTACGCGCGTACATAAAACTGAAAGCCGCGCTTTCTCCTTCCTCTGGCGCCATATCCAGTCCATCGTTCCAGTCGGCGCCCTCCAGCCGGATAACATTATGTTTACCAACATTAAAGAAGGAGGTTAAGGTTTGAATGAGGATATGTTCTAAAACGCTGCCGCTATAGATTTTACCGGCGGCAGTTCGTAAAATATAATCTTTTTGATGAAAGTTAATATTTACTTTTTTCGCCCTATTGCTAAGATGGTCATTAAAATAGGGCAGTTCTTTTAATAAGAAAGAAATTTCTCCCGTTCTATTTATGTAAGACTCCAGAGTGAGGTAAGGCCAGACTCCGTGGTCGCACCATACTCGGCTTATGCTGTTTCTATCAGAAAGAAACCCGCCTTCTTTTGTTATTATAGTAGCATTAGACCCGTCGATTCGTATTCCTTTGAAACTGCCTGATATCAGAGTTTTTGCTTTATCGGGTTCGGTGAGAAGCAAGGTTAAAGCGTCTTGCCATAAATCGCGCCAACCCCGGCCTCCTTTTCCATAATCAAAGTGAGGCAAAAACGAACATCCGAACAGTTTTCGCAAGGTTGGCTGCGCTTTTACCCAGCGAAGCCAGTTAGTAAAATTTGAGTCTTTAAAATCAAACTCTAGTTTAGAAAAATGAGAAAGCCAATATTTTTGTGTTGCTTGCAGTGATTTTTGTACTTTATCTAGGGAGTTAAGTTTGTTGAGAATATTAGTAATTGATTTTTCTTTTGTAGTCATTCCTAAAATAACAAAATAATTTACGCTTTGGCCCCCTTTAAGTTGTTTATCTTTAAACCTAAACGCGGCGCAACATTCTTTGCCGTCAAAGGAAGATGTTTTTTTCGTCGCCGGTTTTATGTTTTTATGTATAGCGTCAGGCGTAATTAAGTCGCTTTCTCCGCAGAAGGAATCAAGAGTCGGAAACTGTCCCGCGGCAGATATATTATTATCTTGGAACCCTAAAGCGAAGTAAGTGGTATCATTTATTTTATGTCCTTTTTCATTGAAGACCATCGTTGGTTTAAGGAATATTCCGTATTTAGTCATCCAAACACGGTTTAGTAAGGAGCTAACATGCCGGTGGTCTCTTATCTCTTTTTCTCCTCTTCCGTATAGAGGGATAAAAGATGTCGGCGTAATTTTTATAGGGTTAGTAGTTTTGTTGGTAACTTTTACCCACATTACTTCAACGGATAAATCATAAGGAATAAAATTCGTGATTTCTACGTCAATCAGCGCTGTTTTTTTTATTAGTTTATGGTAAAAGAATCCCGCTTCTAGAGTATCATTCGCCGGCAGTGACGCCTGAAATACTTTTTTATCTATTTTTATAAAGAAATCTCTGCGGCAGAGGAGGTTGTTTCTTACGTCTTCTATGGATGCCGGCGGGGTGAGGAAATGGCTGTTATCCTGTTTTATGTCGCCGCCAAGATTAGGGCTTATTGAACTCAAGATTGCGCCGTCTCTGTTGGTGAGAGGAAAATAAGCATTATATTTATGAGGGTTTTTTACGGTAAAAGTACCTTTATTATCGATGAATTTGTATAACATACTTAATATATTATGATGTACATCTAAAATGATATATGATTATTGTTTTTTGTCAAGTAAAGAGAGTTTTTAAGCGCTTTCTTGCATATATTCAACTACAATATTAATTATTTTTTGTACGATTTCATCGCAGTGTTTAAAACTAATTTTGTCAAGAACATCATTGCCATACTTTCTTAACAGATCGCTGATAAGGGCGTGGATGAAAGATTGCGTCGCGGCATGGATGCCTTCAAAATTCAGAATAACTTTTTGATTGTTGTTGAGTTCTGGAATTATTCGTTGTTTTCTTATGTCTCTTGCTATATCTTTATTTTCGGCAAATTCTCCTACTATTTCAAATAATTTAATTTCTATCATATAAACCTCGCTTTTTTGTATTTCGCTTTTTTTCTTTCTTTTATTGCCGTTGTGTAAGTTTCTCTAATAAGGTCTAACAAAAATGATAATTCTTTCGTTGTCTCCAGAGAAATATCGATTCCAACAGCGGTTCCTTGCCAAAAAGGTAAATTTTCATCTTTGGAAAATCTATCCATAAAGGGATCGCTATGTAAAGATATTTTTTTTTGTGTGGGTTTATTTTTTAGTAATTTATACATGGCTTTCCCGCTATAAATCATGAAATAATCACGGTTTACTTTAGCAATCGATCGGATAAAAAATAAACCCGCGCCGGCATTGATTTCTGTTCCTCCTTCTTTTTTAGTCGCGCCGGTAATTCCGGGGCTTAGTGCCAATTGGATAGCTTCTAAATCACTTTTCGCGTTATGGGAGTGATTAATTGTTTTTCTAATGCCAAGACCTGTATCAGCAATGCCTATTCTTATAGAATTACTTTTTTTATAGTATTGAGCGGATACAATCGCGCCGTGTTTGGAGAGAGAATGTTCTAGAGCGTTTCGAACTAATTCACTAACAATATAGCGAATGGATTCAGAGTGTTTTGGTTTCAGGTGGAGAAGAGGGACCATGTTTGTAATGAATTTGGTTAAAGCGGATGAATCATTTATTTGTGTTAAAGGTATAAATCGTCCCGCGGGTTCATGTTCTGTGATTTTTATGTCTGAAGGTATTTTTAATAAGGTAAACAAACCCATGCGTTTTAGGTAATGTTTAGACGTTGCTTCTGGTTTTTTGAAATGGATTTTCAAAGGAGAAATAGTTAGGCCGATGGCTGCTACCATAGATAAAACTATGGGATGGATAGATATCCATTTTTCATTAGTAGTAATTTCCAGCCTATCCGGATTAGTTATATCCAGTGTCCTTAAAAAAGGGTCAATATTGCCTAAAAACGCGCTATTTGGTAAATGAATCTTCATGGTTAATTTAGTATAATTTACCGGGATTCCCGGACAAAGGTAATTATACTATAATTCCCGGTGATTTACAAGGTGTTTTCCCGTTTTTTGTTGTTTTTGGGTAATTGGACTGGGTAAAGGAACGGATGCTTAGCGGAAAAATATCGGAAATTTATTGTGAGATAAGACGAGATAAGAATAGAATGCGCTATCTTCCTATAGGTTATTTTTTAAAAAAATTTAAATTTTTTTAAATTGTATCTCTAGATTTTTTAAGCATGTCTTGATATAATCATAGATATGCTTAAAAAGTTTTTATTCGTAATTTTACTGTTTTTCCCTGTCTTGTCTTATTGCCAAGAAAAAGTTACGGTAACACTGTTTTATTCCCTTCATTGTAAAGCCTGCCTTTCTTTAAAGGAAGATTTTTTGCCCCAAATTAAGGAAAAATATGCCGAAAAATTAGAATGGCATTATCGTAATACTGATGAAGATCCCGAAGCGATAAAAACGCTTATGTCTTTGTCTTCTCATTTTAACCGGGAAAAAGCAAAGTATCCTTCAATTTTTGTCGGAAGCTTTTTTATGGTGGGCACAGATGAAATTTCGGAGGATTTAGAAAAAGCTATAGAAATTACCTTAAAGAAGAAAAATAAACCAATCAAATTACGGGAAATAGAGTTAGAAGAAGTGTTTGGCAAACTGTCCGCGATCGCGGTTATGAGCAGCGGGCTTATTGATGGGGTTAACCCTTGCGCTTTTGCCGTGATTGTGTTTTTTGTTTCTTTCCTATCGGTTTACGGGTATAAAAAGAAACATATTATATGCGTAGGGTCATTTTATTGTTTAGCGGTTTTCTTGGCGTATTTATTGATTGGTTTAGGCTTTTTTCGCTTTCTTTATTCTTTCATTGGGTTTTATTATCTTATAAAAACTTTTTATTATTTTGTCGCGGTAGCTTGTTTTTCTTTAGCGGCGCTTAGTGTTTATGATTATATTAAGTTTAAGCGGTCAGGTATTGGCTCAGGGATGGTTTTGCGACTTCCCGATATTTTTAAAAAAAAGATAAATCGAATAATTGGTTCCCGGTTACGGGGTAAAAAAGAACGCGGTCTTATAGATTTATCAATAACATCGTTTGTTATAGGATTCTTGGTGTCTTTATTGGAAGCGGTTTGTACGGGGCAAGTTTACCTTCCCACAATAGTTTTCATTCTTAAAAATACAGAATTAAGAGTAAAGGCTTTTTCTTATTTAATTCTCTATAATTTGATGTTTATCCTGCCGTTAATAGCTATTTTCCTTTTATCTATTTTAGGCGTGAGTTCTCAGAAGTTTAATGACTTTTTAAAAAATCATTTGGGTAGAATAAAGATTCTAATGGCGGTATTGTTTTTTATTTTAGGGGCGCTTATTATATGGTTAAGTTAACTGTTTTTTTATTTTTCCTTCGGACCACAAAAAAACAGCTAAAAATCACCTCCTGGTCCGCGGACTCGGCGATTTTCTTAACGCTATTTTTTTGTTAAAATCATAAGACGTTCCAAAACACTGTATTGAAATTTTTTGCAGTTTGTAAATCGAGGTGAACCTAAATATGAAACATCCTTTCTTGATTTTTTCCGATAAAAACGGCAAGATTATGACGCATCCTTATTTAAGGATGGCGGCGTCTTCATTAGATACTGTAAAGATTCCGCGAAAAGAAGAATTGATACTATTACCTAAAGGCAGTACTCTTTTTCATTTACCCCAAAGAAGGCCCATTGGGTTTAATCCTGGGACAGGCCGGTTTCAGAAGGTAGATGAGTTTAATAAAATCCCCGCTTTCGCGGTGGGCGCATTTTTAATTCCGGGATATTTGAGGGTATATAATCCCGCTTTTTTCTTGGAGAAGGAGAAGGCGCTTTTACCTTTTTTTGCCTACACGGCTTGCGGTTTTTATGGCGGTAAGTTTTACGCTTCTGCGGTTAAAGTTGATAGGCGTATTCGCCAAAGGCCTTCTTTTTATAATACAAAATTAATAACAAAAGGGGTGAAGTTTTTTTACGGCAGATATTCTTCTAACCAAGTGTATAAACATTTATCAAACTGCGCGTTAAACTATAATTGTTTAGCTGCCAGAAATCTTTTTTTAAGAAGATGGGAAGCGCCTTTGCCAACGGCGCAGACCTGTAACGCTAGATGCATAGGCTGTCTGTCTTATCAGGAATCCGATTGTCACGCTTCACATAAAAGAATAAATTTTAAGCCCAGTGTTGGTGATATTGTTCAAGTTATGATTAATCATTTAAGTTACGCCAGGCAAGCAGTAGTCAGTTTTGGCCAAGGGTGCGAAGGTGAACCTTTGACGGAGGCGGATTTAATTGCCGCGGCTGTTGGAGAAGCGCGCGAAAAAGTTTCTCGCGGTACAATAAATTTTAATACCAACGCCAGCTTGCCGGATAAAATAGAGATGCTTTGCCGCGCGGGAGTTGATTCCTTCCGCGTTAGCGCCAACAGCGTGCGGGAGTCGCTGTATACCGCTTATTTTCGGCCGCGCGGTTATAATTTTAAGAATGTACTAAAATCCATAGAAATAGCCAAAAAATATAAAAAATTTGTTTCTATAAATCTATTTATTTTTCCGGGAGTTTCTGATTCTAAGCAGGAGATAGAGGCGTTAACCAAGTTCCTTAAGAAGACAAAGATAGACATGATACAGTTGCGTAATTTGAACATAGATCAGCAATATTATATAGACAGCATTCCGTATAAAAAATTAAAACCGAAAGGGATTCCGTTTCTCCTGGGGCATATCCAAAAGCATTTCCCTCGAATAAAACTGGGGTATTTTAATTTACCGAAGGAGCAATTCAAAACCTTTGAAAACATTGACCACTTACCACTGCGTAGGTGGTAAGTGGGTGTATTTAGGATTTAGGGTTTATTTATAGTTTAGGATGTTATTTCAGTAACCCTGATTTTTTGAAGAAAACAAGGGTTTTATGCCCTGATTTTTGGTAGAAAAAACAGGTTTTATGCCTTGACTTTTGGTACTTTAGAAATAAAATGTACTTATAAAAAGAGATATTAACGAAAAACTGTTAGATTGGAAAAATATGCCTCAAAGAAAAGTTTTGCTGTTGCGGGGGGCGCGACAGGTTGGAAAAACCTATTCTATTAGAGAATTAAAGAAATCCTTTAAATATTATTTAGAGGTTAATTTTGAAGAAGAACGAACTGTAAGGCAGTTTTTTGCTGGATCTCTTAATCCGTCAGTAATATGTCAGAAACTGTCCGCTTATTTTAATACCCCTATAATTGCCGGGGAAACTTTGCTTTTTTTTGATGAAATTCAAGCGTGTCCAGAGGCACTAAGCGCGTTGCGCTTCTTTTATGAAAAAATTCCTGATCTTCACGTTGCCGCCGCGGGGTCTTTGCTTGAATTTGCTATCGCTGAAATTCCGTCGTATGGAGTGGGAAGAATATATTCTCTTTTTTTATATCCTTTATCATTTGATGAATTTCTTCAAGCGTTAGGAGAAAACGATTTAATAGGAATGAAAAATAAGGCTAATTATAAATATCCTTTAGATGATATTTTCCATCATCGGCTGATTGATTATTTGAAAATATATTATCTCATTGGCGGAATGCCGGAAGTAGTTAAATCATTCGCTCGTAATAAGGATATTATTTTTTGTCAAAAAATATTGAATGATTTACTAGAAACAGTAAAAGATGATTTTGCTAAGTATAAAAACCGATCACCTATTCAAAGATTAAAAGAAGTGTTTGATTCTATATCTTTTCAAAGTGGAGCAAAGTTTAAATATTCTAATATTGATTCTTCTTCCAGCCATCATCCTTTAAAAGCGGCTTTGAATTTGATTGTTCAGGCAGGATTAGCCTATAAAATATTTCATACTGCCGCCAGAGGCTGTCCTTTAGGGGCGTAAATTAAATGCGTAAGCTAATCCACCGACTTTAGTCGGTGGTGGGGTGTGGGGGCGAAGGCCCCACTCCAATGGTTGTCCACCGACAAAGTCGGTGGTAAGATTGTTCTATGAAAAGAGAGTAC
>Ga0180007_10006089_pt1 | contig 11902 bp, 20 predicted proteins | sample MM_PC_MetaG_FD_121122 | JGI IMG/M metagenome (GOLD analysis project Ga0180007, IMG submission 121122) | Groundwater microbial communities from the Aspo Hard Rock Laboratory (HRL) deep subsurface site, Sweden - MM_PC_MetaG | ecosystem: Environmental > Aquatic > Deep subsurface > Groundwater...
ACGCCAAACTCCCCGAAGGCGTTTTGCAGCGATACCTTGTTCGCCTCAAACTCATCTGCTGTCCGGTAAATTGTTTGCCGAGATACACCAAACTCCTCGGCCAACTTCGTTTTACTTTCGCTCTCTGCCCGTCTTGCAATCTCCGCTCTCTGTTCTACCGATAACTTCCCCATTGTCTACCTCTCAAATTCACGCCTCATCATTACATAGACTTCTGCAAAGTCGGCGTGTGTGTCTCGCAGCTCTTGGATCAATTCGCCCTTCTGAGTAAATAATTCCTGTACTCTGTATTGGGATTCCTCGTTCATCTTCGGAATGCCTGCATTCCATACGCCCTGCATTGCACGCTCGCTGTCCGCCATGCGCTCGTAGAGATACGCCAGCCGTGTTTCGCGCGTGATTAGCTTCTGAGCATACTCAGCCATTTTCTTACTTGGTTTCTTCTCCCGCGTTGCGAATGCAATCCCTATGAGTATCCCCAAACACAGATATATCACCTGCGCCATCTCCTACTTCTGGACGTGCTTGTCACGCCCCATCGACTACCTTCCGCCACAGGTGTAGCCCAGGTGGAACGCTTGTGAAACTCGGAGGGTGGAACGTCGCTCATTTGTGCCCCCCCGCCGCCTATGTAGGCCAGGTTGAAGGCGTCTGCATCGTCAGGACTGCGGCCCACTCTCATCTTCATGTCTTTTTTAGGCTCCACCACCATGCGACCGTGACTATCGTAGGTGTACTTGACAGCCGTCAACTGTGCGCTGAGTGCGTCATAGTGCCTCTTATCTATCCTAGACAGATCGAGCGATCCGGGTCTACCGAACGCATCAGCAGCAGCAAACCACAACTCCGAACGCATATTCGGGTACTTCTTGCTATCCAGAGCATTTGAGCTGCTGTTTACATCAATTATAGAGAACTTTTCGTTTCCTTGTACCAATTCCCTCAATCGATCTGCTGGCCCTGCGCCATGCCCGCCCGTAGTATCGATCCTGATATTCACGTGCGGCGGGTTAATCTTCTCTGCTAGGTCAAGTGTAGCCCGCCAGATCCTGCCGGCCGTCGCCATGTTGTCTTCCTTGCGCCATGATTCATGCCTCAGAGATACCGGCCCGCGCCTGGCGTGATAGGTTGAGGCGTCGTCTCCGTATCGAGCTATGTCACAGCCTACCTCCAGGGGATCGCCATCCTGCCATTCTAACTCGCGCTCGCGTGCCCTCTCGAGCCACGCCAGCGCCCACACCGTGTCGGTCAGCGAGGTCGGGAACTCTCCGAGTATCTTAGCCTCACCCACCGGACCAGGCTGATACCAAATGTCTGACATGGGCGGAAACTCAAAGGCTCCACCCTTCGCCCACTCATCGCGCTGCGTTTCGTCAACAGGCGAATACAACGGCTCAACCCAATACGGATCACTTAGCTTGTCCTCTAGCCATCCAAGAGACACAGCTCCCGGGATCGGATCGGGTTCACCACGCAGGCCAGCCGCAATGTTCGGATGCTCAAGTGCTGAAATCGTGATAACGTTCCACCTGCCAGATCGGGCAGCATCAAAGTAAGGCCCGCTCGTGACGGTAGGGTTGCCGATCAACAACGCCCGGTTATGAGTACCAACGATCACGTCGCCCATTGTGCTGTGCATCTCAGCCCGTACCCCTGCGGCCTCATCCATCACAAACAGCAAGTGCTCGGCATGAAAGCCTTGCGCAGCCTGAACGCCGAACTCGTCTGACTGTACGTCCTTGCGAGGTGAGAAACCCACCGCGTAGTGATCGCGGTTATCTGGATCTCTGAGCTGAGTAATTCCAGCCGCCGGAGGCGTGTGCCGCTGTGATCCAATCTCTTTCCACAATAGGTCTTTTACCTGATGGCCAGTTGGCGCTGTGGTCGGAATGATCGAGCCAGGAAAGCAATCAAAATGCCAGTTTACAAGGCCGCCCGAAAGGTGCGTCTTCCCCGTACCGAACGCCGACTTCACTAGCGTGCGCTTATTCTCGACAACGCTCCGCGCGATATCCTGCTGCTTCGACCACCACTCAACACCCAGGACTTCCCGAGCGTAGGCCACTGGGTCTTCGCGATATTTAGCGTACCTGTTCATCCGCTCTTTGCTCGCCCGCCTCTTCAATTTCTCCACCTGAAGCGACCGAAACGCCTGCGGACTCAAATAACTCTCTAGCAAGCCCATCTCCGACTTCTTCTTGTACCTGTTCTATGGTCAAAACGCCTTCGCGAATTAATTCCATCATCTCATTGCGCCAGGAATGCTCAATGCGGTCAGTGAATAGGACCAGATGCCTTCCGATGTGAACCAACGCGGCTTGAGCATCATAGAATTCAATTTCCAATCCGAACTTGTTTGACTTGATCTTCTTGACTATGCCTTCGGCCTCGGCAAGTGCCCTAATATCAAACTTCCACTTGTCGCCAGTGATCTCTATAAAGTCACCAATTTTAGCCCTTGCTTGATCCGCCAACCGCTTCAGCACCTCGTCGGCAGACATTGCCGATCTCTCAATTCGCTGCTTGATCTCGAAAGCGATAGCAGGTTTCCTCAAGTTTTCAGTGCCAATCGAATAAGCAGAACGCTCGGAATAACCGGCACGCCTCGCCGCCTCAGCCGAGTTCCAGCATTTCAGATATTCATCAATAAATATGCGTTGCTTCTTGCTTAGACCTCGTGCCATTCGCTGTCGTCCTTTTGTTCTACACCCTCTGGCCTCACGGTTACATCCAGCACCTTTTGCCGCCACAGCAACAAGGCCGCCGCATTTCCAAGTTCAGTCTCTGGAATATCCAACTGAATACGCATCCCGTTACCGTCGCCGGTTATCTTGATCGCACCTTGAATTGCAGGAAATGACGCCTTGAATTTCGCTTCTTCCAATTCACCACCACTCCAGCCGCCCCGCCCTCGAAGCTGGTCCGAGCTGCCCTGTGCCGCTTGCAGCGCCCACAACGTAAAAAAGACCGCCCACAATGGACGGTCCGGCCTTACCGTCGGCTGGCCCCTGACAGGCCCCCGATTGTTACATTTGTCAACGTTACAATTTGATTATAGCACACCACGCCCCACCATCTCCACGATGTACCACTCGCCAGGAGGTATAATGTAACTCCACTCCGTAGTATTCGCAGTTATGGGTTCATTGATCTCGACCACTTCGCCAGCGTTTGATATCATGCGTATGTGCATCATAATTTTCGGAGGTCTTCGCCCGATCACCGCCCCTATCTCTTGCGACAAACGTCTCAACAACGGTATGGCAAACGACGCACCCAACACTACCCCGATTGACTTCAGAAAGCTACGCCTGTTCATTCTTCCACCTCGTACACCCTCACGCTCGCTCTGAAATACAGTTTCTTTCCGCACACCGGGCAGTTGTGCGCCATGTCCTCATAAATGTTTATGACGAACTCCCAAGCACCAAAGCGAGCACCGCATACGCATTTTGTAATAGGTAGACATTCGTCATCGTTGCCTTCGAATTCCACCTGGTCGGTTACGTCAACGCTCATGCTTCCATCCATCCTGGTTTCCCGTCTTTTCTGCGAATAATGGGTAAATTCTCCGCGCCATCTTGGGCGTGTTGGCAACCGCCCTTTGCTAGCTCATCTCTAAGTATCGCTTCAATGATTTTGTATGCCCACGCCCTGTCTTTCCCCCAATCGTCGCAGATCGTGTCAAAGTCAACCTTATTCGATAAGCCGGTCTTACAGCATGTGCAGAATACGATAAGATCATCAAGCGGCGTCATCGCTACAACAATGCTCATGCTACCCTCCTCGGCTTCACAGCATAGAACGTCCTCTTTTTCCCACACCGGATGCACTTCGTTTGTAGGTCGCCCTTCCTGATAGACAACGCCACCAAATTACCGCCGCACTTCTCGCACCTATACACCGCCTCCTTGCTGTCCCTCACGTCGCCAATCAGACCGGCCACGTCAGACCAGACAACCTCACGACCTGCATAATCCGATTTCCACCCGTCGATTTCGGCCTGCGTGTAGGATGTGTACGTTCCTGTCTTCTCGGCAATATGCGCATTCAAGGCGTGAATGCCCGGATGTTTGTCCATCCAAGTCACGACCCAGCGCAACGGCGGAGGCTCATCCTTGCCCCATGCGCTGTAGATGGCCTTGATAAGCTCCAGGTCCGGCTTGGTGTCAAGCTCCAGCCGGTAGGGTCTGAACGTCCAATGCGGTAGGTCTCGCAGCCCATAATCCCACTTGTCCAGATTGCGCCTAAGCCACATTCCTACATGCTCAGTTTCTTCACCGCTCGAATGAGCGTATATGTCCTTCCAGCATCTTACCGACCAGGGAAACAGTCCAGCCCCATATACTGGATCGGCCTCGAATGTCAGCGGTAGCACAAAGTCCCAATTGCGCGCCAGCATGATCGTTACCGCTTCGTCTAGCGCCTGCCAATCCAAGAACGGCGAATCACTCATAGCTCGGAATATGAAAGGCTCGCTCTGATGAAACGCGTAATAAGCGCCATACATGCGCTCGGCCACGTTATATTCATCACCGCGAAACAAAGGAATCTTTAGCTTGACGGCAAGCTCGCAGATTGGATTGTCCTTGTCCTTGTCCGATGTCGCAATCACCACCTCTGATACAGACTTGGCCTGCTTCAGCCGTCTCACAACGTGCTCCAGAACGGTTCTACCGCTTACATTCGCCAGCACCTTACCAGGATACCTGTCAGACCCAATTCTTGCACAAAGGATAGCTAATACCGTCCCGTTCATTCGCCACCCCTGCATTTCAACACGTAATCTAGCAATGCCTGTTGTTTTTCCGACTGGGTGATCGGAAGTCTACCCACCTTTTCGGCATAAGCACCGTAGGCCTGTTTAATCATCTGTGGATAGTTGGTCAAGAACAGCACCGCATGGTTACTGAAGTTCAAATCCCCCGCCCTTTCTTCCGCTTCCTCAGCCAATTTCTCCAGTGATTTATCGTCGTTCATTCACCACCCCACGTATCATAGGCTACCGGATTGTCGTACAGCCTGATCGGATTACCGCCAGCTTTCTCGATGATCGCCGCCATTTCCTCTTGACTGTCATAGGACGAAATAATGACATTTTTTACCAGCGGCGCAGAACTTGGCTTATAGATTGGCTTATAGTTGAATTCGCCCTCCCTAAAGCTGTCGATGTAAAACTCCGGCCTCAGAATATCCCCGAACTCTTTGAGTAGAAATTGCGTATGCTCACCCGTCCCGAAGATCGCCACCCTGCCACAATACCTCTCTAGCCTTTCCCGCGTGCGTTCTAAGAACATCTGTCGGCGTTGCTGATAAATCTCAACGGCTAGTTCTTCCCGATCGCTACTGTGAGAAGAGCATTTACGGACACGCTCCGTACGATCCGCCTCTATTCTGTATCCGCAATAGGGCAGCCTTCTGCTCCTGCCCCAGATATTAAATAAATCGCTTTTCCGCAGCATATTAATAAGCGTTCCTGGCGTGAAATACCACAAATGCTGAGGCATCCAGAACGGCTCAACATGAATGTATGGATTCTCCAGGTCAGGCACCTCAATCACCAATCGGCCGTCCGCCTTCAATAGCTCACGACAACGCCCAAGCATTGACACCGGATCTGGCACATGCTCAAGGACATGCATCATGGTGATAAGATCAAATGTTCCATTCATTTCCGAAGGCAGATCATCAATAGACATGGCCCGGAACCGCTCATAGTGTATATTTAGGCTTTCGTCCGGCTCGACCCCATACAACTCCTCGGCCCCATTCGCCTGCAATTCTTTCAACAGCCGCCCATCATAAGAGCCGATGTCCAGCACACGCCCCTTGACATCACCTATCCACTTGGCCTGATCCTGGTATGCCGCCGTTTCGGTCAACACCCTGTTTTGATTGCCATAATAGCGTTCCAACAATTCCTTATCAGGCTGAGGATGTAGGAACACAAACCCGCAAATCAAGCAGATATGCGGACATACCTCGATAAGCTCACCCATAAACTCAATCGAATACCGCTCGATTGGCCTGATCGGAAAAGTCGCACCACACAGGATACACTTCATTCCACACCCCTCATCGGATCCCCAACACCTACCAGGATCGTTCCCAAAAATAGCACAGCATCCTCCCTGTCTTCCGCAAACTCATCGATTGCCTGCCTACATCCAGCCGCCCAACTAAAATAATCATGGCAAAAGACAATCCCGCCCGGCTTCACCATCTTGGCCGCTTCGCTCAGATCATGCTTTACAGTTTCATAGGCATGTGAGCCGTCTACCAGCACAGCACCGATCTTGCCGTAATAAGGTGTAAAGTCAAACTCCCTGCTGTCTCCCCATAGTTGAGTAATTCCAGGGCAATCAACTTCCCGATAAATAAACCCCACCCTTTCAATCGGAAGAATAAACTCCAGATCCTTCTCGATAACATCCTCTGGAGCTTTTTTAATGTCTAGCGTATACACCTGCGCCTTTGTGTTCTGCGCCAATGCCAGCGCCGTCCTTCCCCTATGCGTTCCGATCTCAAGTATCCGCTTGGCCTTTAACTGTCTGGCAAAGTGGACAATCAACCTCAATTCGGTATCGTACAACTCTCCACGATAAATGCGAGGCGCCCAAGGGTCGATCCAGGGCATGTCGTTTATCCAATCATGCCAACTACCGAAGAGTTTGATCATTCAGAACACAACTTCCACCCATTTATCGTTATGCCAGCACACTCCTACACCAAGCCGAAGATCCAGACTCGTCCTCATTCCGCCCATCCACCACATCCGGCGCATCTGGTAGAGGGCACGCATTCGGGAAGAGGGTTTTTTCATTAATGTGACTTCTCATCGGCACTTTTCCGCACATCACTATCTGTGCCCATGTATCAATATTATAAGGGCACATAGTGCAGCACTCAACGATTACCATTTTCTTAGTCATCGCTAACCTCATTTTCAATATATAGGCAAGCCGGACCAAAATATATATAACAACCATATGACCGGGAACCATCCACAAAATATGGCTCAAATGTTTCAATTACTATTCCAAACCCCAATTTGCTCCAGTCAATCCCAACCCTCACGTAAGTCTTTCTTTTAGTCATCGCTCACCATCCACCATAAACAACGCACTTTTTCGAATATGCGCCAGTATGCCGTCCACGACTTCTTCATGGTTCTTGTTGGGCAAGCGCAGTATCCCATAGGCCACTATGCGTGAGGCTAAATCAAGCATATCGCTCCAGCTCCACGGGCCATGCAATCCCGCCTCTTCGATTTCGGCCCACATTCTATCTTTGGCACTCTTCATCTCGACCATTCCTTTGGTGATATAACCACTATACTTAGTGATAAGTATAGCGACTATCTCACAAATACATCACCCCTTGATCACCGCCAACGGTGTCAGCTTCACCATCACCTCAACCAGATCCGCTTGATTTTCCATAACCACGTCAATGTCCTTGTACGCCCCCGGCGCTTCATCTAAATCCGATTCTTCCCTTATGCCGTGGATCACGCCTAGCGCGTTCATTTTAGCGACCTCATCCTCTAGGCTCAATTCCCGCTTTGCTTGCTTCCTACCCATCTTCCTGCCTGCCCCATGCGAGCACGACTGAAAACTCTCCGGGTTGCCTTTGCCCTGGACAATGTAACTGCTCGTACCTTGTGAGCCCGGAACGATTCCGATCCCGCCTTCTCGCGCCAACGTCGCACCCTTGCGATGTATCAAAACATTCTTGCCAAAGTGATTCTCCCAGGCCGCATAGTTGTGGTGAATATTTATTGGCTCATCGAAGTTCGCACCCAGTACATTCGCCTTGACAATCTGCGTGATCACATCAAGAATCTCAAAACGACTGGCCGCCGCAAAATCAAGCGCGTAGTTCATGGCCTCCAGATATTCCTTGGCTTCATCTGTATCAATTGGAAAAAAGGACAGATCGGTATTCGGTATATTGGAAAACCACCGCTCGCACCACTTCTTTGCCAATTCGTGGTATATCTTGGCGGTCTTGTAGCCAAAATTCCTTGATCCCGAATGAAGCATGATCCAGATAAACCCATCGGAGCCCTGCTGAATTTCGATAAAGTGATTTCCGCCGCCGAGCGTCCCCAACTGTTTGCGCGCACTGTTTAATTCCTGCTGGATAACGGGAATGTCGGGAGCGTTGTCGAAGCCATCCCAGGCCCGCGGCTCCTTGTGGTGATTAAATCCCACCGGCACTGCCTGTCTGATCTGCCCCATGATGATCTTCGTGGTGTCTTGGTCAATCTCCTCAAGTGTTGTCTTGACTGCGCACATTCCACAACCAATATCAACCCCTACGGCGTTAGGAACCACCGCCCCGAGCGTAGCCATTACTCCTCCGATGGGCATTCCGTAGCCCTGATGACTGTCGGGCATGATTGCAATGTGCCTGAATGCAAAAGGCAAGTTGGCTAGATCCTTGGCCTGAGCAAGCGCACCATCCTCAATGTCGCCCAGCCACATCTTGATCGGTATTCTCTCAGTTGCTATAACTTTCATTTCTCACTCCCAATTCGGAACCAAGCGCTTGACATCCTGCGCCAGTCCACGATAGGCATCCTTGTCAATCACCACTATCTTTTCGTCAGGGTGATACTTCGCCATCCTCTTTAGCTGCGTGCTACTCTTCTGGTCCATGTACCCCTTGACCTCGTGATACTCATAGCGATCCTTGCTGGTCCACACCTTGAAGTCGGGCGTGTAAAATCTTGTCCCGCGCTTCACTGGAAACTCATAAGTGTCAGGTTCGTATTCCCAGTTGTGTATTTCGCCAACAGATCTCAGCCAGGTGAGATAACGCGCATAATTCGCCTCCCACCTGCTCCTGACATAAAGACCCAGGTCTAATCGAATACCGCCCTCGCCCTGTCTATGCACTCACCGCACCTCCGCAGCCGCCCTCATCCTTGCCTCTTCCCTGCTATTCCCAAACGCTATCACGCCCTCGCCCCGATCGGGATGACATTTAGGCTTCACCGGAAACGCAAACCTCTGACACACATACTTCCTGAACCGCGGATTTATGCTCGCCGGGTCCACTCTTTCACCTAGCGCCAATCGAATAGCAATGCCTACAAAGTCAACGTCCCAACACTCAGGCGTCATTTCGGAGCAAAAACTACCGCCCGATAATCTAGCTGCAACCTCGATCACCCAAATGTTCTCGCCGTCCCAAACGAGATCACCCTTCAGTGTGCCGTTCTGCATGTGCAATACGTCGACGCACTTCTGGATCTCCGCATTGGCTTTGTCCTCGAAGCCCTCAATCATTGGAGGCATGTCCGAACCGTCTTCGATGACATAAGGCACAAACTCATCCAGCCGATCGTAATTCCTCTCAGCGAATGCCGTCCACACAACCTTGCCGTCTATGATGATACTTTCGCTGGACAACTGAGCGCCGTCAATCCACTCCTGACAGATTGGCCTTCCGTGCTTGCTCGCCCGTCGTCTTGCCAGGAACAACGGAATAGGCCCACGCCGCACGACACGACTAACGCCTCGCGCGCCCCTTGAGTCGTCCGGCTTCACTACCATAGGCCGCCTGAGTTCATTCGACGGCCCCCACGAGATTACCGATTCTGGTATGCGTATTCCGGCATTCTGAAAAGCTATCATCTGCCCAATCTTGTTCTTACTGATATATGCCGAGGTTGGTGTAATCCCTGGAAGACTCAGAATATTCGAGATCGCCGCAGCAACGTGAGGGGCATCCGTTCCCGCACACATCACGCCGTCCAGCTTCCCGACTACTTTGATCAGTTCCGGAGTTGCATCTAACGCAGGCTCTATGTGGTAGCAGGACGCCTGAACAAAGAAATTAGCCCACGTCCTGCCAGGACAATCACGGTCGTAATCCATGACTGATATAATTAATCCCATCTTGTGTGCTCTCTTTATAATTTCAACGGCATCAATTCCGCCACCCAGAAATAGGATATTACGAGTCATTTGACTCCGCTTCCTCACCGCCCAGCACGACCACCTTTGCAAATTCCGCACTGATGGGCTCAATATCCAACATCCGTTCGTCTCCGTACTTTTCGACATAAAGAATAACCAGACTATCTGCCGCAGCATCAATAATTATTCTGCGTATCGTATTGGCCTCAAGGCCAAGCGCATCGCATAGAACAGTTATCCATTTCACTCCAAGAATTATTTTATGATTCATTCGTCATCTCCACCTTTCCGCCTTCCAATATCGGCCACACCGCGTAATCATCCACAGCGCAATGAACCAGCGCAGCATTTCCGCCATTCAAGAGTATTTCCCATTGACTAACGCGATCAACCGCATAATCCCTCATGTCAAACCCGAACAAGCCGCTCGCCTTAGCAATCGCCGCAAAATCAGGATTGGGCCTGTCTGCCGTCGCAACGTGCTCATAACCTGACAAGTCCTCAAACTGTCGCACGATCCCCATGCTGTTGTCGTCCAGCACAATAATGGTGATGTTGTTCAATCCGTACTCCTTGATCGTTGGCAGGTGATTAATATCGAAGTTCATAGAGCCGTCACCGTTGAAGCAGATCACAAGAGCATCTGGATTAGCGAGCGCCGCGCCGATGGCCGCGGGAACGCCGAAGCCCATTGTGCCATGACCAGCGCTGGAAAGTAGTTGCCTCTTGGGATAGTCCCATGTGAAGTGGCGAGCCACAAGTTGTTGGTGTGACCCGACTCCAGTAGTCACAACGACTTCCCTGTCTGCTGTGAGGCTATCGATCAACTCTATGATTTCCGTTTTCGTTGTCATCCCCATTCACCAACGGTGCCACCTTTGCCATGAATTCTGCCACGCTGCAATTACACGCATAATCGACACGTATCCTGCTGTTATCCAACTCCCCTTTGTCAACGTCGACTCGAATAATCGTCTTCTCCTTTGCCCACTCCTCGGTCAGTGATCCGGTCTGCCTCAGGTCCAACCTGGCGCCTAGAGCAATGACGCAATCCGAATCCAGCACAGCGCCGTTTGCGTCATCATGGCCCGTGTGTCCAACCATGCCGCGGTAATGATTCCAGTCCGTTGGAATAACGCCAACCGCCGGAAGCGATGCAACCAGACGGATCCCCGTCCTGGCGACAAACTCCCTGACCGCCTTGTAGGATGAAAGCGCCCCTCGCCCGGCAAGAATGATCGGCATTCCCGCCGCGCTAATAACGCTAGCAATCTCGCGCTCGTTCTCAAGGCTCAACTCTTTGTGAATGTCCTGCATGATCCTCGTATCCGTCTCCAATGACAGCACAAAGTCAGACTCAATCCATTGCCTCTGCAAGTCCATCGGGCAGTCCACCACGCACGGACCTGGCCGATCCATAACGCACTCAGTCAAGGCGTCATTCACAGCCCAGGCCAAAGCCTCAACCTCATAAGGCCCATAGACCTTCTTTGCAATCGGTCTCATAATGTCAACCGTCGGCGTCTCCTGAAAACCTCGCTGTCTTATCGGTAGCACGCCCCTCATGCTATCCGTTCCGACTTGACCCGTAAGCGCCACAATAGCATCTGAGTCATAGTAGGCGTCCGCGATAGACGTCACTAGATTGGTAGCCCCTGGCCCACTTGTGACCGTCACGACCTGGGGCTTTCCTGTTATCCGATAGGCCGCCTGAGCTGCATGACCCGCACCGGCTTCGGTCCTGAACACGATGACTTCAATACCGGCCTTGTGAATAGCGTCCAGGAGTGGCGAGATCGTCCCACCTGCGTGAGAGAATATGCGATCTACTCCACGCGTCTTTAGTATTTCAGCTACTGCTTGTGCACCGTTCATTTCCCTTGCCTTGCCTCGCCCTGCCAAGCCATGCCAAGCCTCGCCGCGCCGCACCTCGTTTTACACAATTCCCGAAGCGCCCAATATCAGCTCCGCCG